>Ga0335081_10001143_pt1 | contig 42330 bp, 33 predicted proteins | sample Lox_Sample_35_FD_206713 | JGI IMG/M metagenome (GOLD analysis project Ga0335081, IMG submission 206713) | Soil microbial communities from Loxahatchee National Wildlife Refuge, Florida, United States - Lox_Sample_3.5 | ecosystem: Environmental > Terrestrial > Soil > Wetlands | place: USA... | reverse complement strand
TCGACGTATGTGCTCGTTGGATTCCTGCGTCGCGACCGGCGATCGAATGAAGCGGCGCTCAAATATTTGCTCCTCGGGGCATTTTCATCTGGGATTTTCGCGTACGGGCTTTCGCTGCTCTACGGGCTGAGCGGCAGCACCACGCTCTCGGTGATCGCGCAGGAATTGTCAAAACGAATGCTCGATCCCCAGTACCGGCCAGTGGCGATTGTTGCCCTAATTGCAACGCTCACGGGCCTGCTTTTCAAGATCGCGGCAATTCCCTTTCACCAGTGGGCACCCGATGCATATGAAGGAGCGCCGACGAGCATCACGGGATTTATGTCAGTCGCAGTCAAAGCAGCGGGCTGGGCGATGCTGCTGCGGATCGTGCTGTGGGGGCTGTATCCCATGCGCTCGGTGTGGGGTCCAATGCTGGTGTTCGTTTCGATCGCCACGATGACAGGCGCGAACTTTGCGGCTCTGACACAAACAAATACAAAGCGCCTGCTGGCATATTCCTCGATCGCGCACGTTGGCTACATGCTGCTGGCAATGGTAGTAATTTCGACAGCCGAGGTCCCCAGCGATGCTTTTTTCGATGCGATCAAAGGAATCCTGATTTACCTGCTGGTGTACACGTTCATGAACATCGGTGCATTCGCCGTGATTACGTCGCTGCGGCACCGTAATATCGCCGGAGACGACCTCGACGACCTTAATGGACTGTATTCGCGCGCTCCAGTGGAAGCGGTCTTGATGCTGGTTTTCATGTTATCGCTGGCTGGGATTCCTCCGCTGGCCGGCTTCTGGGGTAAATACTTCATCTTCCTCAGTTTGATCGAGGGCAAGCACTATGTGCTGGCCGCATTGGGCGTACTGTATTCGGTCTTTGGTCTCTATTACTACCTGAAGATCGCCAATGCCATGTTTATGCGTCAGCCTGAAAAGGGAGAGGAGCGCCTTCCGGTCAGTCTGGGAATGCGTGTGGCGTTGGGCGTGACGGCGCTGGCCACCGTCTACATTGGCGTTATGCCGAACCGGTTCATCGAGATGGCGAACTGGACGTTAGGCCTGGCGCGGCATGCTTCGGTGGCGCAGTTGATGCGGTAGGCTGGCCTTTTATCAGCCCATCGAGAGTCCCCTGAGGGTAGGGATCCTACGACTCCGATTTTGCTCCGCTTCGCTGCGCAAAATCTCCGCTCAGGAGGACACAACGGAGTCGATCGATGACATACTGAGCGAGTAAAATCACGCCTAATGGCCTCGGATCAGGATCCTGACAAAAAGAAAAGTCCGTGGGTGCAGTTTGGACGCTATAGCCAGTTGGCGTTCATGCTGCCGGCGGGAACTGTTGCCGGGTATCTGATCGGTGCGCTTCTGGATAAGTGGCTGCACAAGAGTTGGATCAGCGTTGTGGGGCTGCTGCTGGGAACTGCGGGCGGCTTGATTGAGTTGATCCGAACTGTAGCGCGCGATACGGAGTAAGGGTGGGCACCGGGGCCAAAGCCGACAATCAACGTTTCGCTCCAACGCGGCCTTTAAAGGGCCGCTCTTCCGTGGCGCTGGCGGAGCTCGTTTCATTCGGACAACGGGGTCCTGCACGGATACGATGACGGACGCACACCAAAACGGTTCAGACCCGTCAGCGGCAGAACAGACACCGGAATCTTTCTACGAATCTGCACTGCCACGGTTGCGGAAATTCATGCTGGTTCTTGCCCCGATCTTCACTGCGGCAGCGTGGGCTAGGTATGGTTCTCGTTCTGCCTTGGGGTTCTTGCTTGGCGCGGTTATTTCCTACCTAAACTTTCAATGGCTGAAGAGTGGGGTTTCGGGCCTGGCAGACAAGGTGACGAATACCGGTAAACGGCAGTCAGGCAAGGGGATAGTGGCGCGGTTTCTGCTGCGATACGCATTGTTAGGGACCGCTGCGTATGCTATATTAACCAGTTTCCCCGCGAGCCTGAGAGGTCTTTTCGCGGGGTTGTTTTTGCCGGTGGGGGCGATTGCCTGCGAAGCGGTGTATGAGTTGTACGCGACTGTTCGCGGGAGCTGTTAGCGGGTTCGATAGGTAGGGTGCGAGAGCGAGTTGCCCTCGCGATGTCGGCGCAACGATCAAGGGACATGCACGAACAACTCTGGTTTACCCAAATTCTGAATCATCTGTTTGCAGGGCCTGTGACCGCGCTGCTTCGGATGATGCATATCGAGCCGAAATATCCGGCGGCATCGATCCCGGACTCCTTTGCGATGGAGTTGCTGGTTTTCATTTTCCTGTTGATCGTGTTTCTTCTCTTGCGTTCGCGGCTTTCGGTGGAATCGCCCGGTGCCCTTCAGCACACATTTGAAGGAGTCGAAGGATTTGTGCTCGGCCAGAGCCACGAAATCATTGGGCGTCATGTCGAGCATTACACGCCGTTTTTCGCGGTCCTTTTCCTATTTATTCTTACCTGCAATCTGATCGGCCTGATTCCAGGATTCGAGTCGCCGACGGCCGTAACCGTGGTGCCGCTCGGTTGCGCGATCTGCGCATTTTTCTACTATCACGCACAGGGATTCAAGCATGCAGGGGTCAGGTATCTAAAACATTTCCTGGGTCCTATACCCGCTCTGGCCCCCATAATGCTGCCGATTGAGCTGATCAGTCACTTTGCTCGCCTGCTTTCACTCACTGTGCGTCTTTGGGCCAACATCTTCGCCGGCGACCTAATCACGCTTGTGTTCTTTTCCATGATTCCGATTGGCATTCCCATCATCTTCAGTACGCTTCATATTCTCGTCGCCATTTTGCAGGCGTACGTGTTCATGCTGCTGACCATTATTTATGTCTCAGGAGCGGTCTCGGAAGAACACTAAAACAGTACCCAGTTTGGGCGTATTAGGCGAATTAATGGTCAGCGAGCGAGAGATTTTCAGTTAGCTGTAGCGGCAGTGTTCTGTTCTCTGCACTCAGTCCTTCTCGGTGGCCCCTATTGAGGACTGGGTACCGAGTACTGAGTACTGCCTCCCAGTGTGAGGGCGTCTGCACGGTATGGCGTCAACCACCTCCTGGCGGCAATTTGATAAAGGAGCAACACCATGCGTCAACTAAGCCGTATTTTCATGATGCTGTCGGCCCTATGCTTCGCCATGCCTGCGTTTGCGCAGGGCGGCGCAGCGGGCGAGACCAACTGGGTCGCCATCACTGCCGGATTCTCGATGGCGATCGCCTCGGCCGTTTGCGGCCTCGCACAAGGCAAAGCCGTTGCGGCGGCTACCGAATCGCTGGCCCGCAACCCCGCCGCTCGTCCCGGAATCACCTTCGCGCTGATTCTGGGGCTGGTGCTGATCGAGTCGCTGGCGCTGTATACGCTGGCAATTATCTTCTTGAAGGTGAAGTAAGGCAGCTTTCAAAGTTTCAAGGTTGAGACAAAAGCCTCTGCTTCTGCAGGCTCTGCTTCCGCAGAGGCTTTTGTTTTGTTTCGTAGATGCGATGGCGGGTCGCTCTTCGGCACTACTTAAACCTTTCTATCACCGCTCCACTCGCCTCCTTTGGTTTGTGGAGAGGAGTTCAGCGCTTCGACGAGAAGGCGGCGGAGTTTGTAGCGGCTCTCGAGATCGGTGCTCACGATTTCGAATCCGACCTCGTTGACGCGGGCGCGGCGGAGCAGGACGTGCGCCCGAATCTTCGACCGCATGCCCAGTGAGATTTCGAGGTCGGCTTCGCTGCCGATACGAAGGTTGTCTTCTTTGCTGCCCATGCCTCCGCCAAGGCTCAATTCCCGGATAAGGATCTTCGACTTGCCCCACGAGCTGCCGATGGTGCCCGTGACAGTCTTTGCCAAGATCATGCGCTCATAGCGGCGCTGACGAACCCATGGACAAGCCGGAGCGGCATCCAGGGGTGCGATGGCCAGTTCGGCGGCTTCGAGGCCGCTATCGGACATTACTTGCGTGCTGTAGCGTGGATCAGTTTTGGATAGCGCCTGCGCTGCTGCAATTCGCAGCTCGCGGTGGTAAACCCATCCGAAAGTCTTCTTCGCTTCGAAAATCTCGCGCAGGATAGCAACGGACTCGTTGTCTTTGAGCCTGCCGAGCGACTCAATCGCCTTTAACTGTACATAAGGGGATCGGGACTCGGCGTCCCCTGGTTTTGCCATGGCGATTAGAGGGGGCACGGCCGTCAAGTCCCCGCTCATGCCGATCTCGTCAACGGCCTCGGGGAGCACAAGGGGGTCGAGGACTTCCGCAAGTTCCAGCAGCGTACGCCCCCGGTCTGCGGCGTTGCCATAAGCAATCTGACGCACGACGATGTCGTGATAGAAACGATTCCATTCCGGCAGCCGGACGGGAAGCAACTCGAGTAGCGTGCCCACATCCAGGCGGCTGATCAGGCCTACTCCGCTGGAAGCTTGCCGGGGCTGTCCGGTGCGAAGAATTTCGCGAAGTTGCAACAGTGTTGGGGAGCCCAGTTCCTTTACCAGTTCGATCATGCGATCGCATTCGTCCCGGCGCATACAGCGGAAAAAGCGATCCGCCAGATGTTCGGCAGCCGACTGGCTGGTGCGGCGCAAGACCGCAAGCATGTCGGGCACAATCGGATCCATCCGAAGAGCTTCCTCAATGAACTCGGGCAGCCGGTTCTCAACCCCGACTCGAGCCCGCAGGTCGCTGACCATGACAGGCCGTTCGACGCTGACCAATTCCATGCCAGCGCAGACTTCGTTGATGGCAGCGTAGTTCTTGGCGGCGCTCGCCTCCTGGCTCAAGCGTACAAACGCTGCGCCCAGCAAGCTCTGCATTTCGGCATCTTTCTCGGCGATGATCTGTTGACTGAGCTTACGAATAGCCTGTCCCATCGGCTCTCCGCCAACGCGGGCATACAGATCCGCAAGCTGGCTCAAACCGATTGCGGTTCTACGGCGGGGCTCGGTGTCTTTGGCACTGAGACAGCCGGAATAGTTATTCAAAATGTCAGTGGCGAGTTGCCGGTCATCGCGGTCAAGCAGTAGTTCGACAAACTGACGCAGGTTGCGTGGTGGCACGCAGGGCGCTTCGTGGGAAAGTAAAACACTGCGCTTGCCGGATTCGGGCACTTCCGCCCAGAACATGCGGTCGAGGATGTCGGCGTGGGACTCCACGAGGATCCCCGCCTTGCTCATCTTGTCTTCCTGGATCTTGAGGATCTGCCGGAGCGAATCCATCTGCCGGCTCATGTGCTCCATCATCTGGTGAACGGCGTTCACCTTCACTTCGCCCTTCTGGTAGCGTTCCAGGGCAAAGCGGATGGCCATGTGTTCGGCGGCTTTCATCAGAAGTGGAGAATCTTCTTCTTCCGCCGTAGCGGCCTTTGCTGCCAGACTGCCAAGCAATTGTTGGAGATTCAGCCGCGTATTCGGATCAGTTTCGGAGAGCTCTTTCTGAAGGTCCTCTTCTTTGACGCTAGGATCCTGCTGGACCTGGCCAAAGCGCGTCAGCAGTCGGATCGCTTGAATGACCTCCTGCTCCTGAAGCGGGACAACGTTTCCAGTCCATGCGGGCGCGACGCCGGCAGCGGAGCCGCCTGCACCCTGCCCTGAAGCAGCTCCGGCACCTGCACCAGCCCCGGAACCACTGGCATTGCCTTTTCCGAGTGGAACATTTGGCACACTTCCGAGCGGGACCATTGGCGTCCCGTCACCACCCTTGCCCCCTCCAGACGTTGCGCCTTCGGCCGCAGCAATCAACTGCAGCAGTTTCTGCGGATCATTCAGCCATTGCTTGAACTCTGGGCCCAGCGTCTGGGCAGCGATCTGGGCAGCGATGCTGACGTCTCCTGTAAGCGGGTCGGCTGCGACAAACTTGACTTCGTTGATCTTGATCGTGCCTTGCTTGGAGCCCAGAGCGTCCTTAATTTGTTTAGCAACGTCTCCGGCCTTTGAACCAGCCAGCATGAAGGCGCGCACCAGGCGGACAAAATCTTCTTCCGTGACCTCTTTGGAGAAATGGAGGCTGGCCAGACCAGCAGTTGTCAGCAAGGTGGCAAAACTTTTTTCGGCCTGTCCCGATTCAAGTGGGATGCCATCAAGCAGCAGCTTGTTATCGGAAACACCCAGCAAGAAACCACCCGCCGGAAGAGCACTCTCGAGTTCGTTCCAAGTGGTCTCAAACTGCGCTTCAGTCCGCTTATGGTCGTAGCCGTACATCCGCGCATACTTGATGAGGATGTTCAGGCTGTGGACAAACGCCCGCGCAGAAGCTGCACGCGCCGCCTGCGATGTGTTGACGTCGGAGATAAGAAGCTCCTGGAACTGATGATGTACGCCTAAGGGTAAGACGAAAAGGTAAGGTCTCAAACGTTACGGAAGTAAGTGTACGGAGAGGGCTTAGGGTGGTGGGTCGAGTCCCTGCCAACGGCAGATTCCTGCTGCTTCGTTGCGCTCATGCGTCGAAACTATGGACGCCACTTTCGTAGCGGCTCTTAAGCAGTTCAAGAGAGAGTCTTCGCTGCTACATTTTGGGTCAGGTATGAGTGTTTCAGAGCTTCTCACGGTACCGAAGGTGCATCGATAGCAACTTAAGCTTCCACAGTATTGCGATTTCGAATAAACTAAGCTTCCCCCGCTACACCAGTCCCATGGATACTCTATTTTTTTGCGTACTTGTACAAATCAACCTGATTTTTGGCGTGGCTGGCCTTCTATGGCCGGACAAGCTGAAGCCCTTTTTCGGGGTGTTGATGTTCCCTTGGCCGGCGAGCTATCGCGCGATTCGCACACACGGCATCGTTGCGATTATCGGTTACGTTCTGGTGCTCGGAAAACTTCTTGTTATTGCGCAATAGAACGTTGCGGCCAGCACGCTTTCGCTCCTGATCATCGTTTTCGATGAGTCAGAGGACGCCGATACAATGCACGGGGGTGGTCACGTACCGGCGATTCTAGTGCGTCCCATGGCAAAGCAAGGCTATCAATCGACGACGCTCTATCAGCACGAGAGCGTGCTGCGTCTGATGATGGAAGGGCTGAGCGTGCCCGATCTTCCGGGCTCGGCTGCCAGCGCCCCGAATATGACCGAGTTCTTCCAATAAGCTTCCGACCTTCCAATAGCGAGTCAGAAATATCGACGCGATTTAGCAGACTATGTGCCTAGGGGAGAGGTGCGATCTCGGATTCCAATCGGTAGAATAACCTTGCATTGACGACCTCGAAACCCAATATCAAACCAACCGGCTTGCGGTACTGGATGCTGCGCGTACTGGACGAGTGCGAGAACGTGTCCCCTGATTTCAGCGCGGACCCTGTACACGATCTTCGCGTCGCCCTCCGCAGATGCCGCTCGCTCGCTGATGGCATGATCGCGATGGACCCGGATCCATCGTGGAAAGCGATGAAGAAAGCGGGCAAACAGCTTTTCCAGCGACTGGGCGATCTGCGGGATGTGCAGATCATGATGGAGTGGATTGAGAAACTGGAAGGCGAAGTGATGGGTCGCGGTGAGGAACATTCCTCTGAACCGAAGTCAGAGGCGGACGGTCTGGGTATTAAGGCCGAGGATGCTCCCGCAGTTTCGAGTGAAGGGCATGATCCCGCGGCTCAGGCACTCATGCACGTCCTCAAGGCCCGCGAGTCTGACCACAAGAATGAGGCGCGTCGGGCGCTTGAGGAGTTCGATCGGAAGCAATGGCGGCAATGGAGCCGTTCGTTACCCCATCGTGCAGCGCGCATCAGGGTCGGCAGTGCTGTATTCAAGCATTTGGCCTTGGAGCGATGGACTACAGCGCGCGAGCTCCATGTCCGGGCGATGCGTAATCGATCGCAAGTCGCGCTCCACACTCTAAGGATCGGGATCAAACGCTTTCGGTACATCGTTGAAAATTTCCTGCCCATAGAGCATAAGGCCTGGTCTAGCGACTTGAAGCATATGCAGGATCTGCTCGGTGAAGTCCACGATCTCGATGTGCTATGGGCCACTGCAAACTCCTGCCACGTTTTTCCTGGCGAGGATTCGCGGAAAGCATGGCATACGAAGATCCTCGAGGAGCGAACCAGGCGGATCGATGAGTATCGCGGAAGGACAACCGGGGCGGAATCATTATGGAACATTTGGCGAGCCGGGCTGCCCCAAGGTAAGGAGATTCAGCAAATCGCAAGCAGGCGGATGACGCTTTGGGCGAAGGCGCTTGATCCAGACTTTGCGCACTCGCAGCGGGTAGCGCGTCTTTCATTGCAACTCTACGACGGCTTGATGACGGCCGGCTTGCTCGGGACAACCAGCAATCCCAGTTCCGGGAACGGCAACAGTCCCGATCTCCGCTCCAGCCTTAACGCTGCCGCCCTACTGCATGACGTTGGTAAGGCGAAAGGCAACAAAGGACACCATAAAGAATCTCTCGAATTGATCAAGAAGCACGGTACCCCTCTTGGATGGAACGAAGAGGACTTGCGCCGTGCCGCTCTGGTAGCCCGGTTTCACGCAGGAGCACTTCCGTCTCGCGGGCACAAGTTGCTTCGAGACCTACTGCCGCATGAACAACGCAACGTAATCCGATTGTCAGCAATGTTGCGGCTGGCCAATGCACTGGATTCATCCCACGACGGTCACATACGACGTCTGAAAATCGAGAATGCTGCCGCACAGACTCCTCACTCGAAGCAGCGGGCAAATGGGTTTTTGAGGAAAGCTCCGACTCTCGGCAAGAACGAGGCTGTCGTTATTGCGGCTGAGGGTTATACCTCGGGCACTTCAACAGCTCAGGCCATCGCGGCCGAAAGGCATCTATTGGAAACAGTCCTGAGGCGGCCGGTAATTGTGCGCGCGGCTCTCGCCACTCGGCGTCCGGCTTCCGGAAATACACAACTGAGTAGCTGAAAAGTTACTTTTTCGACGGTCCCAACCGATATACAAATGCTTTCCGGCAGCCGGATAGCGAAAGCCGGAATCCGAAGCCATGACTCACGCACAATTGGTCGCGAAAGCAGTACGGTGGTTGCGAAGCTATCGCTGTGGAGTGGTGCTGTCTGAACAGGCCTGTGCCAGCGGCGAGATGCCCGATGCCATTGGCTGGAAGAAGGCCTGCCACTCTGTGATGGTGGAGTGCAAAGTCTCGCGGTCCGATTTCCTGGTGGATCGGGAGAAGCCTTGGCGGCAGAAGCCGGAGCGCGGCGTCGGCAGCGAGCGGTTTTACTTAACACTTCCGGGTCTGATTAGGACCGAAGAACTTCCAATCGGTTGGGGTCTGCTGGAGTATCGCCGCGGGCGCATCGAGATGATGCAACCGTCCGCTAAAAACCTTCGGACCGGGGTCGGATTTCGTTATGAGATGAATCTCTTACTGGCCAGCCTGCGCCGAGTAGAAGTACGGATTGAGCCGCAGAATATTACTGACTTCCTGAAATGGAAGAACCGCATGGCCGAGTACAATCGCGGAACTTTGCCGGAGGGATTGACGGCCACGGAAGAAGAACAGAACGCATTTCTTGAGCCCGAAATCTTGAACTGAGCATATTCACAACGGGTCGCGCACATACATGAGCGTGGGACTTCCGTGATATGTCGTGCGCTGAAATTCGCGATATCCACATTTTTCGGCAACGCGAATCGAAGCCAAGTTCTCAGGAGCGATTATGCAGGCCGTGCGTTTAGGGCCGAAGTGAGCGTCTCCCCACGTTATAACTGCGCGTACCGCTTCTGTGGCAAAGCCTTTACCATGAGCGTGAGCAGCTAAGGCCCAGCCGATTTCGGGCATGCCTTCGAGCGACGGCGTTATATTGCGTTTGTAATCGGCGAATCCAACTTCGCCGAGGAACGTTCCCGTTTCCTTTTGCAAGATCACCCAGTATCCAAAACCTAACAAAGTCCAGTGACCGATGTAGCGAAGTAGACGGCTCCAGGTTTCTTCCTCGCTGAAGGGAGTCGGGCGAATATTGCGGGTCACATTCGGATCCGACCACATGCGGACGCATTCGGGAAAGTCCTCAAAGCGATGGGCGCGCAGGCGAAGGCGTGCGGTTTCAAGCGTAGGGATGTCGACGGCTAGATGGCAAGCTTGCGGCATCCTGACAGTCTAGCGGAACTACTACAGTTCACGGCGGCCTTCCATGGCTTTCAGCATCGTGATTTCATCCGTGTACTCGATGTCGCTGCCGACCGGGATGCCCATGGCGATACGGGTTACTTTCACTCCGCTCCGTTTGAGTTGCTGCGAAAGATAGACTGCGGTAGCCTCGCCTTCCACGGTCGGGTTGGTGGCCAGAATCACTTCGTCTACGTTTCCGGATTCTACCCGCGAGATGAGGTTGGAAATCCGCAGTTGATCGGGTCCGATGCCGTGAAGTGGCGAGATGGCTCCGTGCAGGACGTGGAACGCTCCGTTGAAATGTTTCGTCTTCTCGATGGCGGCGATGTTGGTTGGCTCCTCCACCACGCATACCAATCGCTGGTTTCGGGTGGCACTGGTGCAGTAGGCGCAGGGGTCGACGTCAGTGATGTTGTTGCAGACGGAACAAAGGCGGAGATTGGCCTTCACATCGCGGACGGCTGCCGCGAGGGCCTCGGCATCTTCATCGCTCGATCGAAGAATGTGAAAGGCCAGGCGCTGCGCGCTTTTTGCGCCAACGCCCGGAAGTTTCTTGAGCTCATCGATCAGGCGAGACATCGGTTCGGCAAATTTGGACATGGAAGACTTTGGTAATTGGGTAATTGTGTAATTTGGCAATTGATAAACCGGAAGCGTGGTTGCTCCTCCGGGCACGCTCTCAATTACAAAATTACCAAATTACACAATTACTCAATTCGCGTTCAGCGTGTACTCAAGTTCGTAGGAGTGCTTTCCGTCGGGAGCAATACTGATCTTCATCCTTCCGCTGAGTCCCGCGAGTTCACCGGTTCCGGAATCCGGGACCACGATGATTGTCAGGTCCGCTTTGTTCTGGTTCATGGTGCCCATGTGCTGCAAAATGAATGTACCTTTGTGACCGTTCAATGTTCCAGAGACTTTTTCAATCGCGACATAGGCGCCTGAACCCTTCACCGGAGTACCAGCAGTAAGCATTTGTCCCTTGGCGACGGCATCAAGGTCGCCATGATATTGCTTGTCGAGGAGCATGCGATTCAGAAGTGGATCATCGGAGTCGTCATCCTGCTGGGTGACTCTTACGTCGAATGGTCCACTTGCAGTTTGGGTCACAGTACCCTCTTTCCGCGATGGAGTAGTGTTTTGCGCGGCCACACAAGAAGAACACCACAGGAACCGCCAATCAAAACTTCGTGGACTGGTACAAATCTCCCGGGACGAGAATGCATGTGCCCTTCGCTTTTGCGAATGATGACAAATCAGAATATGCGATCACATACCCGGGATCCCGAGACCGCCGAGCATGCCGCCAACAGTGGACTGCATCTGGGAATCAACCTTACGGCCGGCTTCATTGATTGCGGCGACCATGAGGTCCTGGAGCATTTCAACATCGCCGGACTTTGCGACTTCAGGGTCGATGCGCAGAGTAAGTACTTGTTTACGGCCGTCCATTTTTACGGTGATTGCCCCGCCTCCCGATGATACTTCGACGACGGTCTCCTGCATTTTTTTCTGCAGAGACTCATATTGCGCTTTGGCTTTCGACATTAGATCTTGAAGATTAAATCCACCCATGAGGCTGGCTCCCCGCTTTCGCTTTCCGGTTTTTGATGATGGGCTGACTCCCGAAGCCGGAAGGCGGGAGCCCGATGCCTATCGTTTGTCCCGGTAATCGATCACCGTCCTGATTTCGGCGCCGAATTTTTCTTGCATGCGGCGGACGATCGGATCCTGCTCGGCCCGACTGCGGCCACCAGGGCCCGGCGCAAGCTTCGGACCGCCATTTTTCTTTTCCTGAACGGCCGCTCCCGGAACAACCCTGAGTTTCATCGCACGGCCGCATACACCGCTGGCTGCGGCGATCGCGATGCGCTTTCCTTCTGGACCGAGCGACATATCCACAACCGTTTGCGACTCTGCAACCTTGATGACCAGTTCATTCCCTTGCGCGCTCCAATCACCTGAGGAAAGCATCGAGACGAGAATGCGCTGATTGGCATCAGAGAGCGCTTGCAGTACTGCGGGTTGAACCTTCGCAATCTGATCGGAGTCAGCGGAGGGCGCGGCCTCCAAAGCGTCCGTTTGAGCTTCCGGTTCAGCCACCGCGACCGCCGTGTCAGCTGCACGAATCTCTTGGTGACGATCCGCGACGATGGAAGCTTCCCGCTGAGATGCCGGCGCGGTTGCACCCATGATAACGGGTTCGGGTTGGCTCGCTTGCGCAACGATGCGCGGAACCGTTAATGGCGCTGTCGAAGTTGCGTCTTCCTGACGTGGAGTTCCCTTCCTCGCTGAATCTGCGGCAAATGGGCTCACATAGTTTGATCTAGCAGAAGTCGGCGGCTCGGTACGACGATGCTCGGTACTCGGGCTGCCGCTGACAATGGATGGCCGCGCTGACGACCGAGGAACACTGCTCGAAGCCGGTGCTGCAGAAACATCACTCAGCAATTGCTCGATCGGCAGAAGCTTCTGAGCATGAGCCATTTTCAGGAGGCCCAGCTCCAAATGAAAACGCTGTTCCTGCTTGTAACCCAGTTCGCCGTGCGTGCGCAACATGATCTGCAGATGGCGGGTCAGATCCTCTTCGGAAAACGAATCGGCTACTCGGGTAACTCGCTCGCGTTCTTCGGTGGAGATCTGAAGCAGGGGAGAATGTTTCCCGGCGATCTTGGCCACCGTGGCATTTCGCAAAAAACGAACCATCTGTCGCGCGAAATGCGTGGGACTGTGTCCCTCGCTGATGAGATGGTCGACCTGGCGAAGGATCTCTTCACTTTTCGATTCCGACACCGCTTGCATGACTTGCTCAAGGATATGAGCCGGTGCAGCGCCGACCAGGTTGCGAACAGAATCGGCCGTTATCTTTCCGGTTGAAGATGCGATCGCCTGGTCGAGGATTGAGAGCGCGTCGCGCATCGAGCCATCGCCAGCTTCAGCGAGAAGTGCAAGTGCATCATCGTCGGCGTCAATTTTCTCGCGTGTGACAAGATCGCGAAGTTGCCCCACAATGTCATCGAACTTCACCGCCCGAAAGCTGAAATGCTGGCAGCGCGAGCGGATCGTTTGGGGAATATCCTCGGGCTGCGTGGTAGCGAGCATGAAGACGATGTGATCCGGAGGCTCCTCGAGCGTCTTCAAGAGCGCGTTGAACGCGGCATCCGTGATTTGGTGAGCTTCGTCGAGGATGTAGATCTTGAAGCGGTCGCGGGCCGGGCGATAGCGCGCGGCTTCACGAAGCTCACGAATCTCGTCGATCCCTCGGTTGGTGGCGGCATCAATTTCAATCACGTCCACGGAGTTCCCGGCGCGAATCTCGGTGCAAGAGTCGCATACGCCACAAGGTTCCGGAACAGGGTGAGCTTTCGAACGGCAGTTCAGCGCGGCAGCCAGAATACGGGCGACGGTGGTTTTACCGATTCCGCGGTGGCCGCTGAAGATATAACCATGGGCCGTCCGGCCTTGCTCGATGGCATTCTGGAGGGTACGGGTCACGTGCTCCTGCCCGATCACCTCGGAGAATCTTTGCGGACGGTATTTTCGAGCCAGGACGGTGTAACTCATGGAAGCGAAGAGTCGATTATACGTGATGAAGGACTGAGCAAAAAACCAAGACCGACGCGGAGAATACGACCTAGTTGCCTGGGGAAGTAGGACGCGATAGGCTGTTTCAGAACTAATCTGTGGAGGAGGCTATCCCATGCAATTGAAACTGGCAAAGCGAACGGTGGATGGCATTGTCGCATTCGAGTGCAGCGGACGAATCGTGTTCGGCGAGGAGTCTTCATTGTTGCGGGACGAGGTCAAAAAGGCAATCGCCGACGGGAGCAAGCGCATCGTCTTAAACCTCGGAGAGATCAGCTATATCGATTCCGGCGGACTGGGCACACTGGTCGCATTGCACACGACCGCGCACAATGCTGGCGGGACGATCAAGCTGGCCAACCTGACCCGTCGTGTAGGTGATCTGCTACAAGTCACGAAACTGCTGACAGTGTTCGAAGTTCACAACTCGGAATACGATGCCCTGGAAGCTTTTCGTCAAGCGGCATAATTTCAGGCGTTGCCGGGAGACGATGACGGAAGAAATTCAAGAGCAGGCCGGCTTACCCATGGCGAGCCGGCCTTCACGTCTGTATTCAAAGCCAGCATGAAGAAGTCGAAGAAGAAGATCGATCCGCCGGGCGCGATGCGGATTGAGATCGAACGTGTCATTCGGGCGATTCCACGCGGAAAGGTTTCTACGTACGGTGGTATCGCGCGCATGGCGGGATACCCAGGCGCGGCAAGGATAGTCGCCCGGATCTTACGTCGCGGGTTCGGTCTTCCCTGGCAACGCGTGTTAGGTGCAGGAGGTCAAATCAAGTTAACGGGCGATTCCGCCATTGAACAGCGCTTGCGACTCGAAGCCGAAGGTGTGCGGTTCCGCGGCCGACGAGTGGATATGAAGGCGTGCGAATGCAAACCTGCCGATGCTCGCAAGAAAAGGGCTCCAAAGCTGCCTGCAAAATCACGCAGATCCAGTCGCAGTTCACTTACTTTTTGAACTGCGGATCGATCTCCACCTGGTATCCCGTAACCATCTTATTCGTCTCGTTCGCCATTCCGACGACTGCCATTAGCTCTTTGAACATAGCATCCGTCATTCCCTTCTTCTGCGCCGATACGGTATGCGATGCGATGCAGTAATGGCACTGGTTTGTGACGCTCACTGCCACATAAATCAATTCCTTCGTGAGCGGATCGAGAGCACCGGGCGCCATGATCTGCTTAATATCTTCCCAAGTGCGTTTCAGTGTGGCGGGGTCGTGTGCGATGGCCTTCCAGAAATTATTGATCCAATCCGTCTTGCGAGTAGCCATGATGTCGTCATAAACGGCGCGGACTTCGGGGCTGGCGTCTTTGTATTCAATAAGGCCTAGAGTAGACATGAGTAACCTTTCGTGATGATGAGAAGCATAAGCGCTCAGACTGCTGAGAAATGCCTCGGAGTGCGCAGAGAAATCTCACTCGTTCGGGAGTTCGCCTGATAACAACTCCCCCAGCTTCGCCGAGGGAACGCGAACTCCAACATAAAAATGACCGAACAGCGCATAAACTGCGCTGACTTCGTCGAAGCGCATTTCGTAAATCAGCTTTTTAAATACCAAGGGATCGTCTGCGAAAAGATCGACGCCCCATTCCCAGTCATCGAAGCCGATTGATCCGCTGATGATCTGCCTCACTTCGCCTGCATAGCGACGTCCGACGAGTCCGTGCTCATTCATCTGCCGGGCGCGCTCCTCAAGCGGCAGCGTATACCAGTTCTTCGCCTCGCCCCGGCGACGATCCATGGGATAGAAGCAAGCGTATCGGTGGGGCGGAATCTCGGGGAACAGCCGGGGATGCATAGCCTCTTTGTGGCGATTCAGCTTGCACTCGATCTCGGCTTTCCACTGATCGGAATGAGGAACAATGCCTTGCTCCATCAGTTCCTTATAGATCTTCATCGTCGACTCATAGAGACCGAGTTCGATAATGGAGAGATAAGAAGTCGTCGGCTCCAGAAAATCGCTAAGGCGAACGTTGGCCAGCCTTAGTTCAGCCTGATTGAGATCGACAAATGTGTTGCGGAAGTGAATCAACATGAGATCGCCCTTGTGCCCGATGAGGGAAAACAGCGCCGACTGGCCCGGAGAATGCTTCTCCATGGCAGTGAGCATTTCTGTAGCTTCCTGGGCGATAGCCGCTCTCTCGGCAGCTGGCAGGGCGCGCCATTCGGTCCGGCGCAGCCGAAGCATCTGGTGCAACACACTGTAGCCTTCCGTCGTCAGCGGGACGGCTGGGACCTCGGCGGCAGCTTCTGGACGCGGGTGATGCACGGTCGTCATTTAGCCCTCTTGCGGGATAGCTTCCCGGCGAGAAACCACAATTGTAACGCGGGCCCGTGAGAGCAGCGGAGGACAGGAAGGATGAAACCAAACACGGAGCAGTTAACCTGGTACGCCCCGTAAGGGCGAAGTCCTGCAGGAGTGCTGCGTGGGTCAATCGCAGTGACTTGCGACCGAAGAAAAAAGGCAGGCCTCAAACAAAAGAGCTGGGAGTCGGGACTCCCAAGGAACTTAAAGACGAAATTTCTGAGGTCCGAAACACAGCATCGGCGTTCGAGTGGAATTGACGAGATACCATCTCAGCGCGGCGAGGCACTAAGATCCGAAGACCGTGAGCGAAGCAAACCAGGAGCGCAATCTGGATTGCCAATGGCCGAGGAGATTTCGTTTGAAATTCCAAGCGAATGACTGTTATGCATTTAGACAAGTGGGCGCAGCCCGGATTGCCAAAGCATTTCTACCCCATACTCCCGCCCTGAGTACAAAATTCTCCTGAATGACACCGCCGGATGGCGGTTTTATGCTCGTGGAGGAGAAAGGAACAGACGACGATGAAAACTAGCAGCCTATTGAAGTCAATTCTAAAAACCGCCGTTTACATTATGGATTCGACAGCCGACTCAGTGGACCGTGTTTCCGACAGAGCGTCGCGGTTTGCGGATGACGCACGGGATGTGATTTACCCGGACCGCGGGAACACGATGCGGAACATCTTAAGCTTTGCAGCTGGAGTAGGCATTGGAGTGGCTGCAGGCGTTCTGCTCGCGCCACAAAGCGGCGCCGAGCTTCGCCATTCGATCGGTGATCGAGTACAGGACATTAGCGAAAGAGTTCGCGGGAAGAATGAGGGTTACGCAACCGGAACCGACATCCGCTAGTCTGATTCTCGGTTAACTTTCTTAGCACCAGCGAATGCCAGGGCGGCCCAAGAGGCCGCTCTTTTTATTGCCCGGCTTCTTTTTGGGGCCGATTCAGATATGATTGTGGTTTCGTGAAAAACGCATTTTGGGAGTCATTGCCGATATGAAGATCGGGGTCGAGTCGCGAGTTTTGAATGGAGCGGTAGTGCTGGTGCCTGAAATTTTCGAGGATAGCCGGGGCTTCTTCCTGGAATCTTTTCGGGCAGACCAATTCAGGGATCTAGGCTTGCCGACGGAGTATGAGCAGGATAACCACTCGCGGTCGGCACGAGGTGTTATCCGTGGATTGCACTTCCAATGGGACCCTGCCATGGGTAAGTTGATGAGAGTCACTGCTGGGTCGGCATTCCTCGTCGCGGTCGACATCCGCAAAGGTTCACCGACTCTGGGCCAGTGGTTTGGCGTGAACGCATCCCCGGAGAATCGCCGAATGGTTTGGGCCCCGGCTGGTTTCGCCAGGGGATTCTGCTCGCTGGTTGACGGCACAGAAATTCAGTACAAATGCACGGGCATCTACAATCCTCGGGGCGAGTCTGGGATTCGGTGGAACGATCCTGCGGTTGGCATCAAATGGCCACTGAGTGATGCCTTGGTGTCGGATAAGGACCGAGTCGCGCGCACATTGGAGCAGTGGTTGGCATCGCCCGAATCCGAAAATTTCCAGTATGGTCTGCAAGCAGATCGTGAGATGGCAGTGAGAAGTTGACGCACCAATTACTTCACTGTCGGCACCCCCTGCCTGGCTTGGATAATATCCTCAACAGGCAGTCACACAGCTAGTTTCCGATTGAGGAGGCTTACGCGTGTCGCTGCGAATACACGAGCAGAAGCGCGAAAGGCCTGATTTACAAACAACTTTCGCGGAATGGCGGGGTTACGTCCAGTCTAGGTGCGATTCGAAATCTGTCGAGAAGACTGCCCAATCAATGTCTCAATTGAGGTAGACTTCACGTTTGGCCAATAAAGGGGTACCCGTGGCTCTTATGTCCGTCCGCATCTTTGCGCGCCGAGGCATTCTCGGTGGGGTGTTGACGCTTTCGGTTCTGATTATCGTCGGTGGCGCTATCCGTAGTGTGGCGCAAACAAAGACGCCGCGCCCGGTCACACAGTCCGAGTTGGCACGCCAGAATATGGAGCGCGTCGCTGCTAACGTCACCGAGATCATCGCTGTTCTTCATAAAGATCACGGAATCATGGTCGAGCTAAAGGCATGGGTTGCCAAGGATGCGACCGATCACGGTCAGATCGTCTCGGACGCCGACCTTACCGACCAATCCATTTACGATCGCCTCGAGAACGATGTGACCTTCCGCTCGGCAGCCACTCGGATCGTGCAGAAATATGGCTACCTCCAGCCTACTGTCAATCCTGACTCCCCGATGGCCAAGGAGCAGGAACTACTAATGCAGGAGCGGGTGAAGTGGATCGCGCAAGACGCCGACGCGCAGCGGCAAAAGGCAATGCAGGCGGAAGAACAGCGGGTGTTGAAGACGCAAGCGAACTGCGACCCTCGCATTAGTGTTTGTGCACCGCAGACGGGCTCGAATCCGTCGATACAGGGCTTGCCGCAATCAGACGAAACTAACCCAATCGAAGGCCCAGGATTCCAGAACGGACAGCCTTCTACTCCCGCAGTGCCCTATTCCCCACAAGAGCCCGGTCCCAGTAACAATGTGCCGCTTTTGCGCACTCAGGGCGAGGGCAGTTCCTCATACGAACAGACACAGTTCGGCAGCAACTCTTACCAGCAGGGTTCCGATGAACAAGAGGGCGAAGAGTCATCAAGAATGGGAACCCGCGGACTACAGGGACAACGTCAGGGAACAGGCAACGATCTTGACTTCTCGCAGTCCGAATACGGGGATTTCGGCCAAGGTTCTTACTCGGGCACAGAAATGTATGGCAGTAACCCTTACGCAAGTACCGGGTTGAGCAGCACCGGGATGAATGGCGGGACTTATTCATCAAACCGCACATCCATCTACGACCTAAGCTTGGACCCGATCGCGCAGATGAATGCGCGCAGGGAGCGGCAGGCCCTTACTCCGTCGCAGAAGATGGTAAGAAAGCCCAATCCATTCGAGAACGTACCTTCGCTCTATGACATGTACCTGCAAGCAGCAGCGCGGCCTCCAGCCGTTCAGAGATTTGGAATGCAGATCTTTGAGAACGGCACTCGCGATCTGCAGATGATTCCGACGGATCTCCCGGTCGGCCCAGAGTATGTACTTGGGCCGGGCGATGCAGTTTCGGTCGATCTCTGGGGCGGAGTTTCACGAAGGTTTTACCGAGTGATCGATCGCCAAGGGCGGCTAACCCTGCCCGAAGTTGGACCTGTGCTGGTAGCTGGCAAGTCGCTGGCAGATGTCCAGACGGACTTGCAAAAGACAATGCGCACCCAACTCCGGGATATATCGGTCGATATCTCACTGTCTCGCCTGAGGACCATTCGAGTTTATGTGGTCGGCGATGTCCTTCGGCCGGGCGCATACGATATCGGCTCGCTGTCGACGCCCTTGAATGCTCTGTTCGCGGCGGGCGGTCCTACGGGTCGGGGCTCGCTTCGAAATTTGAAACACTATCGAGGGAACACCCTCGTGCAGGACGTAGATGTATACGACCTGCTTCTGCACGGAATCAGGGGAGACGTTCAACGGCTTGAAAATGGGGATACCGTTATGGTTCCTCCGCTCGGACCGCAGATCACGATTGATGGCATGGTGCGGCGACCCGCGATTTACGAAACGAAGGATGAGAAATCTCTGGCGGATGTAATCGCGCTCGCCGGCGGCCTGCTCCCCACCGCAACATTACGGCATGTCGAGGTGCAACGCACCGTTGCGCACGAGAAAAAGACGATGTTGAGCGTGGATATTCCGGCGGACGGATCAACAGCTGAAGTCAGCAAAAAACTTGAGTCGTTTCAGATTCAAGATCTGGACAAAATCCGTATTTTCCCGATTGCCTCGTATGCCGCCAACGCAGTTTACCTTGAAGGCCACGTCATCCGCCCGGGGAAGTATTCCTACAAGCCAGGCATGAAAGTTACGGATCTGGTTTCTTCTTATAAAGATCTACTGCCTGATCCAGCGTTGCAGTACGGGGAAATCGTTCGACTGAGCGAACCGGACTTTCATCCGACGGTGCAAAGCTTCAGCGTAGCGGCAGCTTTGGCCGATCCAGCCCATGCACCAGAATTGCAGCCTCTCGACACGGTCGAGTTCTTTGGACGGTACGATTTTGAGGATCCGCCGATTGTCTCAGTTTGGGGAGATGTGCGGGATCCCGGAACTTATCGGACCTCTGGCGATATTCATATCAGCGACGCCATCCATTTAGCCGGAGGACTAGGAGCTGATGCTTTCGACGGTGACGCTCAGGTATTTCGGTATCAGTCAGACAGCACGATGAAGATTTTGAATGTGAAGTTGAGTGGCGCGCTGGATGGAAATCCGAATGATGATATCGTTCTGCACCCGCGTGACCGGGTACTGGTACATAGAAATGCCGCGGCAATTGAGCCATCGTCTGTGTATGTAAAGGGTGAGGTGGGCCGGCCGGGACGCTATCCACTCACGGTGGACATGCGTGTTTCGGACCTGATCCACGCAGCCGGAGGCCTTAAGCAGAGCGCCGATGTAAAAACCGCTGATCTGACGCACTACACATGGGAAAACGAGAAACAGGTCATGGGTACCCAGGACAAAATTGTTCTGGCGGACGCGTTGGAGGGGAAACCTGAGGCGAACGCGGTCCTGAACAACGGCGATGTATTGACCATCGCGCAGGTAGCCGGATGGAATGACATCGGCGCATCGATCACTTTGCGTGGCGAGGTAGTCCATCCTGGTACCTATGGGATCCGTCCCGGGGAACGACTGAGTTCGGTGATTGAGCGAGCCGGAGGTTTCGCACCCGCGGCCTATCCCTATGCCACGATTTTGCTGCGCGCTGACGTGCAAAAGATCGAGCAAAGATCTTACGGAGAGCTAATACAACGAGTGCGCGAGCAGCAGGCCACACTTAAGCTGACAGCGACGAATACCGGCGATCCGGACCAAAAAGTATCAGCCGAGAGTGCTCTGGTGCAGTGGCAAACGACACTCGACAGTTTGCTGAATGCGCCTCCCCAAGGGCGGGTCACGATTCAAATTTCGTCCAATATCAAGAGTTGGACGAACACACCTCGGGACATTGTGGTGCGGTCGGGTGATGTTGTAACTGTTCCGAAGCGTCCGAGCTTCATTCTGGTTCAAGGGCAGGTTTATGGTCCGACGGCGGTGGCGTACCGTCCCGGGAAGACCGCCAAGTGGTACTTGATGCAGGCTGGTGGACCGACCAACCTGGCGGAGAAGAAAGCAATTTTCGTAATTCGCGCCGACGGCACTGTCTTCGGCCACAATTCAGGGTGGATGTCGGGCGATGGGCTGAATGTACCGCTGCAGCCAGGAGATATGGTGGTAGTTCCTGAAAAAGCCATCGGAGGGACTCCGGCGTGGAGGACAGTCTTCGCGACTGCACAAGTTGTGAGTTCACTGGCCATCAGCGCTCTAGTGATTGCCACTTACGTCCATTAGCACTCGGTGGATTTATCGGGGAGATTTTTTGCATCCGATTGGAAGACGAATCTGTGCGAACCTGGCGTATTTTCTGGCCATTACACCGCTGGCTCTGGGACAGGCAAACGGCCCAAGTGCATCACCGGAACCTACCCAGTCATCGGCCCAAATTGCGCAGCAGAAGCCAGTGCCGGAAACCCCTCCGGACGCACCCGAGCCGCACTCCCGTGAGAATACCGTGCGGAAGCTTCCTTCCGCCCTCATGCACGATCAGATCGGGCTATGGACGAGTCCCTCCAAAATCCGCTTCTCTGACGCGACCTGGATGGTGCCTCTAGGAGGATTGGCTTCGGCACTTTTCGTAACCGACAGTGAGTACAGCCGCCATCTCTCCAACGATCCGAATCGGATCCAGGATTTTCGCCATGTGTCCGATTATGGGTTGTATTCGATGGCCGGCGCAGGCGCAGGAGCGTATTTTCTAGGACTGATGACTCATAACGAGCATCAGCGTGAGACCGGATTTCTAAGTGGGCAATCGGCTATCGACACGCTTGCAATCGTCGAAGCGCTTAAGTTCGCAAGCGGACGCCAGCGCCCTATCGACGGGAACGGTAATGGACAGTTTTGGAAAGGAGGCGCCTCCTTTCCCTCGGAACATTCGGCAGCGGCATGGTCGATCGCTGGAATCGTTGCGCACGAATACTCCAATCCGCTTGTAAAATTCCTCTCTTACGGGCTGGCAACTACGGTCAGCGTCTCGCGAATCAACGCCAAGGAGCACTTCCCTTCCGATGTCTTGATCGGCGCTGCTCTGGGCTATCTGACAAGCGAATACGTATACCGAAAGCACCACAATCCAGACGTGCCGGGCGCAGCCTGGGACTCCCCGGTCTCCCGTCCCACTCACGGTTCTTCGTGGCCTGCCAGGTTGATGGGTTCGCCCTACGTTCCACTGGACAGCTGGGTATATCCAGCTTTGGAGCGTTTGGCGGCTATGGGTTTCATTAACTCGGCAATTGCGGGAATGCGCCCGTGGACTCGGATGGAATGCGCAAGACAGCTCAGCGAAGCGTCGGATCGAATTAGCGATAGCGACCCCACCGAAAGCGAACCAGCACATCTTTACCAGGAACTCATGCTTGAGTTCGGCCGGGAGGTAGAACTGCTGGGTGGGGGAGATAACGCCGAGCTACAGGTTAGATCCGTCTATACGCGGGCTACCGAGATTGCCGGGAAACCGCTGACTGACGGTTATCACTTTGGCGAAACAATCTACAACGATTTTGGGCGCCCCGAGCAGCAGGGCTTTAATAATGTTTCGGGAATATCAGCCTGGGCTGCTAATGGACCGTTCGCGGTTTATTTCAGCGGTGAATATCAACATTCACCAGAGGCTTCCGCCCTGCCCCTGGGTGCCCGGCAGGCAATATCGATTGCAGACTTCGGTCGAGCCGCCATTATTCCAGCTCCTTGGCCAGTTCCACCCGATACACCCACCGCGGAGGTGAACCGAGGGCGCCTCTTGGATTCTTATGTTGCGATGAACGTGTCGAACTGGCAGTTCTCGTACGGGAAGCAGAGCATACGCTGGGGAGCGGACGAGGGCGGCGGGGTGATGCTTAGTGATAATGCGGATCCTCTCACGATGTTCCGGATTAACCGTGTAACGCCTTTTATACTGCCGAGTTTCTTGCGGTACCTTGGCCCGATGCGGATTGAGTTCTTTGTCGGACAATATTCGGGGTACGAGTTCATGTTCGCGCCGTCTCGGCAGTGTAATCCCTCACCCTGTCTTGTCGGTCAGTACGGCAAGTCCCTCGATCCGCAGCCGATCCTTCATGGGGAAAGGTTCAGTTTCAAGCCGACTGCAAATTTTGAATTTGGACTGTCGAGAACTACGGACTATGCCGGTCCGGGATATCCTCTGACCTGGCACAATTTCCTGAGAAGCATGTTTTCGACATCAGTCCAGATTCCAGGGGCAGTGGACAAGACGGGATCGCACCGGTCTGGGCTGGACTTCAGCTACCGCATCCGTAACTCGCTGACTTTCTACGCCGATGGGATGACTGAGCACGACAACGTCAGCCCTCTGATTGGACCTGATGTCGCAGCATGGCTAGGCGGTATCTATATCCCTCGCCTCCCCAAGCTTCCGAAGATGGATTTTCGGGCCGAGGGCGTTTATACCGATCCGCCAATTGGCGGAAATGTCGGACATGGCTTCTTTTACTACGATCCGACCTGGATATCGGGTTTCACCAACGCCGGAAAATTGATGGGAGACTGGGTTGGTAGACAGGGGCAAGGTGTACAAACTTGGCTCACGTATTGGTTCACGCCCCGAAATACACTACAATTTGAGTTCAGGCATTTGAAAGTCAGTCAGCAGATGATGCCGAGTGGGGGTACCCAGGCGGACGGGAGTGTTCGTGCGAACTTTTGGGTGCGACCTAACTTTAGTTTGTCGGCAGCGGTACAGTACGAAACTTGGAACTTTCCAGTGCTATCCCCCACCAAACAGTCAGATGTGACCACTTCAATCCAATTGACACTCTGGCCTAAGGGGCTTGTGCGGAAGGGCAGTTCAAGCCAGTAGTTGGCTCGAATCGGGCTGACGCTGTGCAGAAGAATATGGCGACAAAGGAAATTACAAAGCGAGAGTCGCAATATCCCGAGACGGAACTGGAGCCGCAATTACTTCGGGTTCGCCGGGAGGAATCTCGAGAGAAGATTGTTTCGCGCATCGCTATTCTCTGGGATAACAGGCAATTCCTTTTCCGCTGTCTCGCGATCACTTTTGTGGTGTCATCAGCGATTGTGCTGATAATGCCTGTCAGTTATACCTCGACCACGCGCCTGATGCCCCCGGATCAGGGTGGCCAGGGAGTGGCGTCGATGCTGGCGGCTGTTGCGAAGGTGACGGGTGACTCCGGCATTGGCGGCCTCTCGGGGATGAAAACAACTGGCGACCTTTTCATCGGAGTGCTTCAAAGCCGCAGAGTGCAGGATGATCTGGTTAACAAGTTCGATCTTCGGAAGCTCTATGGTGTCAAGCGATTTGATGACGCGCGTATTATTCTTCATGCGAGAACCGAGATCACATCGGACCGCAAGAGTGGAATTATCACTGTAGCCGTTTCGGACGGTAACGCGGAACGAGCTGCGGCTATGGGCCGGGAGTATATCGAGGCCTTAAATTCGACTGTAACTAATCTGAACACCTCCTCCGCGCACAAAGAGAGAGTCTTTCTCGAGGAACGGATTGCCCAAGTCAAGCAAGACCTGGAAGACGCAGAGAAGGCCTTCAGCCAGTTTGCCAGCAAAAATGCCGCGTTCGACGTAAAGGAGCAAGGTCGCGCGATGATTGGCGCTGGCGCGGAGCTTGAAGGACGAATGATCGCTGCTCAGACTCAATTAGAAGGGCTGCGGCAGATATATACCGAGAACAATGTGCGCGTTCGATCTCTTCAAGCCCAGGTGGACGAATATAGACGGCAGTTGGAGAAAATAAGTGGAAAACCGTCGACGGCTGCTGGGAAAAAAACAGGGGAGAAGGACGATAGTTCAGACCAAAATAGCGCTCCCTATCCCACGATCCAAGAACTTCCGCTTCTAGGAGTAACTTGGTCCGATCTGTATCGACAGACGAAAGTGGAGGAGACTGTTTTTGAAACGCTTACGAAACAATACGAAATAGCAAAAGTCGAGGAGGCACGCGAAATCCCAAGTATTAAAGTTCTCGATCCGGCAGAGGTCCCGGAGCGAAAGTCATCGCCTCATAGAGCCATTCTGGTGCTGTCCGCAACCGTTTTCATATTTATTTTTAGCGTGGCATGGCTATTACTAAGCGCTCGATGGCAAGAAATTGATCCTGAAGATCCTGCAAAGGCATTATCAATACAGATTTTCGAGACCACCCGCAGCAGCATCATTCGATTTGTTAAGCGGGTTTCTCCCAGAAGAAATAAAGCCGAGGATTGATCCCGGCGTGACAACTACCTCATTCTGCCGCCTGGCGGAGCTCACTGACATCGAAGGACACGCGAAACAGCCCTCTGGCCTGCGGGAATCATGTTGACGGAACACAGCCAAGCCGCAACCAAGAACCCCAGTCCTGCCGGACAACAGGGATTGGGTGCGAAGATGATCCGCAACGTGTTATTCGGCGGGTTGCGATACTTTGTAGTCACTCCGATTCCCTTTGTGATGACGCCGTTCATTCTTCACAAGATCGGAGTTACAGGGTACGGCACGTGGGCGATTTTTCTTGCGCTCAACGGGCTGACATCATTAGCAGATTTGGGGCTGGTCGGGACATTAAGCAAGTTCGTAGCCGAGTATTACGCGCGTAGAGACTTCGTAGCGCTTTCCCGACTCATGAACTCAGGACTAGCGTTGTTCCTGCTGCTGGATGTTCTCATCACCGGCACGCTGTGGCTTGCGACCCCGCTCTTGACCGGAATGCTATTTCACGGCAGCACGGTACCCAAAGCAGATCTAATATCCATGTTCCGGATTTTTCAGGTTGTCATTGCGGCGAACATCCTGAATCAGCTCTTCGGATCTGTGCAGGGAGGCTTGCAACGACTAGATCTCATGCATGTTCTCGGTACCGGGGGCATCATCATGTACAACGCGTTCGCTGCCGTCCTTTTATTAAAGGGAGATGGCCTGCGCGGTCTTGTCCATGCTTATGTCCTCGCATCAATTATCCTGACGATCGCGAATTACATTTTGGTTCGCAAGTTGCTGCCGAGTATCAAACTTAATCCTTTCGAGTTCAGTAAAAGTGAAGCCCGCAAGATGTTCGGATACAGCTTACGTCTGTATTTCACACAAGCCGCGGTGGCAGTGCACAACCAAGTCGAAAAATTCCTTCTGGCAACGTTCGTAAGTGTCGCTGCCGTTGGCTGGTATGACATTGCGAGCGACGTCGCTCTGAAGATTCGAGGAGTTCTCATACTCATTCTGACTCCCGTAACCGCGGCGGCGTCCGAACTGGATGCTCTAGGCGACGAAATGCGCCTTCAGGAACTGTATTATCGAGCGCACAAGTATTTGGCTGTTGCAGGCATACCGACAGTGTTTTATGGCGCTGCGGTTTCCAGCCGCTTTGTTGAATTGTGGCTTGGGCCGAACATGAAGATGATTGCCTGGCCGCTGAGCGTTCTGCTCGCCGTCAACTTCTTCAATCTTGCGAGCGGGCCGGGCTTTAGTATTCTCACTGGCAGAGGGAATCTGACACCTGGAATTCAGTCCGCGATCTTAGGCGTTGCATCGAATATTGTTTTGAGTACAGTGCTGATTTACAAGTTCGGTTTTGCAGGCGCTGTGATGGGAACTGCAGGGGCGCTGATTTTAGGAGCGGGCTTTTATATTATTGTGTTTCACCGCATAACGCATTATTCACTGTTCCGGGTCGTGCGCGAGGCTTACCTGAAGCCGATTTTGTGCTCCGCGATTTCGCTTGCGGCAGTCCGCGCAGTCCATCCCTTCAGCGGTCTTTCATGGTTCGGACTAGTGGGAATGGGCGCCGCATTTGGTAGTCTTTTTATGCTTGGCATTTTGTTGAGCGCATTCTTCGATGCTTACGATTGGAACAGGATCGAGAGGCTGCTACCAATCATGCGTTACGCTCGAAGAACCAGCAGTGTTGCTTAATCGAACTAATGTTTTAAGGATCGGGTTTGACGTATCCTTTTGTGCGTAGTCGATATCGGATCAGATTGCCAGAAGATTTCAAACCTAATGTTTTCACCGGATCAAGCGCCCAGTAACGAAGCTGTCGAGGTTCTCCTTGCAACTTTCAACGGAGAGCGTTTCTTACGAGAGCAACTCGACTCTGTTCTGGGGCAGGACTATCCGAACTTGCGAGTCTTAGCTCGCGATGATGGCTCGAGTGACAGGACCGTCGACATTCTCAATGAATATCAAGAGCGCTTCCCCGATCGTGTCAGGGTTCTGCCTACGGATCGGGCAACGGGAAGCCCGAAATGGAACTTTCTTGAGTTGATGCAGGCTGCGAGTGCGGACTATGTTTGTTTTTGCGATCAAGATGATGTTTGGCTTCCGAATAAGGTAAGCATCACGATGAGGGCGATGCGCGACCTCGAGTCAAAAGGGGGGACATCGAAGCCATACCTGGTGTTCACGGACCTGCAGTTGGTTGATGCCGAACTGCGGATGTTGCACAAGTCGTTTTGGAAGTTTATGCATGTGAATCCTGCCGACATTCATGAGATAAATCGATTGCTGATGGTGTGTGTCGTAACGGGATGTACATCGATGATAAATCGCCCTATGCTAAAACTTGCAAAACGTGTCCCGGACGAAGCATCGATGCACGACCGTTGGATCGGGTTAATAGCGGCGACCATGGGAAAAGCTTTCGTTCTCAGAACAAAAACCGTCCTCTATCGCCAGCACGGCGGAAACCTTCTGGGCACCGGGCGAGATTTGACCGGGGAGGCACCTAAGGCGTCCGCACGCCCTTTATGGACCAAAATTCGGAAATACCGCGAAGGTGCAACTTACAAGCATTGGAGGGATGCGCAAGAACATGCTGCTGCATTCCTGCGAGTCTATGGCAGCGAGCTTGATCCTGAAATGCGGCGAACACTCGAGGCTTTTCGAAGGTGCGATTTGGGAGACCCCTGGTGGATCAAGTTTTTCACCGTGGTTCGTTACCGTTTTTATATCGTTGGCATCATTCCGAATCTGGCCAAACTTCCAATTCTCTGGATCCGTAATCTGAATTCCCAATAGATCAGCGAATACGCCGCATTGCCATTCGCCATGGCTTCTGACTCGCCCAAGAACAGGTTTTTCGACAGAAGAATCTTAGTCCAAGTGTCCAGGACCTCATTCGAGGGCTGGGTGTTTCGGTAGGAGGTTCTGCATGAAATGGCCGGTTTGGACGCGTACAACTTTCGCAGGGTGAGTCGCACCTAACGCATGAGCCCTCGACGGCTCAAGGAGTTTATGGCGATTTGCGAAACTTGTGGCAACCAATACGACACATGCTTCGACATCATTATTGCTGGGAAGCGGCACACATTTGATAGTTTCGAACGCGCAATTGCAACGGTACCGCCAACCTTGCGCTCTGTCGTTGTCGAATCATTGGGCACGACGTTGAGGTCGGAGAACGGATATTCTGTCGCGCCAACTGTGTCCAGGCCAGTGGAGTCTCGAATGTGACCGATCGGGCTGCTTGAGCTGGTATCTCGGTACCGCCAAACCCTTATGACACATCACAAGACAAAACTTCGCTACGCGGTAATTGGCCTCGGGCACATTGCACAGGTCGCAGTGTTGCCAGCCTTCAAAAGCTCACCTAATTCGGAACTTTTTGCGCTTGTATCAAACGATCGCGAGAAGCTACGGACGCTCGGGCAAAAATATCGACTTCAACATCTCTATGCTTATGACGATTACGGCCGGGCGCTTGCGAATGTCGATGCAGTTTACATAGCTCTGCCAAATCACATGCATCGAGAGTACGCCATGCGTGCAGCCGCAGCAGGGGTGCATGTGCTTTGCGAAAAACCAATGGCTCCCAATGCCGAGGATTGCCTGGCCATGATTCATGCCTCGCAGCAGAATCACACGAAGTTGATGATTGCCTACCGCCTCCACTTTGAGGCTGGCAATCTGGAGGCAATCAAGATGGCAGGTAATGGCACAATCGGCGAAGCCCGTTTCTTCCAGTCTGAGTTCTCGCAGCAGGTGGCGGACGACAACGTGCGCGTCACAGAACCTGTGAACCGCGGGGGTGGTCCGCTATACGACATGGGTATCTACTGCATCAATGCCGCACGGTACCTTTTTCGCAGCGAACCACTTGAGGTCACCGCATTAGCTGAATCGAAACAAGAGAGGCGATTCACAAAGGTCGAAGAAATGTTGTCGGTTACAATGCGTTTCCCGCATCAGAGGCTGGCCGTCTTCACGTGCAGTTTCGGCAGTACCGATGTGAGTCGGTATACCGTGATTGGCACTAAGGGAAAGCTCACTGCGGATCCCGCGTACGAGTATGCCCAGGGTATCAAACTGGAAATCACCACCGGAGGTAAGACGAGAAAGCGGACCTTTGCCAAGCGCGATCAATTCGCTGCAGAGTTAAGTTATTTTTCCGACTGTATTCTAAAAAACAAAGAACCCGAGCCCTCCGGGTTCGAGGGTCTGGCCGACATTCGGATCATCGAGGCGATCTACGAATCGATCCGAACCCGAAGAACCATTCCTGTCACAAGCACTCCCAAGACCGCGCGCCCCAATCCGGGGCAGGAGGTTCGAAAACCCGCACATGGCAAGCCTCAAATTATTCATGCGTACCCTGCAACCCGGAGTGCCGCCTAGGGCGTTCGAGGGTATCGGAAAATGTAACCCTTTGCGGGAACTGATTCGCGTTTAAGGCCACTTCCCTTCCAACTCGACTCTCTGGCGCTGCATCAGCGTTGAAGGTAATGAATATTCAAAACTTCACCATGATCGCGTACCGCAGGCTTGGTTCATCTTTCCGCAAATCTGGGCACCAGCCTCCGCTTCCAGCCACACAAGTGAACCCCGGAGTGGATGACAAGTACGGGCCAGGAGCCCAAGCCGTTGTTCCCACTACTGAACCTGCCCCCGGATTTGGAGTCGTGCCAGGCAGGAGGTTGTCACTCGGTGTGATGCCACCATGCCCCGTCCAGTAAGGGACGTTGGCGTGACGATATCCATATTCTGTGCGGAATGTGATGTATTGCGTCGGCATCCAGTCAAAGGTAATCGAAGCATCCCAAGCCTTGAAGGGGTCGCCTGGATTGGCTGTGAAATATGGCGAGCCAGTAATTGCATCAGCCCCATTGATCGGTGGAAGCAGTGTTAAATAACGGCCTGGGTTGTCCATTGCGCCTCCACCAAACGTCAGACCATACGTATCTTTCTTAAACCAGAAGCGGTCGTAAGCCATCCAGCCAGCGAAGGTTTGTTTGCTGCTCGTCGCCGTATCGTGATGGCAATTTACATTGTTGTTGATCACGCGACCTTGAGCACTGACGAAGCTTCCGCTGCCGCCGTATTCGCAACCCAAGTCCCCTGTAACGGAAAAAGCCATCTTGTCGAGAGTTCTTTCGGGATGGTCGTAGTATTTGATTTCAATGCTGTCGTCCGTGTGAATCCGTGACCGTCCGAAGTGCCCGTCGCCGTTACCCAGCGTGTCTTCACCCATGCCGTAGTTGTTGAATACAAACGAGAGCCAAGGTTTCGGGCGCCAAAGGATCTGGCCACCCAAACCGGGTTTGCTGCCCATGCGGCCATAGGACTGCCAACCGTTAATGATCCAAGGTTCAATCTTCAGTTTGTCCGTCGGGAACCATTGAACGCGAACGCCGTTGAAGAACCATGGCGTATTCGATGATACGTACGAGGGTTGGTAGGCCCAATTGTCAAAGTTGTAATAGCTGAACAGACCGATGTAGGAGACAAAGATGCCAGCATCGACATTAAGACCATGATTGACATTGAAATGATATCCGGCGTTCGCCTCGGAAAAATACTTGTAGGCACCACGAAGATCCCACTGGCCGCGCCCAGCACTGGCGTCGTTGCGTGGGGTAGTAACACCGAACATTCCACCCATCGTCAAAATTCGCGCGTTGACGTTCTGCCAGTGGAGGTTTCCCCCAAAGCTGATCTGTTCGATTTGAACTTCGTTCGAGCGGAAGATTTCAGTCGAGCCACCCATCGTGTCATCTTTCGGATGGTTTAAATCCATAATGTAGTTAGCGTCGAATCGAATTTCGGGAGTGAAGAACTTCGAATCCCACACCAAGTCCTTTGTGCGCGCATTTCCATTGAGCCAGGTCCAGTCGGCATAGGCGAAAGGCTCTGCGGGTTTTGGCTTCTCAGGCATTCCGGCGCGGGATTGCGCCTTGTCAGTCGAGATGCTGCTCGCGGGGGTTTCGACGGGCTTTGCCTCTGCCGTCACATCTGGCGCCACAGGAGCGAGCACTGGTGCCGGAGTGGATTCAACAGTATTGCGACCATTCAAGGCTGCCTTGAGGGCATCGATTTCCGCCTGCATGGCCGCGAGTTGTTTGGCAACCGCCGGCGAGATTTCAGGTTCCAGAGTTGCCGAGGCTGGTTTGGAAGCGGTCATATTCGTTGAATTGGTGTCAAGCGACTCCGTCCCGATCACGCCAGCCATCTTTGGGCCAATGGATTGTGTGCGTGCGGAAGACTGCGCACCACACCACGGCGCGTAAACCAGTACAACTACCAAAGCAAAGACACCGAAAAGCACAGCGGAAGTACCGACCTTTGCCCTCTTCATCGAAGAATGCCCCTGTATGTGAAATCTAAGAACTCGGACAACAAGGCTTGAGCGCTTTCGGCACACCCTGGCCCATCATGGATTACATCAGCAATGTCATAAACATTGCATAACCAGTTCATAAAGGATGTGTAAGGAATGTGAGTCAGACTGAGGAGTCGCGGTAGAGCCTGAGATGAGACTCTCGCCAGTTAACCGATCGTGGGGAAGGAGGCGCGTGATCTTTAGGAGGCAACTGAAAAAAGGCGGAGCCCGCTAGTAATCTCGTCTCGACGGTTATCGATGTTCCAGCGTTTAGTACCGCGTTCGAGAAAAAGGGCGGCGAATCGCATTCGACAGTGCCGCCCTTGATGAATTGCATTCAACTTAAACTTTCACGCAGCCTTTGTTTCGCGAAACTGGCCGGGCCGATAATCACCGGGAACTGTTCTGGCGGCGATATTCAGACGGTTCCACCCGTTGATCGCCACGACTGCAAGAGTAAGGTTTGCCAGTTCCTTATCGCTGAACTGTTGACGTACGGTCTCGTAAACCCGGTCCGGGACATGGCCGTCCGTAATCAGGGTGAGAGCTTCCGTCCACTCCAGCGCTGCTCGTTCGCGATCGGTGTAGTATGGGCATTCGCGCCAGGCATCCAATGAGTACAACCTCTGCTCCGTCTCGCCAGCCGCTCGCAAATCCTTGGAGTGCATATCGAGACAATATGCGCAGCCATTGATCTGCGATGCTCGAAAGTCGATCAGGTTTATAAGGGATTCTTCCAAGCCGGATTCGCGAAGGTATTGACTCAACCCAAGCATTGCCTTGAACACTCCCGGGGCTGATTTGAAATAGTCGAAACGGGCTTTCATGAGTCCTCCTTGTGGATAGGTTGATTGCTTACTTCGCAGTTCACGATCAGCGGGCTCTCCAGAAGATCACCCAACCCATCAACCATTTCGATGAATGCGTGCGCGGCAAGACTCACGAGATCACAACTAATTTAAATTCCGCCTATTGCGATTATCCAGGCGGCTCCGCAGCCTCTGAAGAACGGTTGATTTGTGAATCGTAATATCGAGAACTCGATCAAACAAGACATAGGCTCGTCGCGATCGATTACGAGGAGGGGGCTCATTCATGGCAAACAGCCGAACCGATACTGATCTACTCATCGTAGGAGCCGGCCCAGTTGGGCTGTTTCTAGCTAACGAATGTGCCCGCCGCGAGCTGCGATATCGCATCATTGAAGAACGCGCGTCGCAATCCGAACATTCGAAAGCGCTCGCGATCTTTCCCCGGACACTTGAAATCTTCGACATGGGAGGAATCGTCGGTACTTTCATCGAAAAAGCCAACCGGGTCACGAAGGTTGCGGTAATGACTCATGACCGCACACTCGCGCAGATGAGGTTTGAGCCGCGGGAGAGTCCCTATTCTTTCGTGGCTATGGTGCCTCAGGACGTGACGGAACAACTGCTTGTTGAAGGGTTACGAAACAAAGATGGAGCCGTCGAGTACCAGACTAAGTTCATTTCCGCGCACCAATACGATGATGGGGTCGAGGTCACAATCGAGCACGCAGGCAATTTCACTAAACTCCGCGCGGCTTTCGTAATTGGCTGCGATGGCGCACACAGTGCTGTCCGCCACCAATTGAATCTGCCGTTTGAAGGGTCGGAGTATCGCGCGTCTTTTCTATTGGCCGACATCGAGACAAAAACAAACTTGGGCGCCGACGAAATGCAATTATGCCCAAGCGAGTTTGGACCGGTTGCGATTTTTCCGATGAGCGCTACGCGCCGTCGGGTTGTCGCGACAATCGACCATATCGAGGGAGATGCTCCATCGCTTGAGCTGGTTCGCATGATCCTGTCACAGCGGGCACCCACTACAATCGAGGCGCTTGGGCTGTACTGGAGCAGCTACTTTCGTATCCACCACCGGCAAGTGGCACAATTAAGACGAGGCCGCATATTTATAGCAGGCGACGCCGCCCATATTCATAGCCCTTTCGGTGGCCAAGGGATGAATACCGGACTTCACGATATTTGGAATCTTGTTTGGAAGCTCGACCTTTTCTTGAATGGCCATGGAAACCAACAATTGCTCGACAGCTATAGCTGCGAACGGTTGCCTGTCATCAAGAGTGTCATTGAAACCACCGATCAACTGACCAAGGTAATGGGAAGTCCGAGCAAGTTTGCACAGGCCCTTCGGGATACAGTCATACCTATGATTTCGCGCCTGGCACCCTTTCAGCACGCGTTCGTACAGCGACTCTCTGAACTTGGCATCACCTATCACGGAAGCCCGATTATCGAGGGACCGGGCGAGCGATATTTCGGCGAATCGCTACGAGGAGGAAAAGGAATTCGCAGCCGATTCCTGCTAGTTCTGGGACAAGATGCAAAATCGTCAGCAAAAGCAGCAGCAAACCAATTCGCAGATTCTCTTGCCGGCATTGTGGATGTACGCTTCGACCAACGACAAGGTTTGATGCTTGTTCGACCAGATGGATATATCGCCTACTCCTCGCACAAAGACGATATGGCAGGGTTTGAAAAGGCACGCTCAGTTCTCGAGAGGCAAACCATACCGGAGGTGGATGGCAAGAGAGCGGCATGACCAGCCCTCGATTGCGAGCCCAACTTCGTAGCAAGCCGGGATCTGATTTCTATTCGAAAAGCTTGCTTCCAGCCGTATTTGGGAGCAGAATGTCCGCAATTGGGGTTTTGTAGCGCGGCAGTTCATTCCGACCTAGCCGACCGCGGCCAGGTAGCATCCAGGAGATGCTATGTCAGTCGGTGCGAAGTGCCTTATTTCGAAATCCGTGGACGCCAGGCTTCTCCTTGCGGGCACATTCTTATTGCTTTTATGCTGCATCCCAGGGATGTGCCAAGATCAACCGAGGAGTAGTGGCATTACCCTCAAATATGATCTCCAGACTGAAACCAAGATCAAGGGTGATGTGGAAGAAGTGAAGGTGTTTACTCTCGGCACGCGAAAAGATTTTGTCGAACTGGTTGTGAAGAGTGGCGACAACAGGCTGGAGGTTTACGTTTGCCCCAAGCCTTTCCAAGATGAGATGGCGATTACGCTCAGCAAGGGCGACTCTCTCACGATAACCGGGGCGAAAGTAAAACACGATGAGGCGGAGGTGATTCTGGCTCGCGAACTCGTCAGGGGTCAAGACACTTTCTTGCTTCGGGACAGCAAGGGAAATCCGATATGGGATTGGCGAACAGGAAAGTGAGCGCCACACGAATGAGGACCTTGAATTGAAACTTTCGGATACGATTGGAACGCTGCTACAAAGTAAAGGTGAGAATCGAGTTCTATCGATTGAGCCTGATCAATCCGTATTTGAAGCAATCCAAAAAATGGCGGATTTCAGCGTCGGTGCTTTACTCGTAATTTCGGATGGCCGACTCGTTGGCATTATCTCCGAGCGCGACTACGCCCGCAAAGTCATTCTTAAGGGGCATTCGTCGAAAGAGACCATAGTCAGCGAGATCATGACCACGCCTGTGGTTTTCGTGAATTCACGGCACACGGTGGATGAATGCATGGGAATCATGACGAACCACCGTTTTCGTCACCTACCGGTTCTGGAAAACGACAGAGTGATCGGGGTGGTCTCGATCGGCGACTTGGTTAGATGGACCATCACTGGTCAGGCACAGACGATTCAGGAACTGCAAGGCTACATCTCAGGGTCCTATCCCGGCTAGAACCTGCATCGAGACAGCAGTATTTGGTGTGAAACACCTATCTGCAAGACATCGCAGCAATTCAAATTCGATGCATAAGGCAGCCATCAAAACCTTGTAATCGCCGTATCGGCTACACAGTGCGTTCTCGCCGGCTAAGCAACTATGCGTTAGAATTTGCCGTGATGCTTTGCTCGTCTAGAATCTTTTCAGTCCTCTTACCGCGGCTTTTTTCATTCACACTCTACCTTGCACTCCAACTGACGGCGTTTGGGTCACCCTCCCGAGAGCAACCGAAGCGTGCGCATATCACCGGCATCGATCACGTTACGATCTACGTCAGTGACTTAACAAAGTCGCGACAATTTTATTCCGATGTTTTGGGATTGAGGGCTGGCTGTCCACAACATGCCGGAACTGACCTCTGCTATCTGATTCGCCCGTCCAACGCCCGGCTTCTGTTAAAGGCTGTTCCGGACAGCACGAAGATCGATCCCCGCAAGAGTTGGCTTGCGGAAATTGGTTTCGCAACTGACAACGCTTTGCAGATGCGGGATTTTCTTCGGGCGCACGGTTCGAAGCCCGATTCGATGCAAAAAGGATCTGACGGCGCGCAGTACTTTCGCCTTCGTGATCCCGAGGGTAATTCCATCTCTTTCGTGCAAAGGCCGTCGGCGAAAACGGGATACGGCCCTGCATCCAAGCAAATCAGCTCTCGCCTGATCCATGCTGGCTTTGTTGTTAAAGACATGGATGCGGAGAATCGTTTCTACATTGACCTTCTCGGCTTTCGTCTCTACTGGTACGGCGGATTCAAAGATGACGGCACCGACTGGTATGAACTACAAGTGCCGGACGGTCCCGATTGGATCGAATACATGCTCAACATCCCCGCGGACGCCGACCACAAAGAACTGGGGGTACAGAATCACTTCTCATTCGGCGTCAAAGACGTTCACGCAGCGGCGGCAGAGCTTCGGGCAAGAGGATTGCGTACGTTTGATGGGCCAGAGGTCGGCCGAGACGGCAAAGATAGTCTGGATGCTTACGATCCTGACAGCACGCGAGTTGAAATAATGGAATTCACACCTGTGCAGAAACCATGCTGCCATTCCTATACTGCAGGACATCCTAACCCATGACATCGTGACCCGCACTTACTCTGAGGTTGAGTAGGCGATGGTGCTGAGAAGGGCGTTTGCGCTCTGCCGGGAATCGAGCCGCGTATGCTGTACCACGATCGGAACGTCGGCCTCGATCACGCTGGCATAATCGGTTCCTTTTGGGATCGGTTCGGGATCGATCAGGTCGTTGAAACGGAGATGTTTCGTTCGATTTGCTGGCACGGTAACGCGATAGGGACCCGCAGGATCTCTGTCTGAGAAATAAATGTTTATCTGCACATGCGCATCCCGGTCCGACGCATTCAGCAGGCAAGCGGTTTCGTGGCTGGTCATCTCGGGCTCGGGCCCGTGGCTCGTTTCGGGGATATAGCCTTCAGCGATCGCCCAGCGCTTTTGACCGATTGGACTTTTCAAGCAGCACCTCCGCTATTAATAGACGCTTTCACTTCTTGCAGTCGCGGCACAATTACGGAATCAAACTCTCCATCACGTCTTTGATTCGTTCTCCGATCCCCGCCGTGAGCGACCACGGGCTCGGCTGCCTCAAGACATGCAGGCGACCGCGCTTATCGAGCACATCGAAGTGTGTGGTCTTGCCCTTGCGATAGAAGCGAATGCTTACCACAGCCTTACCGATGTGCAGATTGCGAACGAAAACTTCCGGAAGCCAATCAGGCAACTGCGGATCAAGCAGTAACAAATTGGTTGGGGCAAAAGGATACAGGCCCAACATCGCCTGCAGAATTGCGAATACACTCGCCGCCGACCATGCCTGAGGCCAGTTCGTCTTCGGATAGAGCGCCGGAAACGGATGTTCAGCATCCCGAGCGTGACCGCTAAAGCACTCAGGGAGGCGATGGTAGTCGAAGAGTGTGCTGACTTCGAAGATTGCACGGGCGATGGTGTGCATTTCCTCGATCAGGCCGAAGCGCATCATGCCCATTGCGAAGCTTCCATGCTCTACCGGCCAGACAGATCCTCTGTGATAGCTGTACGGATCGTAAGCAGGATGCTCAGACGAGAGAGTGCGGACTCCCCATCCGCTGAACATATCACTTTGCATAAGCCTTTGCGCCACAGGTTTGGCCAATTCCTTAGGAACAATGCCGCACGCCAGCAAATGCCCAGGGTTGGAACTGATCGACTTGATCTGCTTCCGATTCGGATCCAGTCCCAGCGCGAAGTAGTTCTTGTCGGGCATCCAGTACCGATCGTTAAAACGCTTCCCTAATTCCGAGGCTTCGTGAAAATATCGTCGTGCCAGATCACGGTCTCCCATGAACCACAACATCTCCGCCATACGGAGCTTCGCGACGTACACGTATGCCTGTTCTTCGCACGTTGAAATCGGAGGATCGACCTGGCGTCCGTCTTCATAGACGATGGCGTCGCCCGAATCTTTCCAGCCCTGATTCCGATTTCCCTGCGATGAGCGAGACAGGTAGTCGTAGAAGCCGTCTCCGAAGAGATCGGTGTAGTTGTCTTTCCACTGCAAACCGCGGATAGCTGGCTGCAACAGATTCTTGATTTCACGGTTATCTCCGGTCCAGTGCCAGACTTCGGAAAGTACGACCGGATAGAAAGAAGATGTCGTGGCAGCCCCGTAGTAACGGGATCTCGGATTGTAGTTGAGCGTCGCGAGTGGACCGCTGTGTGCTTCGTGCAACATTCGTCCCGGTTGCTCGTCTCTCCAATCGTTTTCGACCTTCCCCTGCCATTTGGGTAATTCGCGCAGCGCTCCATTCGCCATCGCAGTAGAAAGAAACGACGCTTGCCATCCCGCGGTAAGGGTATCGCGGCCAAACAGCGCAATGTAGATCGGCAGACCTGCTGCAGTAACCCATGATCGATCACCGTAGTCGAGATCGTACAGGCGCAAAGCAGACAAGTCGTGCGTCGCTTGAAGCAATGCTGATTCGACGATGGGTGCGAGTTCCGGACGCAGTTCATCCGTTTTGAATTGCGTGGACTCATTCAGGAACACCTCGCGCTTCCGATCGAGCTGATTGCGCGTTCCAAAGAACTGACGACAGCCATACAAAGGCGGCATGCGCTGGCTATCGAACACGGGAGTGAACTTCACACAGGTGTGCCACGACTTATGCGGTAGAAGGTGCACGTCGAAAGACAGTTTCGAGTCGCGAAAGGAGACAGGCGATGCCGCATTTTCAATGCTGACAATCACGGCTCTATGCAGAGAAGCCACTCCACGGTTGCCTTGATGTGAGAAACGGTGGACGGCGCGATAGTCATAAATCAGCTCTCCGCGTCGTGACGAGATTCGCCGCCAGTGGCGCGTTAGCTTACCCCTCTGTTTCCGCCGAAAGGTCTCTGCTTGATCTGCGAAGTCAGCATCGATTTCAATCTCGAACTTAAATTTCACGGCCCGCTGCGTGAAATTGGTAAAGTCGATGTCTTCATGAACGCCCAGGCCTACCGTACGCGAAATCTTCAACTCGATAGTTTCTTCTGACGATTGCTCCATCTCGCCGGAACCTGTATCGGGTTTCCACTTAGCGTGTGGAGCAGGACTGATGTAATATCCAAGCCACGAATGCTGTTCGACATTCGAGACCGCAACAGTTTGAGGCACCCTCCCGTCCACGAGATACCGATAGCGGGATAAAAGTCGAGTTTCGCCCACGAATAAGCCGTGCCTTGGAAAGTCCCCGATCACACCATCGAGATTGGTCGCCAGTACAGCCCGCCCCTGGCTGCAATAGATAGTTTTGGGGCGCGGACTGATTTTGGCCAATGATCTGTGGCGATGATTGTCCATAAGCTTTCAAAACCCACACCGAAATACATCCACACCTGCCGTGCTTAGCGTCGTCTGCGCGTCATCCATGCGGCCAGGCCAAGCGTCGTAATTGTAAGAATTGCGATCACGCCCGCACGTATCATGGATTTCTTCTGTGCGACCCGGCGAGGTTGCACAAAATAGCTTTCGGGATACATCGCAGGTACTTGCTGAACTGAATCGCTAATCCCTAGCTTCAAGACTTCTGCCAAGTGCAGCGCATGCCTGTTAGTCTCTTGTGCGATTTGTTCTTTGCAGCTGAACCCGTCGGCTACAATAATCGTTGAGACGGGGGCCTTCCGCACTTCCGGCAGCAGTGATCGTTCCCCACACGCAATTGAGACCTGATATTTGTCCTTCTCGTATCCGAAAGCTCCGGCCATGCCACAGCAGCCCGATTCCAAAACGCGATGTTCCAAAGCCATTTTTTCCATCAAAGATTTTTCTTCCTTCAGTCGCATGATCGCTTTGTGATGGCAATGTCCCTGAACGATGGCTTTGCGGGTAATTTTCGGGGGCTGGTAACCGGGGATCTTTTCGAGAAACTCCGATAGCATAAAAGTGTTTTCTGCAAGCTGCTTAGCTTCTTCGGACTTCGGGAATAAGTTATGCAACTCATCGCGGAATACCGAGCAGCAGCTTGGCTCCAAGACAACCATGGGCATATTCGCAGAAATATACCCACTGAGCGCGTTGAGGTTGCGGAGCAGATATGACTTCGCCATGTCAAGAAAACCGTAGTCGTAGAGCGGCCGTCCACAGCAGAGGTGTTGATCGAGAACTTCGACATTACAGCCCGCCTGCTCCAAGACCTCGACCGCAGCTTGAGCGGTTTCCGGCATGAAATAGTTGTTAAACGTGTCAGCCCAGAGAAGAACTTTTTGTCCATTTCGGCGATGCGTTTTGCGACCGTGAAACCACGACTGGAATGTCTGTGCTGCGAACGCCGGAATTTCTCGCTGCTGCGGAACTCCCGCCACCATCTTTGCCAAATTGCGCAGCCCAGGTACTTGAGTGAAGAGATTGGCAAAGCCGGGAGCAACCGACGCAAGACGTGCCCACTTATCAATCCATCCGAAAGCATAGGCGTAGATCGGACGAACCCGTCCTTCCCAATAATGTGAGAGAAATTCGGCCTTGTATGTGGCCATGTCAACGTTTACCGGACAATCTCCTTTGCAGCCCTTACACGCTAAACACAGATCCAGCGCCTGTTTAACATTCTCATCGCGCCATCCAGCTCCGATCACGTCACCGTGCAGCATCTCCCATAACAGATGGGTTCGTCCACGGGTCGAGTGCATTTCCTCGCGCGTAACCATATAGCTCGGGCACATCGTGTCTTGTTTGCCTTCGCCATTTTCGCGGCGGCACTTCCCTACGCCAACACACCGCAATGCCGCATGCGCAAAGCTTCCATGGTCATCAGGAAATTTGAAATATGTCGGAGGATCCCAAGGATGGTAGTCGGCGCCAAGCCGCAGATTCTCATCGATATGATACGGATCCACAATCTTTCCGGGATTCATCTTCCAGTCGGGATCCCAGATGGTCTTGAATTCGTGGAATGCCTCGATCAATTCGCTCCCGAACATCTTGTAAAGGAATTCGGCTTTCGATTGCCCGTCGCCATGCTCGCCGGAGATCGATCCACCGTAGCTGGTGACCAGATCGGTGGCTTCTTCCATGAAGGACCGCCACTTGCGGATTCCCGGCTCGCTCATGAGATCGAAATTGATGCGGCAATGAATGCAGCCTTGTCCGAAGTGACCGTAAAGTGCCGACCGGTACTCGTACTTCTCATAGAGCCTGCACAGGTCGCGAAGATAGCTTCCGACTTTTTCCGGAGGAACTGCCGAGTCCTCCCAACCTTCCCACGTCAACGGCTCTCCCGGCACGAAGGCGGTTGCACCCAAACCGGCCTCGCGAACGTCCCACACTTTTTGCTGCTCGGATTCATCGACAAAGAGCTTCCTGGACGGAGCGTTCGATCCTTCGAGAGCAGCCATGCAAGTTCGAGCCTGCTGCTCCGCTTCTTCAATCGAGCCGGCGCCGAACTCGACGACCAGCCATCCCTTTCCCTCCGGAAGAACGGAGAGGTCATCAACCTGAGGCATGCCTTTCTTCTTCACGTTATTGATCAGGAAATTGTCGAGACCTTCAAAGCCGATTGGTTTGTATTCCAGGATCTTTGGGACGTGATCGCCCGCGTCGTAGATGCTCGGATAGCCCAGAACGAGAAGGACTCGCTTGGGATAGCTAAAAACTAGCCGGACTTCGGCTTCCAGAATGGTCACGCAGGTGCTCTCGCTTCCAACTAATGCGCGCGCAATGTTGAAACGGCCATCTTCTCCGGGCAGCAAATGATCGAGGTTGTAACCCGACACCCGCCGTGGAATTCGCGGATATCTTTCTCGGACCAGATTGCCATATCTGTCGCGAAGAGATTTCAGTTGTGCGTAGATGCTTCCCTCTCGGCCACCTTCCGCGATTTTGGCTTCAAGTTGCTGGTCATCCATCGATCCGACGCTCATCTGGGTTCCGTCGTAAAGAAGAATGTCCATCGAAAGGACGTTCTCCCCCGCTTTTCCCGCCATTTGGGCATGGACACCACATGAGTTGTTGCCCAGCATACCGCCAAAGGTGCAATGGTCATGGGTCGCAGGATCGGGGCCCCATGTCAGCGTATGAGGCTTAGCCGCGTTCCGAAGTGTGTCGCAAATGGTCCCGGGTTGAACTCGAGCACATTTCTGTTGCGGGTTCAGTTCGACGATGTGGTGTAGGTATTTCGACCAGTCGATGACCACAGCAACATTGCAGCATTGGCCGGCGAGACTCGTTCCGCCGCCTCTGGAGAGCAAGGGGGCACCAAATCGCCGACACGTCGCGACCGTTTCAATCACGTCCTGTTTGGTCTTGGGAATAACCACACCGATAGGAACCTGCCGATAGTTGGAGCTATCGGTCGCATAGAGCGCTTTGCTTCCGGCGTCGAAGCGAACTTCACCGGTCACAACTTGACG
>Ga0335081_10001142_pt1 | contig 42353 bp, 38 predicted proteins | sample Lox_Sample_35_FD_206713 | JGI IMG/M metagenome (GOLD analysis project Ga0335081, IMG submission 206713) | Soil microbial communities from Loxahatchee National Wildlife Refuge, Florida, United States - Lox_Sample_3.5 | ecosystem: Environmental > Terrestrial > Soil > Wetlands | place: USA... | reverse complement strand
GCCGCCTCATCCCGCAGGCGCGGCAATACGAGGCCGCCGCTATCGCCGGACTGTCGCGCGAAGAGCTTCTGGTGCTCAAGCGCTGCCTGCGGCGCGCCTATAGCAATATGAAGAACCGGGAGACGGCAGGAGCCGAAACCGGCAGAAGCCGCGCCGGCTAGTCGACCCGCGTGCCGGGCGCGGCATCCTCGAACACCGACACGTCCATCGGCTTGCCGGCAAAGCCGAGCTCGTTCCAGCGCGCCGCGACCTGTTCGTACATCGCTTTGTCGAGCTTGGTGCGCTTCGAAAATGTCTTGATGTGGCGATAATCCATGCAGGCATTGATCAGCGCCTTGGAGCCCCAGGGCCGGATTTCCGGCGGATTGAGGCTCGGATCGAGGAACGTGCTCCAGGTCTCGCGCAAAATGTCGATCGATTGCGCCGGCCGCGACCGCGTCGCCATCGCCCACAGCACCTGATGGATGTTGCTCGGATCGACGTCGTCGTCGACCACGATGACGTATTTGCCGAAATAGGCGCCGCCGGTGCATTGCGCGGCGAGCGCCATCACCTGCGGCGCGTGGCCGGCATACATCTGCTTGATCGAAACCACGGTGATGCCCCAGCCGGCCGCTTCCGGGATCGACCACACGCCCTGGATGCCCGGAATGCCGAGCTTCTGCAGGTCCGACCAGATCGCTGCCGAGCGCAGCGCCGCCCAGAACAGCCCGCACTCGTTGGCCGGCCCGTCCGCCATCAGCGCGCAGGTCAAGGTCGGATTGTTGCGGAAGCGCACTTTCTCGACGCGCATATAGGGCGTGGCGCCGGTCGGCCTTCCGTAATAGCCGGTGAACTCGCCGAACGGGCCTTCGGCGAAAGTCTCGTCGGGATAGACGAAGCCTTCGATGATGATCTCGGCGCGCGCCGGCAACGGCAGGCCGGTGAGATCGCTTTTGAACACTTCAATCGGCGCGCCGTTGATGCCGCCGTAATAGTCGTATTCGCATTCGGTCTTGGGAAAGCTCGTCGCCGCGACAAGAAACAGCAGCGGATCGATGCCGTAGGCCGCCGCGATCGGCATCGGCTTACCCATCTTCCACCACTTCTCGCGGTCCAGCGTCGCATCCTTGCCGGGCGAGGTGTAGATGCCGATCTCGCGCGGGCCTTTGATCATCATGCGATAGGTGCCGACATTGACGCGGCCGGTCTCCGGGCATTGCGTCACCACGGCATCGCCGGTGCCGAGATAAAGCCCGCCGTCGAGCGGCCACATGCGCTGCGCCGGGAATTTGCGGATGTCGACTTTGTCGCCAGTCTCGATGTTCTGGTTGCAGATCGCGGTCTCGGCCGCCACCTCCTTGGCCTTCATGGTGCGGCCCATCTTGCGCTGTAGCGCCTGCACCGCTTTGAGCGGATGATCGACCGGCTCCTCGCCGATCATCAGGCAGAAGCGCGACAGGTTGCAGCCGATCGTGTTGTAGAGGGCGCGGTGGCCGGGGTGGCCCTTGATGTTCTCGAACAACAGCGCCGGGCCTTTTTCGTTCGACGCGAGATAGGTGATGGTGGCGGCTTCAAGGTCGGGATCGACCTCGGCGCTGATGCGCTTCAACTCACCCATCGCCTCGATCTTCGCCAGCCATTCGTCGAGGCCGCTGGAATTGGGCCGCGTTTGGCTCGCTTGACCGTCATCCGAGGCCGCCTGGCGCTGCGGCGCGACTGACACGCTCATTTCCATCGTGATCCACCCTTCGGCGATTTTCGCTGCGGCGATTTCCGCCCCGTTGCTGCGACCTTATTGGTTCTTGCGGGCGCGGGAAAGTCGCACCCGTCGCGCGGAACCGATAGCCGCGGCGGCCCGTTGAGCGCATGGAGCGCAACATGGCCCGCTTATCAAGGAATCTGCCGCAATCGACGGTCGTCATCACCGGCGCATCCGCCGGCGTCGGCCGCGCCACCGCGCTGCGCTTTGCCCGCGCCGGCGCCAATCTGGCGCTGATCGCCCGCGATCGCGCGGCGCTGGAAGACGTTCGCGGCGAGGTGGAGAGGCTTGGCGGCACCGCCATGGTGATGCCGCTCGACGTCGCCGACGCCGACGCCGTGTTGGCGGCAGCCGACGCCATCGCTGCCGAGCGCGGCGGCATCGATATCTGGATCAACGACGCGATGGTGACGGTATTCGGCCCGGTCTGGCAGCTCACGCCGGACGAATTCCGCCGCGTCACCGAGGTGACGTATCTGGGTTTCGTCCACGGCACCATGGCGGCGCTGCGCCACATGCGGCCGCGCAATCGCGGCACCATCGTGCAGGTCGGCTCGGCGCTCGCCTATCGCGGCATCCCGCTGCAAGCGGCCTATTGCGGCGCCAAATATGCGATCCGCGGCTTCACCGATTCGCTGCGCAGCGAACTGATCCATGCCGATAGCAAAGTGGCGCTGACCATCGTCGAGCTGCCGGCGGTGAACACGCCGCAATTCGACTGGGCGCGCACCCACATGCCGCGGGAGCCGCGGCCGGTCGCGCCGGTGGTGCAGCCCGAAGCCATCGCCGAGATCATCTTTCGCGCCGCGCTCGATCCCAAGCGCGAATATTGGCTCGGCCTGAGCACCCTCAAGGCCATTCTCGGCGGCATGGTGCTGCCGGCGTTCCTCGACCGCTATCTCGCGAAAAACGCCTATGACGCGCAGGAGACAAAAAGTCTGGTTTCGCCGGCGCGCGAGGACAATCTGATGACGCCGGTTGCCGCGCTCCACCGCACCCGGGGCCGCTTTGGCAATGAAGCGGCGAACAGCGTCGTCGCGGTGCCAGGTCCGCTGGCGCGGCTCATCCCGGTCGTCGCGGGCGGGATTGTCGGGCTGTCGCTCGGCTTGGCGCTTGGCGCCCTGCCCCACCGCCAAGCCAATTGTGCGCTGCCACGCCGGCCTTTCAGCTTGCTACGCTAACGGCGAGGCCGCGGCCGCCTCGTCGTCGGCATCCTCCTCGACGCGTCCGGCTTCATGACGGCGGTGTCTCCTCTGTCCCGCAAGCGCATGCGCGGTATTGATCAGCGCGATATGCGATAGCGCCTGCGGAAAATTGCCGGTCAGGCGCTTGTTCTTGACGTCGTATTCTTCCGACAGCAATCCGACGTCGTTGCGCAACGACAACAGCCGCTCGAACAACGCCCGCGCCTCGTCGCGCCGGCCGAGCAGAACCAGATTGTCGGCGAGCCAGAAGCTGCACGGCAGAAACACGCCTTCGCCGGCCGGCAGCCCGTCCAGTCCGGCGGCGCTGTCATAGCGCCGCACCAGACCATCGATGACGAGGTGCCGCTTGACCGCCTCCACCGTAGTTTTGACGCGCGGATCTTGCGGCGGCAGGAATCCGACCAGCGCGATCAATAAAGCGCTGGCGTCCAGGTGCTTCGAACCGTAGCTTTGCGTGAACGCGCCGAGTTCGGGGTTGAAGCCGTAGCGGCAGACGTCGTCGTGGATGGCGGCGCGCAACGCGCGCCAGCGCTCGATCGGTCCGTCCATCCCGAAACGCTCGACGGTCTTGACGGCGCGGTCGAAGGCGACCCAGGCCATGACCTTGGAATTGGTGAAGTGTTGCTGATCGCCGCGCACTTCCCAGATGCCGTGATCGGGCTTGGCCCAGATCGTTTCGAGATGGTCGAGTAGGCCGAGCTGCATATCCCAGCCATCTTCGCTGGCGCCGAGCTTGCCATGCCGGCCGTGGTGCAAGGCATCCATGATCTCGCCATAGACGTCGATTTGCAGTTGCCTGGCGGCGGCATTGCCGGCGCGGACCGGTTTGGCGCCCTGATAGCCGTCAAGCCACGGTATTTCCCATTCCGGCACGCGATGCTCGCCATTGACGCCATACATGATCTGTACGCGCGCCGGTTCGCCGGCGACGGCCCGCAACAGCCAATTGCGCCAGGCGCGCGCGTCCTCGTAATAGCCGGCATTCATCAGGGCGATCAGCGTGAAGGTCGCGTCGCGCAGCCAGCAAAAGCGATAGTCCCAATTGCGCTCGCCGCCCGGCTGCTCCGGCAGCGATGTGGTCGGCGCCGCGACGAGACCCCCCGTCGGGAAATGGGTCAAGGCTTTGAGCGTGAGCAGCGAGCGCAGCACGGGCTCCGCCCAGCGCCGCGTCGGCTTCGCCAGCCCGCCCCAGCCGCGCCAGAAGTTTTCGGTCTCGGCCAGGGCCTCGAGCGGATCGATCGGCCCCGGCGGCGCCAAATGCGCGGGGCCAAAGGTCAGGACGAAGGAAACGGTCTGTCCCGCCGTCACGGCAAATTCGCCATCGATCATTTGGTGCTTGCCGTGGAGCTGAACCGGCGTCCGCAACACCGCGCTATCGGGACCCGACACCGCGCGCCAGCCGCCGTCGTCAAGACGCGTGACCCACGGCACCAGCGAACCGTAATCGAGCCGCAGCATCAATTCGGTCCGCAGCGCGATCTGTCCGCGCCGGCCGTAAACCAGGCGAACGACGTCGGACGTGGTGCCGCGCGGCGGCATGAAGTCGACGACTGTCGCTGCGCCATCGCCGCTTTCGATGTCGGTTTCCAGGACGAGTGTGCGATCGCGGTAGCGCCGCGAGATGCGCGCACTGGGCTCGCGCGCGCCCAAGAACCAGTGCCCGTTGTCGGGCGATCCGACCAGCGCCGCGAAACAGGCGGGGCTGTCGAAGCGCGGCCAGCACAGCCAGTCGATCGAGCCGGCGCGCCCGACCAGAGCGGCCGTCTCGCAGTCGCCGATCAAGGCATAATCTTCGAGTGGAGAAGTCATCGCGGCGATTTGTGCCCTCCGTCTAAACGCCATACAGGGCCGCCTCGTTCCCGGTCGTGGCGGGCGATCGCCCAACGGCGCACGCTGCGCGGGAATGCCGCTTTCCTTTGCCGCGCCGCTGCCTTAGCTTTTGCGGCGGCGGACAGCGCCACAACGAGAACGTTCCGGGGGAAACGATGGCCGGCGAGGCAAAGGTTCAGGTTTCGCAGTTTTTGGACGAATACGGGCTTGGCTCGTTCCAGATCAAGCTGATCATCTGGTCCGTCCTGTTGGCAATGATCGACGGCTATGACATCGGCGCCATCGCCTTTGCCGCGCCGCATCTGATCGCCGAATGGCATATCCCGCCGAAAGCGCTCGGGCTGGTGCTCTCCGCCAGCAATATCGGCGTGCTGTTCGGCTCGCAGATCTTCGGCTGGGTCGGCGACCGCTACGGCCGCAAGACCGCGCTTATCCTGTCGAACATCCTGTTCGGCGTGCTCACTTATGCGGCGGCCTATTCCACCGATCTGACGCAGCTGTCCTGGCTGCGCTTCTTCGCCGGTCTCGGCATCGGCGGCGTCATTCCGAACCTCGTCGCCATCAATGCCGAATCGGCGCCGCGCCATTTGCGCGCCACCTTGGCGATCATCGCCGTCGGCCTGGTGCCGCTCGGCGGCGCGATGGCCGGCTTCGTCGGCGCCGGTCTCGTACCGGCGCATGGCTGGCAAATCCTGTTCGAGATCGGCGGCATCGTGCCGATCGTGCTGGCGCTCGCCGGCATTTTCAGCCTGCCGGAATCGATCAAATACATGACGCTGCACGAAAGCCAGCGCGCCAAAATGGTGGCGCTCCTGGCGGCGATCCGTCCCGGTTTCACGGCGCCTGCCAATGCGCAATTCGTCATCGAAGACGAGCAGCAGTCGCCGAGCTCCAGTCCGATCCATCTGTTCGGCAACGGGCTCGCCTTGATCACGCCGCTGACCTGGCTGATGTTCGCGCTCAATCTGATGGGCTATTTCTTTCTCATCAGCTGGACGCCGACGCTGATGGGCGCGACGCATGCGACGCCGCAAGTCGCGGCGCTGTCCGGCGCGGCGCTGCAGGTCGGCGGCACGGTCGGCGCCTTGACGCTATGCTGGTGGCTGCAGCGGCACCGCTTCTTCGCCATCGCCATCATGTTCGTCATCGCGGTGCCGATCGTCGCCTCGATCGGCTATGCCGGCCTGAGCTCGACCACCGCCTTGCTGGTGGCGACGTTCTTTGCAGGCGCGCTCGTGCTCGGCATCCAGTCCGGCATCAATGTCGCCGGCGCCATGATCTATCCGACCATGCTGCGCGCCAACGGCTCGGGCTGGCAGCTCGGCATCGGTCGGCTCGGCGCCATCGCCGGCCCGTTCTTGGGCGCCCTGTTCGTCGGCCTGCCGGTCGAGCAGCTCTACATCTGGTCGGCGCTGCCGTTCGCCGTCGGCGCCGTGGTGGCGTTCCTGATCTATGTGCTCAACAAGGCGCGGCTCGCCGCGCATCCGGAGCTGGCCAAGGCGCAGTGACGCTTTTGTCGTCACCCGCGAAGGCGGATGACCCAGTAATCACCGCACTACCGGCGCTTACTGGATGCTCCGCCTTCGCGGAGCATGACAGGCTGGCGTTGGGGCGACGGGATTAAAACGGCTCAAGACCCCGCAACGCCGGGATCACCTTTTCGCCGAACAGCCGAATCGAGCGCATCAGGTCGGCTTCCGGCAGATCGGCGAAATTGAACTCGCCCATGAACACGTTGAACACGCCGGCTTCGGCTGCGGCGCGGAGTTTGGCGGCAACGGTCTGCGGCGAGCCGATGAAGACGAGCTCGTTCTTCAACAGATAATCGCCATCGAACAGATGCTGCATGATCTCGGACGCGCCCGGCTCGCCGCGGCCGACGAACATTTTGGCGTGTTCCTTGGCGCGCTCTTCGAAGGTCTCGCCCGGCTGCGCGGGTTTTAGAAAGCCCTCATAGGCGCGGCTCGCGCGGAACAGCGCGGTGTCGATCGCCTTGTCGTCGGTCTCGTCGACGTAAACCACCGTGCAATAGGCGATGTTCGGCTTGCGCGCATGGCCGGCGGCCTGCCAGTCGGCCAGGAATTTGCGGTAGCGCGGCGCCGCGTCGGCGCGCGGATAGACCAGGAAATAGCCGGGATTGATGGCGTTCGCCGCGCAGAATTCCAGCGTCTGCGGATCGCGGCTCATCATCCATAATGGCGGATGCGGGCGCTGCACTGGCGGAACCGAAATGCGCGCATTGTCGGTATGAAATTCCTGGCCGTGGAACGAGAACGGCTGCGCGTCGCCGAACGCCGCGCGCAGATAATCGACGAATTCCAGCGTCGGCGATTTGCGCTGGCCGTAATCGAGCCCGAAGGGACGGAAATAATCCGGGTTGATGCCGGGCACGAGCCCAAGCTCCATGCGGCCGCCGAGCATCTGATCGACGATCGCGATCTCTTCGGCAAGCCGCAGCGGATGATAGAGCGGCACGATATAGCCCATCGGGCCGACGCGCAGCCGCTTGGTCCGCGCCCCGGCGCCGACTGCATAGAGCGACGGCGACGACATCCAGCTTTCGTCGGGCCGGAAATGATGCTCGACGCAGAACGAATAGTCGAAGCCGAGCGTGTCGCAGGCCGCAAGCTCGCGCCACAGCTGCTCGTAGCGCTGCTGCGGCGTCATGCCGGGCTTGGCCCAGATGTGGGAGAAGTGCGCGAATTTCATGGGATATTTGCCAGATTAGCCAACCACCGCCACCGTCCCACGCTTTGCGGAACCAATTGCTGAAATCAGGTCTTGCACAAGTGGGTGTAGGTCGCGCAACCTGTTGGACGCCAGTCGATACATTCGTCAAGAAAGACTTTCACGAAACGGATTCGACGAGACGATTTTTGGCTTCTTCCAAGAAAGCGATAACTTGGTCGCGCGTCACCGAAGGAAAACCTTCGAGAAACTCGTCGATCGATTCACCGGCTTCGAGGTAATCGAGCAGCGTCTGCACCGGCACCCGAGTGCCGGAAAATACCGGCGTGCCGCCCATAACATCCGGATCTCGCGAAACCACTGCTTGGGTCATGTGGGCATTTTAGGCGCTTATGGCCACGGCGGGCAACCTTCGCTCCGCTTCGTGCGCGAAGGCTGGTGCCCGTGGAGGGAATCGAACCCCCATGCCTTGCGGCGCACGATTTTGAGTCGTGTGCGTCTACCAGTTCCGCCACACGGGCTTCCGGCGCAATCTATATAATCGCGCGAGGCGCGCGTCCATCGCGAGGGATTCGGATGGAAGCGCCCGGGAGCGGCCTTGCTTCCGCCTTCAGGATCGGCAAATTGCGCCCGGACATTGCCTGGACTGGCGTGGCGAAGGGGCCGGCAAAAATGGCGAAGCAAGGCTGGATCGACCGGGCGCGTAGCGAGCCCGCCGCCGCCGCGGCGCTGGCGATCTTCGTCATCGCCGCCGCCACGCTCGCCGGCGCCTGGTATTTCCAGCTTGTGCTCGGGCTGCCGCCCTGCCCGCTCTGCCTCGAAGAGCGCATTCCGTATCACGTCATCATCCCGCTCTCGCTCCTTCTTGTCATCGCCGCGGCGGTGCGCGCGCCGGCCAAGCTCGTGATGGTCGGCTTCGCCGTCATAGCCATTGCGGCTTTGGGCAATGCCGTGCTCAGCGGCTATCACGCCGGGGTCGAGTGGCATTGGTGGGCCGGCCCCACCGATTGCACCGGCCCGCTGACCGATCTGCGCGCCGGCGGCTCGCTTTTGAACCAATTGCAATCGATCCATGTCGTGCGCTGCGACGAGGCGGCATGGCGCCTGTTCGGCATTTCGCTCGCCGGCTATAACGCGCTGATCTCGCTCCTTCTGGCGGCGATTGCAGGCTTTGGCCTGTTCGCGCGCAAGTCCCTCTAAGCTCGCGCCGCGTCCGGAAAAGCCCTCTATTCGCCCGCGCGGGCTTGGACTAAGCTTTGGTCGCAGTGCTGACACGGCGAAGGGGTAACCCGGCGTCGCGTAATGCATGGAGGATTTCATGGGCTTGTTGGACAGTCTGAAAGGCGCGCTGGAATCGGAAGCGTTGCCGGTCGTGATCAATACCGTGCTGGCACAAACACAATACCACGACCTGCCCGGCCTCGTGGCCGCGCTGGAGAAAGGCGGCCTCGGCCCGCAGGTGCAGTCGTGGCTCGGCAACGGCCAGAACCTGCCGGTCACCGAGGACCAGCTCAAAGCGGTCCTCGGCAATAGCCAGGTGCAGGAATTCGCCCGGCATCTCGGGCTGCCGGTCGATCAGACTCTGGCAATGCTCGCGAAATATCTTCCGGAGATCGTCGACAAGGCGTCCCCGAACGGAACGCTAAAGCCGGCGGCGTAAGATAACTGAAATTCCACGTCTGTAATCGGCAAATCTGATTTGGAGGAGACAATGAAAAGTTTAGCGATCGTCGCCATCTCGCTTTGCTTCACAACCGCCGCGCTGGCGGACTCGTGCAAGGATCAGGCCGCGAGCAAAAAGCTCGCCGGCGCCGCTCTCACCAGCTTCATGGGGAAATGCAAGAAAGACGCGCAGGTAAGTTGCGACAAGCAAGCCGCGGACAAGAAACTTTCCGGTGCGGCAAAAACAAGCTTCACCAAGAAATGCGTGAGCGATGCCGCCGGCTCTTGAGCCATCGGTCAAGACAACAAGCAAACGGCACGGAAGGAATGTCGCCATGAAGACAGCTTTGCTGATCGTATCGGGAATTGTTCTGACAGTGCTGGTGAATGCCGCAACCACTGTCCCCGCGCATGCGCTTTCGATGTCGGAGTGCAGCGCCAAATACAAAGCGGCCAAGACTGCCGGCACGCTCAACGGCATGAAATGGAACGACTTCCGCAAATCGCAGTGCGGCGCCGAAGCCACGGCCGCGCCGGCGGCGGCACCCGCAGCGGCGGCGCCGGCCGCAGCTCCGGCGACACCCGCGGCTCACGCCGCCGCGCCGGGCAAGAAGCCGGAATCCGCCGGACGGCAAGCGATGATCGCGCGCGAGCGCGCCTGCGGCAAGGACTGGAAGGAAGCCAAGGCCGCCGGGAAGATCCCCGCCGGTCAAAAATGGCCGCAATATTGGAGCGAGTGCGACAAGCGGAAAAAGGCGGAAGGGATGTGATCGCCGTGCGATCACAGCTCGCGGGAGACTGAGCGCGGTCCTTTAAAGAAGGTTCGCCGGGTCAGCCTTTCCTTGGCTTCGCGTGCAAACAATGGTGGGCGGTGCAAGGATTGAACTTGCGACCCCTTCCATGTCAAGGAAGTGCTCTCCCACTGAGCTAACCGCCCGATCCGGTGATGAGCCCGATCTTACCGGCAAACCGGTTACCGGATCGTGCTCCGGCCGGATGTAACGTCGCGGCGCCCGCGGGGTCAAGCCCGCCGCGCGGCGACAATTAATACACCGCCCGGCCGCCGGAAATATCGAACACGGCGCCGGTCGAGAACGAGCATTCCTCCGAGGCGAGCCACGCCACCATGGCCGCGATCTCGTCGACGGCGACGAAGCGGTTCATCGGGATCTTCGACAGCATATAGTCGATATGCTCCTGCTTCATCTGCGCGAATAATTCGGTTTGCGCCGCGGCCGGCGTGATGCAGTTCACCAGCACGCCGGTTGTCGCCAATTCCTTGCCGAGCGATTTGGTCAGCCCGATCAGGCCCGCTTTCGACGCCGAATAATGCGAGGCGTTCGGATTGCCGTCCTTGCCGGCGATCGAGGCGATGTTGACGATGCGCCCGTAGCCCGCCGCGATCATGTGCGGCACCACCGCGCGGCACACGAGATACGGACCGATCAGATTGACCTCGACGACGCGCCGCCACACGTCGGGCGCAAGCTGCCAAGTCGGCGCATTGCCGCCGGTGATGCCGGCATTATTGACCAGAACATCGATCCTGCCGGCGTCGCGGATCAGCGCGTCGACGCCTGTGGCGATGGAGGCTTCATCGGTGACGTCGACGACGGCGGCATGAAGCTCGCCGTGATGCTTGAGTGACGCCACGGCCTTGTCGAGCGCGGCGGCATCGATGTCCCACAGCGCGACCGCCGCGCCGGAACTCAAAAGCTTCTGCGCCGTGGCCAGCCCGATACCGCGCGCCGCGCCGGTGACGATCGCGGTGCGGCTTTTCAGGTCGATCGAAGTCATGGCGAGCCTAATGTCGTTTCCCGGATGCGGCGCAGCATGAAATGGTGCGCCGCGGTGCCGGGACCGTACCAAATTCGGTACATGTGACGATCCCGGGTCAGCAGCGCAGCATTCCGCTTCGCTTCATGCTGCCCTGCGCCCGGGAAACGTTGGTGGCCTAAAACTTCACGCGATCCCCGCCCTTCAATCCGAGCATCGCCCGCGCCTCGGTCGGCGTCGCGATCTCGAAGCCGAGATCCTCGACGATGCGGCGGATCTTCGTCACCTGCTCGGCATTGCTCTTGGCGAGCTTGCCGGGGCCGATATAGAGCGAATCCTCGAGGCCGACGCGCACATTGCCGCCGATCATGGCGGCGGCGGTGCAGAAATTCATCTGGTGCCGGCCGCCGGCCAGCACCGACCACAGATAATCCTTGCCGAACAGCCGGTCGGCGGTGCGCTTCATGAAGAACAGATTGTCGAGATCCGGGCCGATGCCGCCGAGAATGCCGAAAATGAGCTGCAGAAAGATCGGCGGCTTGAACATGCCGCGATCGACGAGATGCGCCAGATTGTAGAGGTGCCCGGTGTCGTAGCACTCATGCTCGAATTTCACGCCGTGGCCTTCGCCGAGCGTCTTGTAAACCTTCTCGATGTCGCGGAACGTGTTGGGAAAGATATAGCCGTCGGAATTGAGCAGATAGCTCTCCTCCCAGTCGTATTTCCAGGTTTTGTAGCGCTTCGCCATCGGATAGAGCGCGAAATTCATCGAGCCCATGTTCATCGAGCACATTTCCGGCGACAGCGTGTTGGCCGCCGAAATGCGCTGATCGACCGTCATCGTCACCGCGCCGCCGGTGGTGATGTTCACCACCGCGTCGGTCGCCTGCTTGATGCGCGGCAGAAATTGCATGAACACGGACGCTTCGGATGACGGCCGGCCGTCCTTGGGATCGCGGGCATGCAGATGCAGGATTGCGGCGCCGGCCTTGGCGGCGTCGATCGCCTGGGTGGCGATCTGATCGGGCGTGATCGGCAGCGCGTCCGACATGGTCGGCGTATGGATCGAGCCGGTGATCGCGCAACTGATGATGATCTTGTTCGCCATTGGTTCGCTTCTCCCTAAGCCCGGCAACTGTTGTTCGGCCGTACAGTCATTCGCGGCGCGGGCTTCGTCAAGGACGTGGCAGCGCTAGGACGCGCCGGCTTTGGCTTCTTCGATCGCCGACCAGATCGCATAGGGGGTGACCGGCATGGCGATGTCGCGCACGCCGAGCGGGCGCAGCGCATCGAGCACCGCGGAAACGACCGCGGCGGGCGCCGCCGTGGTGCCGCCTTCGCCGCCGGCCTTGATGCCGAGCGGATTGGTCGGAGAGAGCACCTCGGCAATCTCGGTGTCGAAGGCCGGCAGGCTGTCGGCGTGCGGCATGGCGTAGTCCATCAGCGAACCGGTCAGCGGCTGGCCGGAATCCGGATCGAGATAGACCTGCTCGGACATCGCCTGGCCGACGCCCTGCGCGATGGCGCCATGCGTCTGACCATGCACGATGAGCGGATTGATGCAGCGGCCGACGTCGTCGACCGAGGCGTAGCGCGTAATGGCCATGGCGCCGGTTTGCGGATCGATCTCCACTTCGCAGATTGCCGTACCGTTGGGAAACACCGGCTCGTGCATTTCGTTGTCGGTGACGACGGCGATGCCGTCCTTGAGCGCCTCGGGCAATTGGTGCTGCGCCGCCTCGCGCGCCAGTTCGAGAAAGTCGAAACTGCGGTTGGTGTCGCGCGCGCCGAACCGGCCGTCGTCAAAGGTCACGTTGTCTGGAGCGGTATCGAGCACGACGGCGGCGACCTGTTTGCCTCGCGCGATCAAATCCACCGCGGCCTTCGAGAACACCGTCGCCGCGTGGCGCATGGAGCGGCCGGAATGGGTGCCGCCGCCCGCCTTCACCACGTCGGTGTCGCCCATGATGATTCGCACGGTTTCGGGCGGCACGGACAGCAGGTCGGACACGACTTGGGCAAAGCTCGTTTCATGGCCCTGCCCGGCCGGCTGCGTGCCGATGATCACGTCGACCCGGCCCTCGGGCTGCACCTTGATGCGCGCCTGCTCGCGCGGCGCGCCGATCGAAGACTCGACATAATTGGCAAGGCCAAGGCCGAGCAGCTTGCCGCGCTTCTTGGCCTCGCGGCGCCGCGCCGCAAAGCCCGTCCAGTCGGCGAGGCGCATCGCCCAGTCCATGTTCTCTTCGTAGCGTCCGGAATCGTAGAGCATGCCGACCGCGTTGCGATAAGGCATCGCCTTCGGGCGCACGAGATTGCGGCGCCGCAATGCGACGCGATCGATGCCGAGCTCCTCCGCCGCGGCATCGACCAGCCGCTCGATGGCGTAAGTCACTTCCGGCCGGCCGGAGCTGCGATAGGCCTGGGTCGGCATGGTGTTGGTGTAGACGGCGACCGCGCGCAGCGACGCGACCGCAATGGCGTAGGAGCCCGGAATGAGTCCGGCGCCCTTGCTCAGCGGCGACAGCGACACGCAGCGCGCGCCGACATTGGAGATGTTGGTCGCGCGCATGGCGAGGAAGCGGCCTTTGGCATCGAGCGCCAGCGCCACCTCGGTGACGAGATCGCGGCCCTGATAATCGCTCAAGAACGCTTCCGAGCGCGTGGCGGTGTATTTCACCGGCCGGCCGAGCTTTTGCGACGCCCACAGCACCAGACCGAACTCGACGAAGACGCGGTTGCGGGTGCCGAAATTGCCGCCGACGTCATACGACAGAACGCGCAGCCGTTCCGGCGCGATGCCGAGCACCGCGGCAAGCTCGTTCTTCTGCCGCACCGCACCGCCCGAACCGGCATAAAGCGTGTAGCGGCCGCTCGCCGCGTCATAGGCGCCGAGCGCGGCGCGCGGCTCCATCGGCACCCCGGTGACGCGGCCGACGTGAAATTTCCGCTGCACCACATGCGCCGCTTGCGCGAAGGCGCGATCGGTCGCCTCCGTGTCGCCGAACCGCGTATCGACCGGCACATTGTCCGGCACTTCATCCCAGATCGCCGGCGCGCCGGGCCGCATCGCGTCTTCGGCATGCAGCACGAACGGCAGCTCTTGGTAACTCACCTCCACCGCCTCCGCCGCATCCATCGCCTGCGCCTTGGTCGCGGCGACCACCATGGCGACGGCCTCGCCGACATGCCGCGCTTTGTCGGCGGGCAGCAGCAAATGCGGACCGATGAACACCGCGCCGCCGCCCGGCGCGCTGAGCTTCATGTCGAATTTCGTTTTCGGCAGCGGATCGTGCGGAATAGGCTTGAGATCGTCCGCCGCGCAATCGGCGCCCGTGAACACGCCGAGCACACCCGGCATCGCCTTGGCGCGGCTTGCGTCGATCGCGAGGATACGCGCATGCGGATGAGGCGAGCGCACCATCACCGCATAGGTCTGGCCGTCGAGGCTGAAATCGTCGGTGAAGCGGCCGTGGCCGCTGATTAGCCGCGCATCCTCCTTGCGCGGCATCGGCTTACCGATGAAACGGTAGCCGGTCTGTTGCGGCCTGGTTCTTTCGTCCATCGTTCCTCGCGGGCGTGAGGCATCGCTTGATCGCGCGCCAGGACTGTGGGGCTGGAATTCAGCGTTCGGTGAGCTTGAACTCGATGCGGCGGTTGCGGCGGTAGGCGTCCTCGGTGGCGCCGGTATCGATCGGGTCGTATTGGCCGAAGGCGGCGGCGACCAAGTGGTCCGGCGCAACGCCCTTGTCGATCAGATATTGCACCACCGCGATCGCGCGTGCGGCCGACAAATCCCAGTTCGACTTGAACTGACCGCCGCTGATCGGCCGCACGTCGGTGTGGCCGTCCACCCGCAGCACCCAGGCGATGTCGGGCGGAATCTGACCCTCCAATGCGACGATCGCGCCGGCCACTTTGTCGAGCTCGGCGCGGCCTTCCGGCTTGAGGTCGGCCCTGCTGCTGTCGAAGAAGATCTCCGATTGCAGGACGAAACGGTCGCCGACGACGCGGATGTCGGGCCGGTTGCCGAGTATGGTGCGCAGCTTGCCGAAGAAATCCGAGCGGTAGCTCGACAGCTCCTGGACGTCCTTGGCGAGCGCAACGTTGAGTCGCTGGCCAAGGTCGGTGATCTTCTGCTGCGATAGCACATCCTTTTTCTCGGATGTGTCGAGCGCGGTATTGAGAGTCGCCAATTGCTGGCGCAGCGCCGCCAGTTGTTCATTAAGCGTTTCGACCTGGGTCAGCGCTTTCGTCGAAATATCCTTTTCGCCTTGCAGCGCGCTCGACAGCGCGGTGGCCTTGTTCTGCGCCGCCGTCGAATCGGCGGCGGCGCCCTGATAGAGCGTCTTATATTTGTCGCGCTCGCTCTGCGCGCCGGCGAGCTCGCCGGAGAGCTCGTTGACCTTGCCTTGGGCCGCTTCCGCGCCGGCGGCGGCGCCGCGGTACAGCGCCTGGAATTTGTCACGATCGCTCTGCGCGCCGGCAAGCGAGGCCTGCAGACCGGCAAGCTGGCTTTCCAGATCGGCCTTGTCGGATTTTGCCATCGACAACTGCTCGGCCAGCCCGGCGATCTGCGCGTCGAGGCGCTGCAGCGCCGCGTTCTTGCCCTGCACTTCCTGCTGCAGATAAAACTGAACCACGACGAAGACGCTGAGCAGAAAAATGATGCTGAGAATGAGCGTCGACAACGCGTCGACGAAGCCGGGCCAGTAATTCATGCCGCTTTCGCCGCGGCGGGTCCGCGCCAGCGCCATGCGCCCTACTCTCTACCTGTCACGGTCCGGCGCCCGCAGCGGAGAGCGCGCAGTGCTGATCGTTCGCGCCTTTGCGGTCTGCCTTTTTCGCCCCGGTGCGACGTCATTCTCATGAATCGACCTTCTCCCGCGCGATCATCTCCAAGAGCTGCTTGATCTCGCCGTGCTGTTCGGCCTGCTGCTCCGCCCGGCTTTCGACCCAATCGCGGATGGTCTGCTGCTCGGCCCGCATCTGGTTCACCAGACCCTGGATCGCCTCGGCGAGCTCGGCGATCGCCGCGGTGGCTGCCTTGTTGCCGCCGGCTTCATTGACCGCGGAGCGCAAGCGCTCGATCGCGGTCCGCATCTCGCCGACGCCGGCGACGCCGGCGACCGGCTCGGCGGCGTGATCGTACACCGTGGTGGAAAGCCAGTCTTCAAGCTCGGTGTAGAATCGGTTCTGCGCCTGGCTCGACTGCAGGTCGAGGAAGCCGAGCACCAGCGAGCCGGCAAGGCCGAAGAGCGACGACGAAAACGAGATGCCCATGCCGCTCAAGGGCGCGGCAAGGCCTTCGCGCAGCGCGTTGAACATCGACGCGGCATCGCCGGTCGCTTTGAGGCCCTGGATGACGCCGCCGACCGAGCCGACGGTCTGGATCAGGCCCCAGAACGTGCCCAGGAGCCCGAGGAACACCAGCAAGCCCGTCATGTAACGCGAAATGTCGCGGGCCTCGTCCAGCCGGGTGGCGATCGAATCCAGGATGCCGCGCAGCATTTGCGCCGAAATCGCCATGCGGCCCGTGCGGCTGCCGAAGATAGCCGCCATCGGCGCCAACAGCACCGGAGGGCGCTTGACGGCGATGCCGGGATCGGCGCGGCGGAACCGGTTCACCCAGCCGATTTCGGGATAGAGCCGCAGCACCTGCCGGAACGCCAGCACGACGCCCAAGGCGAGCACCAGGATGATGAGCGCGTTGAGCGCCGGGTTGGCCATGAACGCGATCTCGATCTGCTTGTGCAGAAGGAACACGACCACGCCGAACAGCGCGACGAACAGCAGCATCCGGAACAGGAAGATGCGCGGGGAGGATAGTTTGAGCGGGTCGAGTTGTATTGCCATCAGCTCAAAAGAAAACGCCGGCCCCGGGGTCTGGCGGCACTATGCCATAGACGGGTGACAAAGAAAAAGCAGGCGTAGCGAAGAGAAAGTCCAGGATTGGGTCTTTGCTGTGTCCGCTTTCCGGCGCCCTCAAAGCGGCGGTCAGCCGCCTTCGCCCGTCGGCGCAATCGCCTCCGCACGCCCGGACCAACCGTCCCGCACTCTTCCGTAGGCGACGAGCCCCCTCGCGTCGGGAGCGGCAGTTGGCAGGCGAATGGCGGCAAGCTTGGAAACAAAACGGATTTCGCCGACCGGCCCGGGAAAGGTCCGGGCGGTCAGGAGCGCCAGGGTCGCGCTCAGAACCGCCCGCATGACGCGTACGACCGCCCGCGCGGGCCTGCTTCGCGGCAGGCTCCGGATCTTGGCCAGAAGGCGGCCCAGCTCCTCGCCGATATGCCGTCCGACCACCCGAAGGTCGCCGGTGGCGATCCACAGATCGATCGGAATAAAGAGGATGCCGATCAGCACAAGCTCCAGCCCGAAGGAAAACGCCGCGGCATGATCGACCGGCCAGCGCCAGATCTCGCCGAGATAATTCGCGTTTGTGAAGATTTTTTTGACCGGGGTGAAATTGACGCAGCCAGCTCTGATCGCCTGTTCTTGGTCGTTCGAAAATCCTCCGAGTCCCAGGAGAACAAGCAGATAATCATCGAAGTCGCCTTGGCCGGCCCGTGCCACCCCGCGGCCGCTATAGGCGGCAAAACTTTTGCGGGTCGCTTCGCTGACGGTTACGCGCTGGTCGGCAAGGTCCGCCAGCCGCCGTTCCCATTCGTGCGCCTGGACCTCGAGCTTGAAAAGGTCGGCGTACCACTCCGCATAGCGTACGTGCAGCATGGCGCCCTGTTCCATCTGCGCGGAGTTTTGTGCGCTGCCGCTTTGCCTGGTGTTGACGAGGCGATAGAGGCTGCCACTTTGGCTCGCGTCCGGCGCAAAGCTCTCGCCCGTTGGACGCGTGCGCCAGGCGCGCACCGCAGCGGGGGCCAAAGCGTAATGATTATTGAGCGCAATCTTCGACTGGTAGACCGCGTTGACAAAAAACGGCCGCACGCAGCTTGCCGCCACTTGCCATATTTCGGCGGTCTCGGCCGCGGGCGCTGTCGACGCATCGGTCCGCACCCATGCATAGCCGGCCTCGGCACTGCGCAAATTCTGCGCCCAGTCGAACAGGGATGCGCACAAAATCGCGCAACCCAGCAGCGCAAAGAAAATACGGAGACGTGAGACCGTGATACGCAACATTGTACTAGGCGGCTGGCTGACTGCAGATCACGCGGCGTGGCTGGCAAAAGCGGGAAAGAGTCCTGAACCGGCGAGCTCAGGCGAAATAAGGCAAAGCATCATCCGAACGCGGACAGTCATCATACACCCCCAAACACCACCCACTAGCCTAGCGTCCGGCCCATTTGAGCCGGAATTAAGACAACATGCTCGGCGCGATTCGCGCCGCGGCGACGCCGCCACATTTGGGTGAGCATCGCGAAGCGGTGCCGCCACAATTCGGCGAGCATTGCGAAGCTCCGCGGCGTTTATTCCGGCTTGATTTTGGCGAACCTGATCACGTCGCCCCATTTCTTGGTTTCGGCGGCGATGAATTTGGCGAAATCGGCGGGCGAGCCCGGCATCGGCAGGCCGCCAAGTTCGGCAATCCGCGCCTTGAGCGTGGCGTCGGCCAAACCGGCGTTGATCTCGCGGTTGAGCCACTCGACAATTTCAACGGGCGTATTTTTCGGCGCGCCGATGCCGACCCATTGCCCGGCCTCGAAACCGGGCACGAACTGAGCGACCGGGGGAATTCCCGGCAGCAGGGCGGCCGGGCTCGTGCTGGTCACCGCCAAGGCGCGCAAACCGCCGGACCGAATTTGCGGCAGCGTCAATAACACGGTGCCGACGACGCCCTGAATTTGTCCGCCAAGCGCGTCGTTGATCGCCGCCGGGCCGCCGCGATAGGCGATGAAGACGATATCGGCGCCGCTCATCATCTTGAGGAGTTCGCCGGCGACGTGCTGCGGCGAGCCGAGCGGCGGGGTGCCGATGTTGATTTTTCCGGGATGCGCCTTGGCGTTCGCCAGGAGTTCGGGGAAGGTTTTCGCCGGAAACGGTGCACTCACCGTGAAGACCATGGGAAAGGTCACGAATCCGGCAATCGGCGCGATATCGCGGATGAAATTGAATTTGAGGTTGGCGAAGAGCGTGGCGTTGATCGCATTGCTGGCGGACGCCAGCAGCAAGGTGTAGCCGTCCGGCGCGGCGTCCACCACCGCTTCCGTCGCAAGATTGTCGCTGGCGCCGTTCTTGTTCTCGACGAATACGCTCTGGCCGAGGCGCTCCGACAGCCATTGCGCAACGAGCCGCGCGATCACGTCGGGCGCGCTGCCCGGCGTGCCGCCGACGATCAAGCGCACGGGACGCGCCGGATAGGCTTCCGCGCTGGAGAACCGCGGCATGGCAGTCAATGCGGCTCCGCTGGCGGCCAGGCGGAGAATATTTCGGCGTGCGAGTTTCATGGTGTCTCCCCAAGCGAGTGGACTAATCGAGACGCACCGTTTGCCCGGTCAGGGCAGCACGCTCGATGGCATAGGTGGTTTTGAGATTGAGCATCGCCTGTTCCGGCGTGCAGTGGATGCTCGGCCGGCCGGTCGCGAGAAAATCGAGCCAGGCGCGCGTCTCGTTGCCGAGCGGGCCCCAGAAATCTCCCATCGCCCAATCGCCCGCCGAATTGCTGCCGAGAAACGCCATCTCCACCGAATGGCCGGGCACATAAGGATGCGGGATGCCGTTTTCCGAAAAGATCAGGTGCTCCATGTGGTCATCATCGATGATCATGGTGCCTTCGGTGCCGAGGAGCTCGACGCGATCCGACTGGCCTTGCGTCGGGTAATTCGCCGGCAACGCGTAACTGATGCCGAAATTGACCACCGCGCCGTCGGCGAAGGTGACGATCGCCCAGGTCACGTCATGGGCGCTGTAGCCGGCGTCGCGGAATATGCCGGATTGGCCGCGCGCCACCACCTCGACCGGCCGGTTGCCTTCGAGCAGCCAGCACATCAGGTCGACGTAATAAGTGAGCACGTCGAGCACCGGGGTCGCGTGCGGGTCGCGCTTGAGAATGGCGAAGGTCTGCGCCCGCGAATTATAGACGCGCGCCAGCCCGCCGCTTATCTTGCCGACGCGACCGAGCCGCATCTGCTCCTTGGCGCGCAGGAAGCATTCCTTGAACCGGCGGCTGTAGCCGACGCGCAGCAGGCCTGAGGTCGCCTGCAGCGTCTTGAAAATCGCCTCGGCGTCGTTGAGCGACAGCGCCAGCGGCTTTTCGACCAGCACCGGCTTGCCGAGTTCCAGCGCCTTGCACACCGGCGCGGCATGCTCGCCCTCGGGCGTGGAGACGAATACCGCGTTCACTTGCGGATGCGCGATCACTTCGTCGTTGTCGGTGGAATGAAAATCGGCGCCGGCCAGTTCGGCGAGTTTCTGCGCCTGCGCCGCCTCCTTGTCGGATACGGCGAGAAATCGCACCGCCGGATGCTTGGCGGCGAGCCGCGCCCTTAAGCTGCCGATGCGGCCCGAGCCGACCACGGCAATGCCGAGTTCCTTGGCCTGCACGCTTTCCTGCCCCGAACTATGTTAGGCTTAGCATAGAGCGAAAGCAGAGGAATTTACATGAGTGAGCGCGCCCTCGAATTCGTCGAGACCTGGGTCGAGGAAAAGATCGAAGCGATGGACGTCGCCGCCGCAGCCAAGAATGCGGCTCAGCTTCAGGCCCTGGCGAAAACCCTGGCCGATCAATGCGTGAAAGACGCCCACGGCAACGGCATCCCCAGAGCCGAGATCGACCGCGCCTTCGACGACCTTGCGGCGTTCATTGCGGGTCAGATCGGCGAAGCGCGCGACCGCGGCGCCGATCGCTCGCATGAAGCGCACCCGGGCCGCCTCGTCGAAGACGACGACACGCGCGTGATCGATGAAGAGGAAGACGCGGCGAAGAAGGACGCCAAAGGCCGCTGAGTTTTCACGGGTTAGGCTACTTTCCTTCCGCGCAATTCCTGCTGCCAGCGCCGCACCCGGCGCTCGTCGACTTCGATGCCGAGCCCGGCGCGCTCCGGCACCTCGACATGGCCGCGCGTCACCTTGAGCGGCTCGACCGCGACGTCCTCGGCGAGGCCGGGATTGGTCACGGTCAATCCCCAGTCGAGCGCCGGCACCGCGGCGGCGACATGCGCGGCCGCCGCCGAGGCGATGCTTGATTCGCCGGTCTTGCAGGAAATGTTGACCTTCATGCCGAGGCGGTCGCACAGCCGGCTCGCGTCGGATAGCGCACGCAGGCCGCCGAGCTTGATTGCCTTGAGGCTGCCGCCGCGCGCGGCATGGCGTTCATGATGCCGGAGGATGTCGTCGCGCGAATGCAAACCCTCGTCGGCGCCGATCGGCACGGCGCTTGCCGCGGCGACACGCGCCATGGCGTCGAGATCGTGCGCCTCGACCGGCTGCTCGAAGAAATCGAGCCCGCAATCGCCGAGCGCGCGCACATAAAGGAGCGCGTCGTCGACGCCAAAGCCCTGATTGGCATCGGCAGAGACAAGACACGGCTCGCCCATGTCCTTGAGCACCCGGCACACGGCGCGCGTGCGCTCGGCGTCGGCCCCCGCCGATCCCAGTCCCACCTTGATCTTGAAGGCGCGATAGCCCGCGTCAAAGCGCTCGCGCGCCTCGCGGAGATCGGCGGCGGCGTCCAGGCTGCCGATCACGGCGAGCACCGGCATGCGGCTCCTTTGCCGCGCGCCGAACAGCGAATAGACCGGCCGGTTGGTGGCGCGGCCGACCATGTCATGCAGCGCGATCTCGATGGCGGCTTTGGCGCCGCTATTGCCGTAGAGCCGCGCCGCCATCGCCGCCGCCGCGCCGGCGAAATCATCGGCGGATCGTTTGAGCAGGCCCGGCGTCAAGAGCTCGATGGCCGCCATCATGCTGGCGACGGTTTCGCCGGTCATGGTCGGCGCCGAAGCCGCTTCGCCCCAGCCGACCACGCCATCCTCGGATTCAATGCGCACCAGAACATTATCCGCGCGCGTCACGGTCTCGCCGGCCATCTGCACCGGCTTCTTCATCGGCAGACTGACCGCGATAGGCTCGATCGTCTTGATCTTCACGCCAAGCCTCGTTCGATGCCTCGCACACGTTCCAGATGCGCCGCGCCACAGCGATGCGCGACGAACGGACAATGTAACGGCAGGGCCGGCATGACGACAAGCCGCGACAGCGGCGGCAGCCATGGAGCATTTCCCGGCAGGCACCAAGTTACCGCCGCCTTGTTCGTTGGCGTCACGCCGGCGTCACCGGACCGCAGAGCCCCGATCGCCGTCCGGGGCGACCATTGCGTGAAGTCGGCGATGAGCTTAATTGACACCCGCAATCGCGATAGGAGCCGGCGGGATGGTGGAGCGCGCCGGAGACCTGTCAGGAGGTCGAACGATGCGAGCAAGACTTGGCATGGTCGTCGCGGCGCTGTTGCCGCTCCTCGCCGCAACGGGCGCGGTGAGCGCCGATCCGATGGCGCCGGCGGGCTCCAGCCCGGCCGCCCCGACCCCCGTGGGACTCTGGCAGGCCGTCGACAGCAGCACCAAGCAGCCCACCGGCTGGTTTCTGATCACCGATCATGCCGGCGTCTATGACGGCATCATCGCCAGAATGTTTCTCAAGCCCGGCGAAGATCCCAATGTGGTGTGCGACCAATGCAAGGACGATCGCCACGATCAGCGCTGGCTCGGGCTCGAAATCATCCGCGGCATGAAGCAGGAGAGCGCCGACAAATTCGGCGGCGGCACGATTCTCGATCCGCGCGACGGCAAGGTCTATCACGCCACCATGAAGGTGACGCCCGACGGCCAGACGCTGGTGGTGCGCGGCTATATCGGCATCGAGCTCTTGGGCGAAAACCAATATTGGTCGCGGCTGCCGGATTCCGCCTACAGCATGCTCGACCCGTCGGTAAATCCCAATCCGGCGGTCAATCCCAACCTGGTGGCGCCGAAGCACCCGCCGGTGCATCACTCGCAACAGATGGCGCCGCCGCAAGACGCGGCGCGGCGCTGATCTTACCTAAGCTTCGGATTGCGGCTCGCGCGGCTTGCCCATCAGCACCGGCTGGAACACGGCCGCCGCCGCCATCGTGGTAAGGAGCGAGATCGCCAGCAATTTGCCCATGCTCGACGTTCCGGGATGGCTGGAAAACCACAGGCTGCCGAACGCCGTCGCCGTGGTGCAGGCGGAAAACGTCACCGCGCGGGTCAGCACCGACTGCAACAAATTGGTCTGCCCCTCGCGCCACGCCATGATGTAATAGATCTTGAACGCCACGCCGACGCCGAGCAATAGCGGCAAGGCGATGATGTTGGCGAAGTTCAGCGGCAGATCGATCAGCACGCAAATTTCCAGCGTCACGACGCAGGCCAGCAACAGCGGCACCAGCGTCAACAGCACGTCGCCGAAGCGGCGCAGCGTGATCCACAACAGAATGCCGATCGAGATGAGCGCGCAGGCGCCGGCCTCGATGAAGGCGCTGACCACGGCACGGCGCGCCTCCAGAATTGAAATCGGTCCCTCGGTCGCGGTCGGCGCCACGGCCTCCACGGCGCGCGCGAAATTCTGCAGCACGGTGTTGTTGTTGGGATCGCCGGCTGGCGCGACGTCGACGCGCGCCTGACCGTCCGGCGTCACCCACTGGCTTTTCAGGCCGGGCGGCAGATTGTCGAGCGTCACCTCATGCGCTTTGAACAGATTGCGCAGATCGTCGAGCGCGGTATGCAGCGGCTGCACGAACACGGTCTCGGCGCGCTGGCGCACCGACGGATCGGCCTTGGCGAGCGCGGCCATCGTGGTGGCGAGGCGCCGCGCCGCCACCGCGCCCTGGCCGGCGCCGGTGCCCGCGAGCCGGTTGAGAAAGTCGATGGTGGAGCCCATCATGCTGACGTTCTGCGCGTCGGTCGGCGGCGGCGTCGACGCCGTCGGATTGAGCACCGGATCGAGCGTCTTCGCCGCATCCTGGATCAGCGGCAGTTTTTGCTGCTGATCGTTCGGGATGAAGCTCGACAGCGTGACCACGCGCGACACTTGCGGCAGCGCCCGCAATTTCGCCGCCAACTGATCGGCGGCCGTCAAGGACGGCTCCAGCACTTGAATATCGTTGGCGCCAGCCTCGGGATCGCTCTTGAGCGCGAGATAAGTCGCGACCGCCTCGGTTTTGGGGCTGCGCAGATTGATCGGATTGAAGTCGAAGCGCAGCCAATGCAGGAGCGGCAATCCGCCGGCGACCACGGCAAGCGTGATGAACAGGATCGGCATGCGGTACTGCGCCAGAAAACGATCGACCGGAGCCAGCACCTTGTAGCCGAGCGGGACGGGCTCGCTCGGCGGCTTGAGCACGCTCAACAACGCCGGCAACAATGTGATGCTGGTGGCGAACGCGATCAGCATGCCGACGCCGGCGATCAGACCGAGCTCGGACACGCCCTTGTAGACCGTCGGCAGGAACGACAGGAAGCCGGCGGCCGTCGCCAGCGCCGCGAGCGTCAGCGGCGCGCCGGCGCGGCGGCCCGCCTCCACCAGTGCCTCGCGCAGATTATTGATCTGGTGCCGCTCCGCCCGGTAGCGCACGGAATACTGCAGGCCGAAATCGACACCGAGGCCGACGAACAGCACGGCGAAATAGACCGAGATCAGATTGAGCGTGCCGACCATCAGCATGCCGACGGCGGCGGTGATCGACAGTCCGACGGCGAGGCAGATGAAGACCGCGAAGATGATGCGGGCCCAGCGCAGCGCCAGCCACAGGATGACGAGCACCACGGCAATCGTCACGGTGGCATTGAGCGCGGCATTCTCCTTGATGGTGGCGAATTCCTCGTCCGCCATCGGCACCGGCCCGGTCAGGCGCAGGCGCGCCTGATATTTGGACGCGAAATCGAGGTCCTTGGCGGCTTGGCGGATCGCATCCGTGGCCTGCTTGCCGGGCTCGAGCTCGGAGTAATTGAGCGAAGCGCGGATCTGCAAGAAGCGTAAGAGCTCATCGGGCGTCGACGCGCGGCCCTGCACCAGCTCATGCCAGGAAAAGCTCGTCGGCTGCCCGGCATTGACCTTTTCGAGGGTATCGGCCGCAAGCGTCATCGGCCAGGTCATGTTGTCGAGCGTGATCTGACCGCCCTGCACGCCGAGCAGGCCGAATTGCAGAGCCTGAATGACGCCGCGCAACGAAGGATCGCCGGCCAGCACCTGGATCAAGCGTTGCGCCTGGGTGAGCGCCTTCAACTGCGGCTCGAGATCCGCCGTCTTCTCGAACAAAAAGCCATTCTGCGCAAAGAAGCTGCCGCCCTTTAATTGATCGATCGACTGGAACAGGTTCTTCTGCTGCGACAGCCGCGCCACCAGCGCGCCGGTCGCTTCGTCGGCCAGTTCCGGCGTCGGCGCATCGATCACCGCGACAACGGTCTCGAACTGCGGGAAGGCTTTTTCCAAGGCGGCCTCGCGCTGCCGCCACGGAATATTCGGCGAGATAAGCTGGTTGATATCCGTCGTCATCGCGAAATGCGTCGCGGCATACCAGGACGAAACGATCGCGAGCAGGATGCCGGCGGCAATCACCGGCCATGCATATTGCGCGCAAAAGCCGATCGCGCGGACAACGAGGGCGGTGATCGTTTTCATGGGGCTGGTCAGCGCAACGGAATGGTCAACGGGGGCGGCGGATGGACGAAGGGGTTTGAGGCGTCAAGAGAAAGGCGAAATGGTGACGATTGAATCGCTGCGGAAGGCCTAGATGCCCTGAATGGCTCGAAAAGTGAAATTCTGGATATTTTCCTACCCTCGTGGTTCCCACCTTGCCTGCCGCTGCCGGGCTGAAATGCCGGAATCTCGCCATTTTGCGGCCGATTCCGCCGCCAGCCTACGAGACCCGAACCGGTTGCACGGCACTGCGTTGCCCTTGGACGGCGGCAGGCGCAGCCCGGTTCAACCGCATTTGCGGCGGGTCGGCTGGACAAAGGGGCCCATTTCCGCTCAATGGCGCGGTTTATGGGGTCAATCCCGGCCGGTGCGGCGAAATCAACCTGAAACTAAAGCAGTCCGGGCTTGATTGCCGCGCCTTTGGCGGCCAACTAACGCAGAGGCGCGGTACAGGCCAGGGAAAGAGTGAGAGAACTGGGACAAGTAACCGCGGCCAGCGCATTATTGCGACCCAATATTGTGACCGATGGCCGCAGCGTTGAGATGAGTTGAGATTAACTGTGATGCGAACCGGCCGATCGACCGGGAGGTCTTGATGAAAGTGATACTGGCTCAGCCCCGCGGCTTTTGCGCCGGCGTCGTGCGCGCCATCGAGATTGTCGAGCGAGCGCTGCAGAAATACGGACCGCCGGTCTATGTGCGTCACGAAATCGTGCACAACAAGCATGTGGTGGAGAGCCTCAAGGCCAAAGGCGCGCGCTTCGTCGAAGAGCTTTCCGAAGTTCCCGCCAATGCGGTCACCATTTTCAGTGCGCACGGCGTCGCCAAGAGCATCGAGGAAGAGGCGGCCTCGCGCAATCTGCCCGTTCTCAACGCCACCTGCCCGCTGGTGACCAAGGTGCACAACCAGGGCAAGCGCTACGTCGGTCAGGGCCGCCGGCTTATCCTCATCGGCCATGCCGGCCATCCCGAAGTCGAGGGCACCATGGGCCAGATTTCGGAACCGGTGACGCTGGTGCAAACCGAGGCCGACGTCGCCGCGCTCGACATCCCGGTCGACACGCCGGTGGCTTATGTCACGCAGACCACGCTGTCGGTCGACGACACCCGCGGCATCATCGCCGCGCTGCATAAGCGCTTCACCGACATCGTCGGCCCGGAGACCCGCGATATCTGCTACGCCACGCAAAACCGGCAAACCGCGGTGCGCGAACTGTCCGGGCTCGTCGACGTTATCCTGGTCGTGGGCGCCAAGAACAGTTCGAATTCCAACCGGCTGCGCGAGATCGGCGAGGAGGCCGGCACGCCGAGCTATCTGATCGCCGATGGCAACGAGCTCGATCCGGCCTGGTTTGACGACGCCAAGACCGTCGGCATCACTGCCGGCGCCTCGGCGCCGGAGGTTCTGGTGGAGGACGTCATCAGTGCATTGCGGCGGCTTGGCCCGGTCGATGTCAGCCAGCTCCACGGCCGCCATGAGACGATAGAGTTCCGCCTGCCGCCGGAATTGACGGACGGCGCCACCGCGGGCCGCGCGACCGCCAAAGTCTAGGTTGAACGGTTTTCGGCGGCGACACCACAGATATAGATAAGAGGAACCTGGCTTTGGGTGTATCTCTACGACAGAAAATGAAAGTCGGCGCTTATGTGCTGCGCCAGCGTCTGGCCGGCCGCAAGCGCTATCCGCTGGTGCTGATGCTGGAGCCGCTGTTTCGCTGCAACCTCGCCTGCTTCGGCTGCGGCAAGATCGACTATCCCGACGCCATCCTCAACAAGCGGCTGTCGGTGCAGGAGTGCCTCGACGCGGTCGACGAATGCGGCGCACCGATGGTCGCCATTCCGGGCGGCGAGCCGCTGATCCACAAGGAGATCGGCGAGATCGTGCGCGGCATCGTCGCGCGCAAGAAATTCGTCTCGCTGTGCACCAACGCGCTGCTTCTCGAGAAGAAGCTGCATTTGTTCGAGCCGTCGCCCTATCTGTTCTTCTCGGTGCATCTCGACGGCATCAAGGAACATCACGACAAATCCGTGTGCATGGAAGGCGGCTACGAGAAGGCCGTCTCCGCGATCCAGGCGGCCAAGGCCAAAGGCTTTGCCGTCAACGTCAATTGCACGGTCTATGACGGTCATCCGGCCGAGGACATCGCCAAATTCCTCGACCTGACCGAAGAGCTCGGCGTCGGCGTGTCGATCTCGCCCGGCTACGCCTACGAGCGCGCGCCCGACCAGGAGCACTTCCTCAACCGGCGCAAGACCAAGGAGCTGTTCCGCAAGGTCTTCGCGCTCGGCAAGGGCAAGAGCTGGAATCTCACCCATTCCGGCATGTTCCTCGACTTCCTTGCCGGCAATCAGGAATTCCACTGCACGCCGTGGGGCATGCCGACGCGCAACATCTTCGGCTGGCAGAAGCCGTGCTATCTGCTCGGCGAGGGCTACGCCAAATCCTTCTCCGAATTGATGGACACCACGGACTGGGATGCCTACGGCACCGGCGCTTACGAAAAATGCGCCAACTGCATGGCGCATTGCGGCTACGAGGCGACCGCGGCGCAGGCGATGATGGACCATCCGCTGCAGGCGGCGATGATTGCCTGGAAGGGCATCAAGACCGAAGGCCCGATGGCCCCGGAAATCTCGCTGGAGCACCAGCGGCCCGCGCAATACGTCTTCGACTCGAACGTGCAGCTCACGCTGTCGCAGATGCGCGCCAACGAAGCGCGCGAGAAGGCGGCGAAAGAGGCCGCCAAAAAAGCAGCGCAGACTTCGGCTAGTGCAGCGTAGCCATCCGTCACCCGAAGGCGCGAGCGAAGCGAGCCTCGAAGGGCGACGGCCCATGCGCTTGAGCCACATCCTTCGAGGGCCGCTTCGCGGCCACCTCAGGATGACGGAGAACTACTACATCCCCCACGCCACCGCGCGCGCATTGCCGCTTTTCAGATTGCGGTAGCGCGCCAGCGCCCACAGGGGGAAGAATTTCGCATAGCCGTGATAGCGTAAGTAGAACACGCGCGGGAAACCGGTGGCGGTGTAGCGTTCTTCATTCCAGAAGCCATCGGTGCCTTGAGTGTCGGCAAGGTATTTGAGGCCGCGCGCCACGGCGGGATGATCGACTTCGCCCGCGGCCATCAGGCCAAGAAGCGCCCAGGCGGTCTGTGACGCGGTCGACGGCGCCTTTTCGTAGCCTTGGTAGTCGAGCTTGTAGCTTGAGCCGTCCTCGCCCCAGCCACCGTCGTCGTTCTGGATCGCGGTGAGCCACGCGGCCGCCTTGCGCAATTCCGGCGCATCGCGCGGCAAGCCCGCGGCGTTTAGCGCGCTTAAGACCGACCAGGTGCCGTAGATGTAATTCATGCCCCAGCGGCCGTACCATGAGCCGTCGGCGAGTTGCGTCTTGCGCAGATAATCGATGGCGCGCGTCACCGCCGGGCTTTGCGTCTCGCCGAGTTGAGCCAACATTGAGAGGCAGCGCGCGGTGACGTCCTCGGTCGGCGGATCGAGCAGCGCGCCGTGGTCGGCGAACGGAATATTGTTGAGATAATAATATTCGTTGTCGGCGTCGAACGCGCCCCAGGCGCCGTTTTCGCTCTGCATGCCGACGATCCATTCGCGCGCGCGCGCGATGGCCGCGCGATAATCCGCCGGCGCCGCGCCTTGCGGCGGCGTCATACCCTGGAGGCGGTCCATCGCCATCGCCACCACCGCGGTGTCGTCGACGTCGGGATAATGCGGATTGGCATATTGGAACGCCCAGCCGCCGGGCCGCAGTTCCGGCCGGCGCGCGATCCAGTCGCCCTTCAGGTCGAGCACCTGCATCGGTTTGAGCCAATCAAGCCCGCGCCGGACCTGCGCCGCCACGCCTTCGCCGCCGGCCTCGAGCAGCGCGTGGCAGGCGAGCCCGGTATCCCAGATCGGCGACACGCACGGCTGGCAATAGGCCTCGTCGTCGTGCACGACCAGAAGCTTCTCGATCGATCGGCGCGCGATGGCGCGCTGCGGGTGCTGTTCCGGAGAGCCGAGCGCGGCATACATCATCACGCTGTTGGCCATCGCCGGGAAGATCGCGCCGAGTCCGTCCTCGCCGTTGAGCCGCTCGCCGACCCAGGCAACGGCGCAATCGATGGCGCGTTGCCGCGTGCGCTTGGGGAACAGCGGTTCCGCCGCGCGCAGCACCTCGTCGACGATGCGGAAGAACCAGAACCACGACGCTTTCTGCTGCGGCGCTTTCGGCGCCGGCCCGAGCGAGGCCGCCGGTTCCAGAAACAATTCCTCGATGGTGACGCCCTTGGTGTTCACCGCGCGCGGTTTCTTCGCCATCAGCACCAAGAGCGGCACGATGACGGTGCGGCTCCAATACGAGATCTTGTCGAGATGGAACGGGAACCATTTCGGCAGCAGCATGATCTCGACCGGCATTTCCGGCACCGCGCGCCACGGCACGATGCCGTAGAGCGCGAGCAGGCAGCGGGTGAACACGTTGGCCCGCTCGGCGCCGCCGCGCAGCCTTATCGCCTCGCGGGCGCGGTGCATGTGCGGCGCCTGCGGCGCGTCGCCGATCATCTTGAGCGCGAAATAGGCTTTCACCGTCGCGCTCATGTCGAACGCGCCGTCGCGGAACAGCGGCCAGCCGTCATGCGCGCCCTGGATGCGGCGCAGATAGACGGCGATTTTTTGCTCGAGCGCGGCATCGACCGGCTCGCCGAGATAATGGCGCAGCAGCACATATTCGGCCGGGATGGTGGCGTCGGCTTCCAGCTCGAACACGAAATGCCCGTCGGGACGCTGCGCCGACAACAGCGCCGCCGTGGCCGCTTCGATCGGGCGATCGATGTCCAAATCGCTCATGGGGCTCGTGTCGCTCATTGCAATCGTGCTCGAGCGCCGGCGATGAGTTCGGCGGCGCGATTGCCGGAGCGGATCGCACCTTCGATGGTGGCGGGCAGACCGGTATCGGTCCAATCGCCGGCCAGAACAAGATTGCGCCACGCGGTCGCCGCGCCCGGACGCTTGGCATCCTGTTCCGGCGTCGCGGCGAAAGTGGCGCGGCGCTCGCGCACGATCTGCCACGGAGGCAATTCCGGCGATGCCCCGGTGACACTCGCGACCTCGGCCCAGATCGTCTTGGCGAGTTCCTCGCGCGGCATATCGACCAGGCGATCGCCGGCGCTGATCGTGACCGATAGCCGGCCGGGGAAGGCGAAGATCCATTCCACCGTGCCGTTGATGACGCCGAGGATCGGCGGCTGGCCCGCCGGCGGATCGATCTTGAAATGGGCATTGACGATGGCGCGAAACGCGTCCGGCGCTTTCAGGTCGCGGACGAGCGAAGCCGCGGCATAGGGCGGCACCGCGAGGATGACGGCATCCTCCTCGGCAAGCGCGATCGTCTCGGCGCCGAAATCGAGCGCGGCGACGCGCTTCGTGCCGAAGCGAAACGCGCGAAGCTGATGCTCGAGCCGCACTTGCGCGCCGCGCCGTTGCAGCAGCGCCAGCGCCGGCTCGACCAGCGTCGCGCTCAAGCCGTCGCGGGCAATGAGCGGCCGGCAGGCGCGGCCGCCGGCGGCAAGCGTCTCGCGGATCACCGCGGCCGCAAGCTTCGCCGAGCCGTGCGGCGGATCGATATTGAGCGCGGCGAGCAAGAGCGGCTCGACCAGCCGCCAATAGAGCGGTCCCTTGGTGGCGACGATCTCGCCGACGGTCTTGCCGGCCGGCGGCCAGAGCAGGCGAACCAGCGCCAGATAATCGAACGCGCGGGTGCCGGGCACGCGCCGCGCGGAATCGAAAATCCACCACGGCAGGCGACCGTCGTTCATGCGCAAGGTCCAGCGCTGGGCGCTCGCCAGGTCGAAGAACTGGAACTCGGCCGACTGTGGTCCGATCAGGCGGTCCGCGGCGCCGGCCTCGCGCAGATAATCGAGCGCGGCGCGATTGCCGGACAGCAGCAAATGATTGCCGTTGTCGATCACCATGCCGATCGCGGCGTCGTGATAGGAGCGGCAGCGGCCGCCGGCGAAGGCGGTCGCTTCGTGCACGATCACCGCCTCGCCGCGGCCGGAGAGCCGCAATGCCGCCGACAGGCCGGCCAGCCCGGCGCCGATGATGTGGACGGTGCGGCTCATCGCAAAACGGGCATCAAAAGTAATTGCGCAGCGCGATCAAAAGAATCTTGGTGCGCGGCAAATGCACCGGCGGGCGCGGCGGCGCAAAGCCGCGGGCGACCAGCCGGTCGAGGATGAGACGATACGCCTCGGCCATGATGCGCGGCGCCCGCACCGCCCGCCGCGGACTTTGCGCCATGATCGCGGCGGCCTGCTCGAACTCCGCCGCCGCCCGCTCGGCGATCGCCTTGCAGGCTTCGCCGAGCATCGGATTGGCCAGCACGGCTGTTGGTTCCGTCTCGATGATGCCGGCGTCGCGCAGCGCCTCGCGCGGCAGATAGAGTCTTCCCAACGCCGCATCCTCGTCGAGGTCGCGCAGAATATTGGTGAGCTGCAGCGCGCGGCCGAGATGATGGGCGAGCGCCAGGCCTTGATCGCGGTCGAGGCCGAACACGCGCACCGACAGCCGGCCGACCGCGCAGGCGACGCGGTCGCAGTAAAGGTCGAGCGTGGCCAAGTCCGGCGCGCGAATGTCGGAGCCGACGTCCATCTCCATGCCGGCGATCACCGCGAGAAAATCGCCATGCGCGAGGTCGAAATCGCGGATCGCTTCGGCGAGACCCAACAGATGCGGCTGGGCCAGCCCGCCATAGAGCGCGGCAATGTCGTTGCGCCAGCGTTCGAGCGCCGCGCTTCTTTGCTCGCGCGGCCCGGGATCGTCGGCGATATCGTCGACGGCGCGGCAGAACGCGTAGATCTCGAACATGGCGTCACGCTGGGCGCGCGGCAAAATGCGCATCCCGTTATAGAACGAGCTGCGCGAAGCGCGTTCGGCGGCCTGGCCCGGCTTGTTTTGATTGGACGTGTTCACTTCAAGCACCCCGCGGCTTATGTGCGGCGGATTGGGAACGCCGGCCGAAACGCTGCACGGCGCCGCGCAGTACGCCGATGAGCGTGCCGCCGGCAACCGCCGGAAGCGCAAGATGCACCCGTTCGCTCAGCGGATCGCGCCGCCCCAGCACGCGCGTGAGTTTGTGCGCCAAACTGTTGATCACGGCGACTTCCAGGCCGAGCCGGGTGTCGGCGATCGCCGCCGCGAAGCCGTCGCTCTCGCCGAGCAGCCGTTCGGTACGATCGGCGAGCCGGTGCAGGCAGTCGAGCAGCTCCGGCGAAGCCCGCGCATCGCCGAGCGCTTCGATGCTCGCTCCGCTCGCCGCGAGCGCATCCTGCGGGACATAGACCCGGTCGAGATTGCGATAGTCCTCTTTGCAGTCCTGCAGATGATTGATGATTTGCAGCGCCGCGCACAGCGCGTCATTGGCCGGCCACACCGCGCGGCTCTCGCCATGAACGTCGCAGACGAAGCGCCCGACCGGCATGGCCGAGAGCGAGCAGTAGGAAATCAGATCGTCCCAGTCGCGATAGCGCAGCTTGGTGACGTCGAGCTTGAACGCCGCGATCAGGTCCTGGGCATGCTTCGGCGACAGGCCGCGCTCGGCGAGGACCGTGCGCAGCCGCACCGCGACCGCGTCGTCGGCATTGGCGCCGGTCAATCCGGCTTCGAGCCGGCCGAGCAGGCGGAGCTTCTCGCCGGCCGGCAGGCTCGCATGATCGGCGATATCGTCGGCGGTGCGCACGAAATTGTAGAAGGCCAGGATCGGACCGCGATACCGCGGGTGGATAAGGAACGACGCCACCGGGAAATTCTCGTCCCGGTGTCCCTTGCCTGACCGCAAATCGCTGGCGTCGTTCATCGCGCTTCCGAAATATTGGACTTCCCGGAAAGATCAGCTTGGGCGCGGCCTTTCCACATGCCGCCGCGTCCGCGCGCATGCTGATAGGCGGAATCCAAGGTGAAGGCCATATACATTGCCGCGATGGCCGGCAGGAGCGGCGCCCATAGCATCGACAGGCCGTAGAAACGCAGCGTGCAGCGGAAGGCGAAAGCCATCAGGAGCCAGGCAAACAGCCCGATGAATTGCGGCAGCCCGCGGGCAAACAGCGCCAGTCCGACCGGCGCGAGGTAAGTCAGCGCCAGGCCGATCACGGTGACGGCAAGCAGCGCCGGCGAATAATTGAGCTGCGCATAGGCGCTGCGCGACACCATGCGGCGGATGTCGGCAATGGCCGGATAAGCGCGGATGCTGTGCACGCGATCCGTCAGCGCAATCGAAATCGGGCCCTGGCGCTTGAGTTCTTTGGCCAGCGCGCAATCGTCGATCAAGGCGCCGCGGATCGCGGCAAGCCCGCCCGCCTGTTGCAGCGCGTCGCGGCGCACCAGCATGCAGCCGCCGGCCGCGGCCGCGGTCGCGCGCCGCGGATCATTGGCCCAGGCGAAGGGATAAAGCATCTGGAAGAAGAAGATGAACGCCGGCACGGCCAACCGCTCGGCAAAGCTCTTGCAGCGCAGCTTCGCCATCAGCGAGGTCAGCACCAGGCCATGCGCTTGCGCCTGCGCCACGAGAGCAGCCACCGCGTCCTCGGCATAGAGGATGTCGGCGTCAGTCAACAGCAGATAGGCCGGCGGCACGGTCCCGATCACCGCGAATTCCACGCCCTGCTGCTGCGCCCAGAGCTTGCCGGTCCAGCCGGCCGGCAGCGGTCGGCCCGGCAGCACGGTCAGCCGTTCGCCGGCGCCGATCAAGGTCGCGGCATTGCGCGCCAGCTCCGCGGTGGCGTCGCGGCTCTGATCGTCGACGACGATGACGCTAAGTTCGCCCGGATAATTCTGCCGCAGCAGCGAGGTGACGGTCTGGCCGATGCATTCGGCCTCGTCGCGCGCGGGAATGACCGCAGTGACCGCGGGGAAGGCGGCTGGCGGCGCGACAGACTCGTCGTCGCGCTCGGCCGCCCGCCAGAACCCGCCGCGGGCGGCGATGAGATAGAGCCAGATCGCCAGCACGATTGACGCTATAATGTCGTTGGCCACACATTCTCCTTCGGCGGCGGATAAAGCCGGCTTCGGCGAGGGCTTTACCCGCCCGCTATCCCTTGGCCCGCTAACCCTTAGCCCGCTATCCCTTGGCCCGTTATCCCTTAAATGTAGGACCTGATATAGGAAGCCGCTTCCCTCGGCCCGACTTCGGAGCGGAAGCCACGCAGCTAACCCGATGGATGCCAAAAACAGCCCTTTTCTGGCGCGCCTCGATGAGGTCGCGGCCGATACCGAGGCGCTCCTGGAACGGCTTCTTGCCGCCACCCCGGCCGACGGCGAGTTGAGCCGCCCGGCGCGGCTTCTCGAGGCCATGCGCTATGTGAGCCTCGGCGGCGGTAAGCGGTTCCGGCCGTTTCTCGTGGTCGAGACGGCAAAGCTCTTCGCCGTGCCGCGAGCGAACGCGCTGATGGCCGGCGCGGCGCTGGAATGCGTACATTGCTACTCGCTGGCGCATGACGATCTGCCGGCCATGGACAATGACGAATTGCGGCGCGGCCAGCCCACCGCGCACCGGAAATTCGACGAAGCAACCGCAATCCTTGCCGGCGACGGTTTGCTGACCTTCGCCTTCGATATCCTGTCGCGGCCGGAGACCCATGCCGATGCGGCGGTGCGCATCGAGCTTGTCAAGGCGCTCGCGCGCGCCGCCGGGCTCGGCGGCATGGCCGGCGGTCAGATGCTCGACCTCGCCGCGGAAGGCCGCTTCGGCGTGCAAAAGCACGGCTCAGGCGACGTGCGCCTGTTGCAGGCGATGAAAACCGGCGCGCTCCTGCGTTTCGGCTGCGAGGCCGGCGGCATACTCGCCGCGGCGGACAAGGCGCAACGCGCGGCGCTTACCCGTTACGGCTCGGCGGTCGGCGAGGCCTTCCAGATCGCCGACGACCTTCTCGATATCGAAGGCGATCCGGCGCTGGTCGGCAAGCAGACCGGCAAGGACGCCGCCGCCGGCAAGGCGACCTTTGTCAGCGTGTTGGGCATCGACGGCGCCAAAGCGCGGTTGCGCGAACTCGTCGCCGAGGCCGAGGCGGCGCTGACCCCATTCGGGCCGGCTGCCGCCATCCTCATAGAGGGCGCCAGATTTGTCGCCGAACGGCACGCTTGATCGGCGATTTGGCCGCCATGAGCCGATGGACCGATGGGCCGATGGGCCGATACGTCGCAGCGCCGTAACAGTTTCGTGGGAATTGACGCTTTTGACGCGCAATGCCGACGCCGGATGAAAATTGTGGGCAAGGCGGCCCCTCCCAACCGGCGCGATTGCGGTCGGGAACCCCTTCTGCCTATTTGCTGCAAGCTTGCCCGGTTTGCTGCAAAATGTTGCAGAGAAAAACACAGTTTAGGCCGAAACCTGCGGCCGCTATTGAAAGACTAAGTTGATAATGAACCCTCCCGCGCGCCGGACCATCGCCACCTTCGCCGCTGCCGCCGTGCTGGCGGCGGCGACATATCTCATGCCGGCGCCCGGCCGGCTCGCCATGGCCATCGCGCAGCCGCAGGTCGTGCGGCATCAAGCAGGGCCCCGCGTCAGGAAGCTGCCCGGCAAAGCACGCGTCACGGCCCCCGCTCCCGCCGCGCAACAACAGTCCAAATTTCCGCCGCGCGCGCCGTTCACCGCCGCCGATGACGCGGTCGCCGCCATTCCGGGCATGCCAGATGCGCGATTTTGGGCGGATTCGGTGCCCGACTTCGAGAAGGCGCTGCCGGCGCAGCCGGGACCGTGGCTCATCCTCTCGACCGGCGGCAGCGACGGCGCCTTCGGTGCCGGTCTCCTCAACGGCTTGAGCGCCGCCGGCAACCGGCCGGATTATTCCGTCGTCACCGGCGTGAGCACCGGCGCGCTGATGGCGCCATTCGCCTTCGCCGGCCCGAAATACGACGAGGCCTTGAAGGACGCCTACACCAAGATCACCTCGGCAGACATTTTCGAGGTCGGCTCGACCGGCGAGAGCTTCCTCGATTCCTGGCCGCTGAAGGATCTGATCGCCAAACAAATCACGCCGCAACTGCTGGCCGATATCGCCGCCGGGTATCAGGCGGGGCGGCGGCTGTTCATCGTCACCACCGATCTCGATTCCGAGCGTTCGGTGGTCTGGAACATGGGCGCCATTGCCGCGCATGCGAGCGACAAGACCGACGGCGCCGCCGCGCTCGATCTGTTCCGCAAGGTGCTTTTGGCCTCCGGCAGCATTCCCGGCGCCTTTCCGCCGGTGCTGATCGACGTCGAAGGCAACGGCAAGCGCTTTGCCGAAATGCATGTCGACGGCGGCGTCGGCGGTCAGTTCTTTGTCGCCCCGGCCGCCATGCTCGCGAGCACCAGCACCGAGCATATTCCGGCGAGCCAGCTTTACATCGTGATCAACAGCGCGCTGCAGCCGGACTTTGCCGTCGTCGACCGCGCGACGCCGGCAATCCTGGCGCAGACCGTCGGCATGGCGGTCAAGGTCGACCTGCGGCTGATGCTCGACCGCGCTTACATCGCCGCCAGGAATTCCGGAATAGGTTTCAACGCCGCCACCATCCCTGCGGATTTTCACGCACCGAGCCGCGGCCCGTTCGATCCGAATTACATGAAGGCGTTGTTCGACGTCGGTTATGCGCAAGGCAAGAGCGCCGCGCCATTCGCCACTGCGCCGCCGCCCTATCCTGGCCCGCCGGCGACCGATCCGAACAGTGACGTCAAATCGCAAGCCAACGACGTGACACAACCGGGAGCGACCAAATGAAGAGACTTGGAGGAATTGCTTCGGCAATCGCAATTGCGTGTGCGGCCGCGGCGATGGCGGCAACGCCGTCGCATGCGGCGGGAAAGAAACATCACGTCTATGCCAGATCGCGCGCCTATGACGGGCTGTGGAGCGTGTCGATCCGCACCAAATCCGGCCCCTGCGACGCGGCCTACCGCTATCCGGCGCGCATCGTCGGCGGTCAGATCCTCCAGGCCGACAGCGATTTCAGCTACCAGGTTTCCGGCGCGGTGGTGTCGAGCGGCGCCATCATGGTGCGGGTCAGCAAGGGGCTCGGCACCGCGACCGGCTACGGCCGGCTCCACGGCGCCGTGGGCTACGGCCGCTGGAGCACCGACGGCAACCAGTGCTTCGGCACTTGGAGCGCAATGCGCCGCGCCTCGCGCTGAGGCTCATCTAGGGTGGGCGTTGCGCCCGCCCTGATGCGCCCAATTTATCTCTGCGCCCGATTATCTCTGCGCCGAGGCGCAATGCCCACGCGTATTCGCGCCGCGTGGGCAAAATTGCATTTCAGGACTGCACGGGCGCCCGGGCTCGGATGAGGGTTTTGCCCGCCCTATCCCGCCTTGCGCGCCGGCTGCTGCACGCAGCAGTTCGGCGGCACCATGTTCACCGACGCGGTCGGGATCGTGCCGACTCCCGACGCCGCGATTTCGATCGCCACGTCGTCGATATCGACGTTGAGAATAGCCGCGTCGGCCTGATCCTGATTCGAATTCTCGGCTTCGTGATTCATCGCAATACTCTCCTCGTTCTGGCGTGACCTGGCGTCCACTTCCGCGTCGGAGCCATTCAAGTCTAATCATTAGTGCATTTTAGCGAAAGCCGCCTGCGCGCCCGCCCGTCCGATCACCGCGCAATCGCGAAAATGCGATTGGCATGTGTATGGCGGGTGGACTTCGCTCCGCCTAGCTAAGCCCAACCAGCAAACGCGATCCGATTGCATTGCCGGGTCATGGAGACTTTACATGCGTAAAGCAATTACGGGCAGATCGACGATGAAGGGAGCGGCGATCGCCGCCGGCCTCGCCGTCGCCGCGATCTCGACTGGCCGCATGCCGAATGATGCGAGGCTTTACGATCGCTATGATCAAAGCGCGGGCCCGAGCGTCATTTTCGCCAACGCGCCGGGCGGCGCCTACATCCAATGCGACCCGCGCAATCCGTCATCGCCGGTCCGCTGCAAGCCGGACGGCTGGTAAAGGCGGAGCACCGGCAACCGGCAGCGCTTCAATCGGTCGGTGACGAGGGAACCCTCAACCGGTCTTGCGCGCCGCGACGTTGGCGTTCCACCACGGGCAGACGTCGGCGGCGCGCAGATAATTGCCGTCCATGACGTTGAGCGGCGCGCGTCCGCCCGCTTCGGCGACGCCGACGCGGATCGCGCGCGCTTCCTCGCGCTTCTCAGGCGTCAGCCACATGCGGTCGTGGCCCCACAGGCTCGGCCCTTCGGTGCGCTCATGCGGCGTCCAGTTCGCGGTTTCGATCGAGCGGCCGCCCCAGCCGTATTCGACCAGAAACTGCGACGGCGAATAGGAATAAAACGAGGTGACCTGATCGTTGGCGTGGCGGCCGAGCGTGGTGCCGATCATCTCCGGCTGGCGCAGCGCGAGATCATAAGCCTGGCCGACGTCGTCGAGATAGCAGCATTCGAACATCAGGTGATGAATGCCGTTCTTGCCGGTGTCGATGAAGGCGAGCGAGTGGTGGCGCGGATTGATGTGAAAGAAATAAGCCTTGAAGGGTTTAAGCAGATAATCGGTCGGCTTGAAGTTGAGGATCTCGGTATAGAACGGAATGACGTCCTCGAGCCGCTCCGCGGTGAGCACGGCATGGCCCATGCCGAGGACGCCGGTGCGGAAGCCGGAGATCGAGCGGCCGGGCTTGAACGGCTCGGTGGCGACCTCGGCGCCGTGGAAAACTTCCAGCCGATTGCCGATCGGATCGGCGAACACGATCAGATCCTTCACCCGCCGCTCGTCGGCGAGCGCGCGCGAGCCGCGCGCGATTTTGACGCCGGTTTTTTCCAGGTGCGCGGCCAGCGCATCAAGCGCTGTGGCATCGGCGACTTCCCAGCCGTAGAACGACGGCCCCTCATTCTCGTCGGTGTGCACGATCACGCGCTGCTTGCGGTCGTCCATGCGCAACGCGAGCGTGCCGCGGCTTTTGTCGACGAGTTGCATGCCGAGAAAACGCGTGCCGTAGGCCGCCCAATCCTCGAGATTCTTGGTGCGGATGCCGACATAGCCCAGCGCATTGAGATTCATCGCAGTCTCTCGTTCATCGCCACGGGGCGGCGCATCCATAAAATATAGCATATTCGGGTTGCGGCGCGAAAGCAGCGGCGGCGGCGCTCGCCTGACCTGATCCGAGCGTTTCAGGTTGCGCTGTACGACTCTTCACCGCGTGGATTGAGCAGGCGCGCGGCAGCCGCCCCCCCTTGCCGCGTCAGGCCCTGAAAAGCTGGTCGGCTTTTGTTTTCACCCGTCGCGGGCTGATCTCTTCGACGGTCGTGCGGTGCAAGACGTCCGGGCGTCCGCCCTCGCCGGCGCGGACGACGTCGGTGGTGAATTTCATGATAAGCCGCCCCTCGGTGTCGAACGACAAGGCGGCCTGCAGCGCTTTTGTTCCTGAAATCGTGAGCCCGCCGGGCCTCCTCCGGCCCGACGCAGGACGGCCGCGCGGTGCCGGCGATGCGCGTGCAATCGCCGGCACTGCGGATTGAAGCCTGCGCGGTCAGTCGACCACGACGCCGCTCGATTTGATCGGGCCGGCCCACTTTTTGACTTCGCTGGCGACGAAGTTCTTCAGATAGGCGGGCGTCGTGCGATCGGACGCGACCAGGTCGGTGCCGATCTTCTCCATCCGCTCGCGCAGCGCCGGCGCCTTCATGGCTTCGACGGTGGCGTCGCGCAGGCGATGCACGATGGCTTCCGGCGTCTTGCGCGGGAAGAACAGCGCGATCCAGTTATTGGCTTCAAAGCCGGGGAAGCCTTCCTGCTGCGCGGTCGGTATGTCGGGCAGCACCGCCGAACGCTGGCGCGCCAGCACGGCGATCGCCTTGACGCTGCCGGCCTTGATCGGCGCCAGCTCGGTCGAGACGGCGTCGCACAGATAGTCGATGCGGCCCGCCATCAGATCCTGCAGCGCGGGAGCCGAGCCGCGATAAGGCACATGCTGCACGTCGGCGCCGATTGCCGAATTAAGCAACAGGCAGCCGAGATGCGTCGCCGAACCGGCGCCGCCCGACCCGAACGACAGCTTGGATGCGTTCGCCTTGACGTAGGCGGCGAATTCCTTGAGCGATTTCACCGGCATGTCCTTGCGCACCACGAGGACCAGCGGCTGCTCGGCGACGAGCGCGACCGGCGTGAAATCGGTCTCCGAATTGTACAGCGGCTTCTTATAGAGCGTCTGGCTGTAGGCCTGCGTCCCGACCGTTCCGAGCAGCACCTCGTAGCCGTCGGGTTTGGCCTGCGCCACCCGCTCGGCGCCGGTCATGCCGCCGGCGCCGCCGACGTTTTCGACCACGACCTGCTGTTTGAGAATTTCGCTCAAGCGCTCCGCGAGAATCCGGCCGACGACGTCCGTCGGTCCGCCCGGAGCGAACGGCACGATCATCGTGACCGGCCGGCTCGGCCAAGCCGCCGCCTGCGCCAATCCCATGGCTGCGGCAATCAAACCTGCGGCAATCAAAGCTGCGGCAATCGAACCTGCAAATGCCGCCACGCCCCATCGTCTTGACATGTTCGCTCTCCCTCACTCTCGAAACACCAAAACAAAACGAGATCGCCGACGCGCGAAAGGGTAAAACGCCAAGTAAGCGCGCACCCCCGACCGCGCTTCGCGCGAAATTACGTGCAACGGAAGTTGGTCAACTTTACGAAGCGGGCGTGGCGGCAATGAGAGAGGATTCGATCTTACCCGAAATTCGTCGCCGCGAATTCACAACTGGGTCCCGGCGCCGCCATAATTGCGCGAGCATGATTCGACTGAAGATAGGCTAGTGACCCGAGTGTCATAGCAGGGGGGAGTCATGCGTACCGGTTTTTTTGCCCGTGTTTTTGCTGCTTGCGCGATCGCCGCGGCCTTGCTTGGTCTGTTCAGCGTGCACCTGTCGGCACAGGTCATCCCGAAAGCGCTCTCCGCCGGCGGCACCGACGCCGAGCTGCGCGAGCAAAAGAATGCCTGGACCGTCGGCATTGTCGGCGGGCTGTACTCCGGCACGTATATGCGGCTGGTCGACGACATGGCGTCGGCGCTCAATGACGGCGACAATTTGCGCATTCTGCCCATCGTCTCCTACGGCGCCGCATCGAATGTCGACGATCTGCTTTATTTGCGCGGCGTCGATGCCGCCATCACGCAGTCCGACGTGCTCGAATATTTCCGCAACGTACGCAAGACGCCCAATCTCGAGCAGCGCGTGCAATACATCATCCGGCTGCCGACCGCCGAGCTGCACATCCTGGCCCGCGACGACGTGCACAGCCTCCAGGACTTGCGCGGCAAGAAGGTCAATTTCGGCCCGGCGGGCACCGGCGCAAGCCTGACCGGCAACATCGTGTTCCAGCGGCTCGGCATCGATGTGCAGCAGGTCTTGATCCCGCAACCGAGCGCGCTGCAAAAACTGCAGGCCGGCGAGATCGACGCCATCGCGCGCGTCATACCGAAGCCGGTCGACTTCTTTTCCAAGATCCCGCCGAATTCCGGGTTGCATCTGTTGAATATCCCGTTCACCAAGATGTTCGAGGACCATTACACCCTCGGCGAATTCACCAAGCAGGATTATCCCAATTTGCTCGACGGCAAGGACCGCATCGACACCATTGCGGTGCCCGCGGTGCTGGCGGTGTTCAATTGGGGGTCCGACACCGATCGCTATCGCAAGGTCCAGCGCTTCGTGCAGTATCTGTTCAACAATTTCAGCAAATTGCAGCGTCCGCCCTATCATCCGAAATGGCGCGACGTGAATCTGGCGGCGACCGTGCCGGGCTGGACGCGGTTTGGCGTCGCGCAGGACGCGCTGGACAAGATGGAGCAGCAGAACGGCACCTCGGTCTCGGCGAAGCA
>Ga0335081_10001138_pt1 | contig 42432 bp, 45 predicted proteins | sample Lox_Sample_35_FD_206713 | JGI IMG/M metagenome (GOLD analysis project Ga0335081, IMG submission 206713) | Soil microbial communities from Loxahatchee National Wildlife Refuge, Florida, United States - Lox_Sample_3.5 | ecosystem: Environmental > Terrestrial > Soil > Wetlands | place: USA... | reverse complement strand
CATATCAGACCGGCGGCGGCCGCACCGTCGATGCTGACGTCATCGATGTTTTGCTGACGTGGCTGGTGAACCGTGACCGCGAACCTTTGAAGGGCGGCACCGCGAAAGCAACTAAGCCGGGCACCAAAGCGTTTCCGTACTTCGCAGCACCAAACACCGAACTGCAGACCGTGGCTGACAGCGTCGATCTTGATGCCGGTCCCGACGAGGTCTGGTCCCTCATTGGCCAGTTTGGGGGTTATTGGCATCCACTTGTTGTCAGCATCAAACTCATTGGTACCGGGGTTGGACAACTGCGCGTCATCGACACCAACGATGGGAAGCAAATCATTGAGCGCCTGGACGCGATCGATAATTCCGCGAGATCGTACCGTTACACGAATATCAGCGGCATTCCGGCGGTGAATTACACCGGAACGTTATCGGTCAAGCCAAATGGAACACGAAGTACCGTCGAGTGGCGAGCGCAATATCTCGCCGCGGGTCAGGGTGATCTTGTAGTGAGGTTGATGATCGGGACACTCTTCAAGACGGGTCTTGCAAGTCTAAAATCGCGCTTCGGGCCACCCCATGAGTAGTAGGTCAGACGCCGAGAGGTCGCATTTTCAGATCACTGATGGCAAAATCGCAGTCACCAATCTGGAGAGTACACGCATCCGATCATGGAGCCGGTTCTTTGCAGATCCCGTTCGCGCAGGGACCGCCGAGGCCGTTATCGAACACGAGCAGTTGACCGCGCAGTTCGTCGGGGACGTGTTCGCGCTTGATAGGATCGAGTTGCTGGTCGCCGAACTGATTAAAGCAGACCCGGTATCCGGACGTACCGCGTTGATCCAAGCGCAGGCGGCCTCGATAGCACATCGTTTCGCTGAAGCCAGAAATTATCTGGAGAAAGCCGAAAGCAGTGGCGCCCTCAAACCAGATGTTGATCGGTTACGATTGAATATCGATCAAGCGTGCGGAACAAATCTGGACGCAGTGCTCGAGGCCCGGCGCAGGGTCGCCAGTGAAACTCGCGGGCTGCCGGATCAAATTGCATTGGGTTCGTTATTGGCCGATATGGGCGACTTCGCCGCAGCCGACGAAACTTACAACGAGAGCTTACGAGGTTACCAGGACGTGTCACCGTTTCCCATCGCGTGGGTTTACTTCCAGCTCGGTATCCTCTGGGGCGAGCTCGTACCTGATCGGGATCACGCCTACGCTGCGCAATGTTACCACCGCGCTATCGACGTCCTTCCTGGTTACGCAAAAGCCAGGGTACACCTAGCTGAAATCTGCATATCGCAAGCTCGACTGAACGAGGCAGAAGTTTTGCTCGCTCCCGCGGTTTTGAGCGGCGATCCGGAAGTGCGCTGGCGACTAGCTGAGGTTGCACGGGCCCTGGGAAATCTTGATGAAGGTGAAGCGCACCTGCAAGCCGCGCGATCCGGCTACGATCACCTTCTTGAGCGGCACTTGCTTGCATTCGCCGACCATGGCGCCGAATTTTATTCCGCTGAAGGCAATGATTTTTGCGGCGCGCTCGACCTTGCCCGTGTGAATATCGCTAACCGTCCTACCCTGCGGGCATTCGAGCAGGCCTACGCGATAGCCTTATCTGTCGGCGACGACACCGCCCTAAGCGAGCTGCTAGCGGGAGCGACAAAGCGGTGGGATGGCACGGCCGCCTTTCGACAATCACCACTGGGACGGCATCAGGCGAGCCGATTTGATGGAGCGACTGCATGACGATCGATAGACGAACTTTTGTATCAGGCTCAGCTCTGGTGGCTTTGGCGCCAGCGTTACATCTTATGCCGGCTTCGCCCTCGACGAGCGTGATTGAAATCGGTGGTCTGGAGCTAAAGATGGACGGGTGGAGCGTCCCGAATAAAGGCAATTCCACCAAAGAAATATGGATTAGGGTCAATCGATCGTGGCGAGCGGCCTGGAGATAATCCGAGCGATTTCGAAACGGCTGCGTCAGTAAAGCGGTGCAGAACGTGATTGGCGCGCATATCGAGGTTGTTTTGATCGTCACGGGGGCGTTGACCGCGATGGCGATACTTCAGTTCATTGCTCCCGCTCGAATACTCCACACCATCTACGGCGAGGTGCCCAAAGATGCCGCCAGCCTTGCTTTGGCCCGCCATTGGGGGCTACTCATCTTTTTGATCGGGACGTTGCTCATCTACGCGGCCCTTCATCCTGCGGTGCGCGATCCGGCCATCTTGGTTGCAATGGTCGAGAAAATCGCCCTTGGCATGGGAGTTCTGGGCACGCCCTTGCGTCGTCATCCGATAGCAACTGCAATCGCTGCTGGGGATTCAATGATCGCGCTCGTCTACCTCCTCTATCTAGTAGGGTATTAGCCCGCCTTTCGGCACTTGGATGACGCTGACGCACGATGTCGCATATAAGGGCGGGAGCGATTTTACGGGTTTATGTGCAGGTGACGCAGGCAGATGGTCATCAAGCCTGGGCAAGCCCGATTTATCTCGCCCACTAGGGGTCCCGAATCAGACGGCCGCCGCGGGGCTGCACCGAAATTGGCAGCGGCGAACTCAGGTTCGATGTTCTTCACGTGGATGTCGGCACTATTGTCCGCGATTAGCCGTGGCCTCAGTAGATGACCAATGAAACACGACAACCAAACGCGAACAGTCAGCAACAAACGTCGACGGAAATGCCGATTTTTGCTGGACTTTTCAACACAGTTGCGGCGCTCATAACCGCCAGTTCGGAGGTTGACAGCGTTGCCGGCTAACTGAATAGAAAAAAACATTTCCTATCCAGTTCTCGGATTTGATATTAAATTGCTATTTCTTAGCAAGTGCAGTCGCCGCCAAGGAACATCCGGTGAGCAGGAGCTGGAGCGAAGAAGCCCCGCATTGGACTTGGCGGGGCTCCCGTGGAGTTTGAGTTCACAACACTCAATTTAGGCGCGCGAGTCTAGTGATAACCCAAGACTGAAAGCCTTCTGCCGTGTCGCGCCTTCGGTTCTTTTCAAGGATCGGGCAAGGCTGGCGGCACGGGTTTTCCTCTTCGCGCCTGCTTTCAACGTGCGGACGTCTGCCGTTGACCAGGCGCGGCGTTTGGAACGTTTCTTCATCTGAATCCTCTCTTGTTCGAAAACGCGCTAACTTTACATTGTTCTTCCGGGGTGAAACTATCAGCCTTCCCGACCTGTGGATAACAAGTAACTTCCGTGGAGGTCCGCATGGCTCACAAATCATTTCGCTATAAAGCCAAGACGACCTGGACTTCCGAACGAGTTGGCGTGCTTTCGGGCATAGGAAAACCGAATATCACCGTGGGCAGCCCTCCTGAGTTCAAAGGCAAACCCGATAATTGGGCACCCGAAGAACTGCTCGTCGGATCGGTAAACACTTGCATTTTGCTGACCTTCCTTACCCTGGCTCAAGGACGAGGTTTGATTCCAGCAACCTACGAAAGCGAAGCGGAGGGATTACTGGAGAACGTTGAGGGCAAGTATCTCATAACGGAAGTGACGGTTCGCCCTCGAATAACGGTCAAGAGTCAAGCCGATGTCGGGCCGATTCGTGAGGCGATAGAGAGCGCCGAATCCCGCTGTTTCATGTCGAATTCGGTTAAGGCGAAAGTGACAGTCGTTCCCGAGGTAATCGTTTAGAGTGCGAACCACCCGCGGATGTGCTCAGGCTGCCTGTTCGCTCTTGTTATTCCGGGATGATCGGTCTGCCATCGCCCTGGCTGCGGTCAGCTTTCGATAGCGTTCCAGCATACTTTCCCACCCGGCAGCAAGTCCAAGCCAGAAATCGCGGTCCTTTTTGTTAGCGGCCTGCTTGGCGGACTGGGGGCAATATTCAACCTACTTCCAATAGAAATAATCCGCTTGCTCACTCCGCTGCTGCAAGAACGCAAAAGAGCCAGCTTTGTTCCTCATCTCACGCCTAAGCCATCCAGAACGGCTTGACGGCGTCGAGTGCCGGCACTTGGCGAAAAAGCCCGATGTCCCTCAGGGCCCAGTCGCTCAGTTGCTCAAGTTCGGTTCGTGTGATGCGGCGATGCTTGGCTTCCGTATCGCACCGGCGTGTCGGGATTTGCTTCGTCATGGCAACCATCCCGTATTCGGCACGCTCAACTTACTTGGTTGCGGCTGCAAATAAATGTGACGTTAAGCACAAAAATGCTGTTTTCGCACAACGTGTGGAACGGGCCGAAAAGCTTACCGTTACAGCCCTAGAGTCAGGGTCGAAGTCATGAGTAAAACAGATCAATATGCTGCCAACGCTCACGAATGCCTGCGTAGGGCTGAGGCGGCTTGCAGATCCAATCAACGGCGCACTTGGTTGTGGTTGGGGCAGTCTTGGCTCGCAATGGTCGCTGCCAGCCAGAAGTAGCGTTCAGTGAGGATAATGTCGCTGCGATGGATGTGAGGGAACGGCCTGTAAATTTTGTTTGCAGAAGCCGCCAATCCCTCTGATCGTAGCCATGCATTGTTCGAAGCTGGTGAAGCCACATGTGCTGCCATCGCGAGTGCTGTATTGCGCACACCACGGATAATTTTGGGCCGTTGCGGTCGTTGTTATTCCCACCGTGGTAGCGACAACCAGAGTGAATAGCGAAAGCCTCATGATCGGCTTTCGATTTTGCGGCGACATCTATATAGATCCGGGTCAGACCACAAGCAAAGCTACTATCGCAAAAATGATTGGCGCTGATCGCCATGTCGATAATGAAACGTCCGCTACCGGGGTGGAGTTCAGTCCGTTTCAAATGGGTGATTTTTGGTAGATCGCACGTTTCATGGGCGAAACGTGGGCGCAAGCGAAACCAATAGATGCTAAATCATTGATATCAATGGTGGGCGCTGTAGGGATTGAACCTACGACCTCTCCCGTGTGAAGGCAAAGTCACTGCTAAATATCTCAAATACTTAGCTGTAGCGCACTCTGCATTCCGCGGATTTTCCACGGGTTGGCGTCTCTTCGCGAAAGCGACGAATCACGCCTTCGGACCATCGTTTCATGATTTAAGACGCCGACGGTAGTGCAGCAATTCGGTAGCGATGAGAGAGATAGCGGACATATCTCGGCCAATTGGTCGCTCGTGACCGATTCTGTTGAAAAAGGCGGAAGTCTAAAGTCGTTGTAAATCTGCCAAAATACGAACGACATCGATTGATGCTAATTACCCTGCAGATCGAATTAGAACGCGCTCCGCTGTGTCTGAGGTAGATGAGGAGGCCCCCGCGTCCGCATCTGAAAACCGCACCCACGACGCTGAAAAAATCGGGCTGAGTCGATACTCCGACTTTTTCAACAGAATCGACCCTGAGCCGACATGGGCGACGAAAGTTTGCGGTGGTGCACAATGCCTCGGCAAGTAGACCATGTGGTTGGCTATGTCGCTCCGACATCATCGTTATGCAGTTGATTTGTTCCGTTCGAGAAACTTCCGCACAGTCGTCGCATACCACTTTCCGCCCCTAGCTCCTCTGACGCCTTGCGCGTTCAGTACGTCTGCGATCGTCCACAGGGACTTGACGCCGCTTTTCTGAATTTCACCAATAATCGTCATCACGTCAGCGGAATAATCGCCCGCGCGAGACTGGGCCGGATAGGCAATTTTCTGCCCCCGTTTAATCTTGGAGGTGACCGAGCGCTTGTTCAGCTCGGCGCAAACATGATTGAAACCTGCGGTCATATTGTGCGCCAAGAAAGACGTCTCCTCGGGTGCAGCCCCGTCCTGATTAAACGACAGCAGGATAACGCTCCTGCCACCTTGGCAAAAGGACATACCCCGTGCTCGCACGAATTTAATTGTGAATCATCCAAACAGGTCTTTCGGAAAAACAGAAGAATGTACGCGCGCGCCGACACCAGTTCGCTAGCGCGGGGGCAATAACCAATTGCTCTGTCGCCAAGGCCATTTCCTAAGTTTAGACCGAAGAGCTCCCGGTCGCGCCGCTTGCTGGCGTGTGATTATGCGCGGCGCGACGTGTCCATCTCTCCTGTATCCGCTGCATCACAACATAGAATGAGGGGACAAACACAACAACGAGACAGGTCGAGGCAATCATACCGCTGAAGACGGGCAATCCGATCGACCGCCGTGCCCCGGCGCCCGCGCCGGTCGCCACAACGAGCGGCAAGACGCCCAGAACGAAGGCGAAAGAGGTCATGAGAATGGGACGGAACCTGAGACGGGCTCCCTCCACCGCGGCGGCGATGATCTCCATCCCTTCCGCTCGCCTTTGACGCGCATATTCCACAACCAAAATCGCGTTCTTACTGCCGAGCGCGATCAGGAGGATGAGGCCTATCTGCGTATAGAGATTATTAGCCGCACCGACAGCGGTCAGCGCAACGACTGTCCCGAGAAGGGCGAGCGGCACGCCGAGGATCACGGCGAACGGCAGAATCCAGCTCTCGTATTGGCCCGCCAGCACGAAATAGACGAGCAGTAGGGCAAGACCGAAAACGAGATACATCTGCGAGCCGACAGCCTTCTCCTGATAGGACATGGCTGTCCATTCGTATCCTGTCCCGGGCGGCAGTTCGTGCTGGCCAATCTGGTCCATGATGTCGAGCGCCTCTCCTGAACTGAAGCCAGGGGCCGCACTGCCGACCACCGTCGCCGACGGATAGAGATTATAGAGGCTGATCAGAAGCGGACCCTGAACCTTCTCGACATCCACCACCGTTCCGATTGGCGTCATGGTTCCGTTGCCCGCCTTGACCTTTAGCTTACGGATGTCGTCGGCACTCGCACGGTAATCGGGCAGCGCTTGCGCGTAGAGCTGGAAGACGTGTCCGAACTTGTTGAACTGCGCGGCATAATTCGATCCAACATAGGTCGATAGGGCAGAGAAGACATTACCAACCGTGATGCCGAGCGTCTCGGCCTTAGTGCGGTCGACGGTGATGCTGAGCTGGGGCGCGTCGGCCCGAAATGTCGTGTTTAGCCTTTGCAATGCCGATTGCGCATTGCCCGCTCGGACTGTGGCATCGGCCAGGCTCTGTAACAGCGCGTAATCGAAATCGCCGTTCCTGATCTCAACCTGCATCGTGAAGCCGCCGACATTGCCGATGCCCTGGATCGGAGGCGGGGCGAGCGCGAACACAATTGCTTGCTTTATAGAATGCAGGGACCGATTCAGATTTTGATTGATCGAGCCTAGATCCTGCCCCCTCTGCTTGAGGCGTACATTCCAGTCATTGAGAACCACGAAGGCGACACCCGCGTTGGCGAGGCTTGCAAAGTTGTCCAGTATAGAAATGCCGCTGACAGTGATCACATTGGCGACGCCGGGTACTTTTTTGGCGATCGCCGAGATTTGCTGCATGACTGCGTCGGTACGCTCCTTCGAAGCGCCGTCGGGCAGTTGTGCGCTGACTATCAGATAGCCTTGGTCTTCGTCCGGCAGAAACCCGGTCGGCACTCGCGCCAGTCCCCAAATCGCAATGACAACGAGGAAGAGCGCAATGATCATCATGGTGGCACTGCGGCGAGTCATCGCGTCGATGAGGCGAACGTAGCCGCGCTCGGTGGCGCCAAAGGCGGCATTGAAGCCACGATAGAAAAAGTTGCGTCGCTCGAGCGGGATCGGCGGTCGCAACCATAACGCGCTTTGCGTGGGTTTTAATGTCACGGCGTTGATCGCACTGATGAAGGCGGTGGCGGCGATGACAAGCGCGAATTGCCGGTAAAGCTGTCCGGTCAGCCCGGGCATGAAGGCGGCTGGAATAAACACCGACATGAGGACCAGCGTGATACCGACGACCGGACCGATCAGGTCATCCATCGCCCTGCCGGCCGCCTCGCGGCCGGGGATGCCCTGTTCGACATAGCGCGAGACACCCTCGACGATGACGATCGCATCGTCGACGACGATGCCGATCGCCAGCACGATCGCGAACAGCGTCGCGAAATTGACGCTAAATCCAAGCGCCGCCATCGCGGCGAATGCGCCGATCAGCGTCACCGGAACGGTTGTCGCCGGTACGAGCATCGCCCGCCAATCCTGCAGGAAAACGAGGATGACGATCAGCACCAGAACCGCGGCCTCGATCAGGGTCTTGTAGACCTCGCCGATCGCGGCTCTCACGAATTTCGTGGTGTCGTAAGGGATCACATAGCTGACGCCAGGAGGGAAGGCCTTGGCGAGTTCGTCCATCTTCGCCTTCACCGCGTCGGCGACCGCAATGGCGTTGGCGTCCGGCAGCAGCGAGATACCGATGCCGGCTGCCGGCCGGCCGTCGAGATTAAAGGATTGACTGTAGGTTTGGGCGCCAAGCTCGACGCGGCCGATATCGCGAATTCTGGTGATTTGGCCACCATTTGTATCAGCGGCCTTGACGATGATGTTCTCGAATTCGGCAACATCGTCCAGGCGGCCTTTGATATCGAGCGAATACTGGAAATCCTGGCCCTTCGGCGCAGGCGGCGCGCCTACCTGCCCGGCGGTGACTTGTTGGCTCTGTTCTTCGATCGCGTTGATCACGTCCTGCGGCGTCAAGCCCCGCGATTGAAGCAGGTCCGGATTCATCCAAATCCGCATGGCATACTGACCGGCGCCGAAGATCGTCACCGCGCCGACGCCTTTGAGACGAGCCAGTTCGTTCTGCACGCTGATGACGGCGTAGTTCGAAAGAAACAGGCTGTCGAAACGGCTGTCAGGCGAAACCAGCGCGATGAATTCGAGAAGCGAACTCGACCTCTTTGCCGTCGTCACACCCTGCGCTTGCACGGCCGCGGGCAATGACGAAAGCGCGGCGGAGACCTGGTTCTGGACCAGGATTTGCGCTTTGTCGGGATCGGTACCGATCGCGAAGGTGACGGTCAGGGTATAAGTCCCGTCGCTCGCACTCGTCGACTGCATGTAGAGCATGTCTTCGACGCCGTTGACCTGCTGCTCGATGGGCAGCGCGACAGTATCCACCAGCGTCTCGGCGGTCGCGCCGGGGTACCGGGTCGAGACCTGTATGGTCGGCGGCACCACATTGGGATATTCGGCGGTCGGCAATTGCAGCAGCGCGACCAGGCCGATCAAAACGAACACCATTGCCAGCACGTTGGCCAGCACCGGGCGATCGATAAAAAACCGCGAGATCATGCTTGTCCCTCGCGACGTTTCATTTCGAAGGCGGGTTCGGGCGGCTCGTCTGGGCGTCGCCAGATGAGCCGGCTTCGGCCGACTTTAGCTCGGATCGTTGAGGCTCGACCTTGGCGCCGGGAAAGGCCTGCTGAATGCCTTCGATCACCACCCAGTCACCCGGATCGAGACCGGATTCGATGATCACGAGCTGCCCCTGCCTTTGTCCGGTTTTGACAATTTTGCGTTGAACGACGTTGTCGGTGCCGACCACCAGCACGTAACTTCCTTCTTGGCTCGTGCCGATCGCGTCATTTCGCGTCAGCAGCGCCTTGTCCTGATGTCCGATCGGTCCCCGGACGCGCACGAATAGGCCAGGCAGCAGCACGTGGTCCTTGTTATCGAATATCGCGCGCACCGCTATCGTGCCAGTCGAGGGGTCCACTTGCGGCGAGACGTAGTCGAGATGCCCCTTGTGAGGATAACCCTCCTCATCCTGCAGGCCGATCTCGACCGGAATCGAAGAAAGATACGTCAAGTCCGAGCTACTGATCGGCAGTCCCGCCCTGGCGTTGTTTCTGCGGATCGCCAGATACTGGGGCTCGCTCAGCGTGAAATTTACATAGATCGGGTCGGTCTGCACGATGGTGGCGAGTGTCGTCGGCCCGGAGGCGCCAACGAGATTGCCGACATCGACTTGATGATTGGTGACGATGCCGTCAAAGGGCGCGAGGACAGTTGTAAAGCCAAGGTTGATTTTCGCGGTTTCAAGATTAGCCTCATCAATTCCAACAGTAGCCTTGTCCTGCTGGACGACGAAGGCCTGATCTTCGGCTTGTTGCGACGCGATTGATTGCTCCTGTTTGAGCGTTTGGTAGCGGGTCAGATCAACCTGCGCTTCTCCCAGCACCCCCTGATCTTTCGCCAGCTGCGCTTTAGCCTGGTCGAGCTGCGCTTGATAGGTATCGCGCTCGATGCCGAAAAGCTGCGTTCCCTTCGTGACCGCGGAACCATCCTTGTAATCGATCGATTCCAGATAACCCTGCACCCGCGCGACCAGATTCGCGGTTCTAAACGGCGCAGTGTTGCCAGTAAGCTGGAGATACAAGGTCACCGGCTTCTGCAGCGGTTGCGCGACGACGACCTTCGGAGGCGGCGGAGGAACGAACGTATTTTTGGAACCGCAATCCGCCAGAGTAATCGCGAAAAGTGCTACGAGAGCCGCAAGCGCCGGACGTCGGCCTACCGTCGAAGCATTGGGTCGCTGCAGCAGTGAAGGAACGGCAATTCTATCGCCGTGAGCGGCGTGCCGTCGGTAAAGGCTTTCAACATCTGTCCGTAAGGGTGGATACCTAGGTGAGGGTGGCAAGTTTGCAAAGCCTTTTCGATTCGTATCGGAACGATTTATTCAGATGGCCACAATCTACGGCATCGCCGGTACGCGCTCCAGGACTTCCTTCTCCCGGCATCTGCCTACTCCGTCACCGAAGTCTCTGACCTATTCACGGCCATCCCGGTCGAGATCAAAGGTCAGGACGCCCTCATGATTGGTGGGGCGTTCCAGGATTTCGCGATGATGCAAGGTGCGACGGGCATCATGATAACCAGCGCTCCAATGCTCCTGCATGCTCAGGCGCGAAAATTCGTAGTCTTTAGAATGCCCTTCGTAATTCTTCGCACGATAGATCAGATGGACGATGTTGTAGACCTTCTGCTCGGCCTCATTTTCGAGCAACCGCGCTTCCGGGCTATTCCTCAAGTTATCCGGCAATTTTTCCATTAAATCAGAAAGTGCGTGGCGTAGTCTCTGCACATATTTGAACTGGTCTGTACCAGCGCGAGTGCGACTCGAGTACCGAATTTCCTTCTCTCGCGTCATAACGTCGAGGATGTTGCGGGGAAATTCACCACGGGCGCTCCATAGGTCGACCTGAAACGCCAAGGTGTCACGGCGAGGTTCGGTGTTGACGACCCATTGCAAAGGTGTGTTCGAGACGAGGCCGCCGTCCCAATAGTACTCGCCTTCAATTTCGATAGGTGGAAAGCCAGGCGGAAGAGCGGCGCCCGCCATAACATGCTCGGGGCCGATGACGCGGGTCGTATTATCGAAATAAACAAAATTCCCGCTCCTAACATTCACGGCACCTACACTGAAGCGAGCCTTACCGGAATTGAGCCGGTCAAAATCGACCAGGCGCTCAAGCGTTCGCTTCAGGTGCCTCGTATCATAGAAGCTGGTCGCTTCGGCTGTGCCCGCAGGCTGAAGCCACGGAGGAACGGTCCGAGCCGTGAAGAACCCGCGCGCGCCGCTCGTCATGGCAAAGCCGGCACTCATCTGATTGAGGAATTGACGTATCGCGTCGCCCCGCGCCAGTTCGATGCACGTATTGCCAGCTCCCGGCCACGGCCCATCTGCCGTGACCTCGGTCCAGAACTCGCGCAGGCGATCGACACGGGCATCTTCCGGATTGCCCGCGATTATCGCGGCGTTTATGGCGCCAATTGAGATGCCGGCGATCCAGTTCGGTTGAATGCCAACCTCGTGCAATGCTTCGTAAGCGCCGGCCTGATAGGCTCCAAGCGCGCCGCCGCCTTGCAATACCAGAGCGACAACTTCGAATGGGAGTGGTTGTGCGGTCCCTATAGGGCGCGACTGGGCCTGAGCATCCATGAAAAGCACACATCGCCAGTGATGAGCACGGAAGCTGTCTGGTTGGGGTTGTACTGACCGTGCGCAAAAGGATAAGCGTCACATTTGGAAATGAACTATTCGGGTTTTCCGAAAAATTCTTAGATGGATGCCAGTTCTCCCATGGCCCCCGCACGGTAGCGCTCCGCGGCGGCCTCGATCTCCGAGCGCTGGTTCATGATGAAAGGACCGTCTATGACCAGCGGCTCATGTATGGCGTTCCCCATTAAAAGGACGAAATGAGCTGCCTCCAGGCAATTGAAGATCGCTTGCCCGGTGCCGCCGTAGAGCGCAATCCCGCGTCCGTTCGTCACTTTTTGTCGGCGCCCGCCAGCACGGATAAGAATGCTACCCCCTAAGACATAGACAAGGGTGAAATGATCTTCCGGCACGTTGAAAGATGTTGCACGTGATAGCTGGACGTCGAGAAGAGTGAATGGCTCGGCGGGCATCAGCGGTGACGACAAGGGTTCGAATGAACCCACCACCACGCGCACGCTGTCGCCGGCTGCACTTCGCCATTCCGGCACTTCTTCGCTGGCTAACCGGAGCATACGAGGTGCTACGAGTTTATTTTTTGCGCACAGGTTGACGAAGATCTGAAGGCCGTGCAGTTCGCGATCAGCTTCCGCTGGAAGTTCGTGGTGGATGACGCCGCGCCCAGCCTCTGTCCAAACGATTCCGCCTGGCCCAATCACGACGTCGTCACCGAGTGAGGTGCGGCTGCGCAGCCCTGAGTGCGAATCCTCGAATACGTATGTGACGGCGGAAAAACCTGCGTGCGGATGCGGTGGGAACGGGGTACCGCGCGCGCGAAACTCGTCCACCGCCAGAACGGGGCAACCCAGCTCAGCCAATTGGCTTAAATCGAGTGCCTTTATCGAGAACGCATCGTTCCCACGCACCTGAGCATCGAAAACTGGGGAGAACTGAACGGTCATGATGTGTCAGGCCGCTAGCTGGGTCACTTGGTCCTTAGCGGCTTCGATGGCTCTGTGGCGCTCGGCGGCTCCGAGCGCAACGCCCTCTGCGCGAACGAAGCTCAGGTCGGTGACGCCCAAAAAGCCGAACAGAGTGCGGAGGTACGTCTCCTGATGATCGAATGCTGCCGCCGCCGTATCTGGGCCAAAGAATCCGCCGCGCGATGAGATAACGATGACTTTCTTGCCGCCGGCGAGCCCTTCAGGTCCTTGTTCAGTGTAGCGGAAGGTTTTGCCGGCGACGGTGACGCGATCGATCCACGCCTTGAGTTGTGAGGGGATACCGAAGTTGTACATCGGCGCGCCCACGACCAAAACGTCAGCAGCAAGAAACTCCTGAAGCGCGACCTGTCCGATGCCAATGTCCGGTTCAATCCTAGGATTGAGTTCCTCCGCGCCCGCGCCCCGCAGAGCGCCAAGGTGATCTGCCGTCAAGTGACCGATTGGATTGGCGACCAAGTCTCGATAGGTAACCTCCGTGTCGGGTTGCCTCATCCGTATAGCTGCGACCACCTCGGCGGATAGTGTGCGGCTCACGGAGCCCTGACCCAAAATGCTTGAATCCACGTGGAGGAGCTTCATCGTCATCTCCGCATTTAAATCCATGGCAGCCAACTGCTGGCGTCGGTCGCCGTTCTGTTGATCGCAATATGGACCCGACCGATACAGCGGGATAAGCTTGAGAAAGCTGGATGGTGCTTGTTGCATTTCCGAATAATGGGGGTGCCATGTTCACACCGGGATTTTCCGAGACCACCGCCCTTCTGGCGGTGCTGGAGCACAAAAGCTTCACCAAGGCGGCCAACCAACTTGGATTGTCTCCAGCTCGGATTAGCGAATTGGTGCGCAATCTTGAAGAACGGCTCGGCATGCGGCTTATCGAACGCACCACCCGTTCAGTTGCCGCGACCATGGCTGGAGAACACCTTCGCGAACGCCTTCGACCCTTGCTTGAGGATTACCAGGCGACTCTCGATTCACTGAATGACTTTCGGTCCAAACCCGCTGGTCCTTTGCGCCTGACGGTCGCGCCATTCGCTGCGGACTTTATTCTTGCACCGCTCGTCGCGCCCTTTGTGGCGCAATATCCCGAGATTAGCCTGGACATTTCTGTCGAGCGTGCATTCGTTGATATCGTCGAAGGACGCTTCGATGCCGGAATACGTAATGGCGAGCGCATCGCGCGCGATATGATAGCGGTGCGCATCAGCGACGAGATGCCCTTCGCAGTTGCGGCATCGCCCGACTACATAGCGCAGCATGGCAGACCGCAGACACCCGGGGACTTGACCAAACACGCGTGCATTCGCTTCCGCTTTCCAAGCGGAGTGGTAGCGCCGTGGCGCTTCAACAAGAAGGGGCGCGCGTTCGAGGTAGCCGTTGACGGGCCGCTCACGGCGACTGAACCCGCAATCGGGATCAGAGCAGCGGTAGACGGTGCAGGTCTTATCAAGCTCCCGCTGGTGTTTCTTGCACCTGAATTTGCCGCTGGCCGGCTCGTGCCGCTGCTCGATAATTGGGACCAACCCAAAATCGAGGGCTTTCACATCTATTATCCGAGCCGCCGCCAAATTCGCGCTCCGTTAAAGGCGTTTGTCGGTTTTCTCCGCGACGCCTATCGTCGAACGAAGGCAGGGCAAAAGACCAACGGCGCTGCAGCACGCGCTGGCTGATTAGCCTCACAGCTGTATCCGGCACCTTCCAGAAACTCGGCAGGGGCATTTTTCGGAGAGCCCGAATGAGCCTTCTCGCAATCTAGTGATTGTCGCTTAGGACCGAATCGCTCTCCAATCAGCCTGACGCCTCGCCGCTATTTAGCCTATCGGGGTGGCTGCCGGCGATGTCTTTGCGAGTTTTCTGACCATGAGATAATGGGATGTTCCCGCCAAGTTTCTCCGAAACAAGTGCGCTGCTAGCGGTGCTTGAACGGAAAAGCTTTACCAAAGCCGCAAAGCAGCTTGGGCTGTCGCCAGCGCGCGTGAGCGAGCTAGTGCGTAAGCTCGAAAGTCGCGTAGGTGTGCGTCTTGTCGAGCGCACGACACGCTCGGTTTCGGCAACGGCAGCCGGCGAGCGCCTCATGGAACGGCTGCCGCAACTGCTGGACGACTACCAAGCCGCGGTCGAATCTCTGAACGATTTTCGTGCCAAGCCCGTTGGAGTGCTCCGTCTAACCGTGGCGCCGCCAGCGGCTGATTTTATTCTTGCGCCGCTGATCGCGCAGTTTTGCTCGAAGTATCCTGACATTAAACTTGAAGTTTCGGTCGACCGCGAATTCGTCGATATAGTCGCATCGCGTTTCGATGCAGGAATACGGCCGGGTGAGCGCATCGAACGCGACATGATTGCTATTCGCATCAGCGACGATATGCCATTCATAACGGCGGCATCTCCCGAATACATCAGACAGCGTGGTAGCCCGGCGACTCCCCATGATTTAGTGAGCTACCCCTGCATTCGGTTCCGCCTCCCCGGCGGAGCGCTAATACCATGGCGTTTTGGTAAGCAGCGTCAGATGTTTGAGGTCCAGGTCGACGGACCGTTGACGGTCACTGAGCCAGGCGTTGCCGTCTGTGCGGCGAATGACGGCGCCGGAATTGTACAACTACCGCGGGCCTACATTGCTTCCGATCTTCGATCCGGTCGACTGGTCGAGCTCCTCACCAACTGGACGCATCCAAAGTTGGACAGCTTCTTTGTCTATTACTCTAGTCGGCGACAGATGCGCCCGCCGCTCAAGGCATTGGTCGACTTTTTGGGACAAGCGCACCGTAAAGGGGTGGCGAGTTAGCGCACGTCTTCCGACAGCGTCCTCACGAGTTTATTTGCCGATCTCGAAGTTTAATTGCGACCAGTTATCACAACTCCGTCGCAGCCTTCCATGTGTTCTGACGATCCGAAGCCTGGGATCCCATAAGGCCTGCCTTAAACTTGTAGTACCCCGACTCTTGAAATTGATTTTTCGGATTTACCGAAAGAGCCGTTCTGAGGATCAGTCGTTAAAACAGAAGTAAAGGTCGTCTATTGCCTTTGTCGGTACAGGTGCTGCTCTTGCCTTACTGAAGGCCGCGCCATCGATCGATCTAAAGAGGAAAGGACCCACGCCATGAGCGCCGTGACTGGTAACCAACGCTCTCAAACAACCGCCGCGATTTCTACAGGGTATGACAGCCATCAGGCCGGACGCGGCTGGCGCATCGGTCTTTGGATTGCACAAATTATACTGTTCCTCGCTTATGGCGCATCAGGCCTCATGAACAGCTTCATGCCCGCAGATCGTCTTATTGCCATGGGTATGAGTCACGCAGGTGTTCTTCCTTACTGGGCCCTCCGGTTTCTCGGCATCTCTGAGCTGGCCGGCGCGTTAGGCATTATTTTGCCTGCCATGACACGCATCAAGCCTATCCTTACACCGATGGCGGCGCTGGGCTTTACGACGATCCAGCTTCTAGCAATTGGCTTTCATATTGCACGCGGAGAATTCGCCTTCATGGCGCCGATCAATCTTGTTCTCCTTGCATTGTCCTTGTTTGTCATGTGGGGCCGAACGCAGAAAGTGATCATTCCGGATCGTTGGTAAATCCACCGTCAGGAGCGACGAACCTAAAACTATTTTGCGTTTACCGTAGAGTTTAGTCGAAACGCGCCTCCTTCACTCACGCTGATGTGCGGTCGCAAACATTCGAGGGGAGAAAATAATGAATACCGAAATCATCATCCATCCGAAGCTGCAGCACGTCGGGCTGACCACACCCAACCTGAAAGCCCTGCTTGATTGGTATCGCGAGGCGATAGGGCTGACGGTCAATCATCTTGTAAAGGTGCCGCCTGGGCTGCCCAATCCACCGCCGTTTACAGCGGTCGCATTTGCTAGCAATGACGAGGTCAACCACCGTATTTCGATATTTGAAATGCCCGGCCTTTCAATCGATCGCGACAGACTTCAGCATGCAAAGGTGCAGCATTTCGCCTTTACTTACAAAAGCCTTGACGATTTGCTCGGCACCTATGTGCGGCTCAAGAACAAGGGCATAATGCCGGTTTGGGCGGCCGATCAGTTTTTTCAGACCGCGATCTATTATCAGGACCCGGACCTCAATACTCTTGAGCTCAATGTCAATAACTTTGACGATGAGTGGACCGTCACCGAGCAGTTAAGGCTTTTGCCGACTGCACAGACGCTCACCTATATCGATCCGGAAAAGATGATAGCCGCGTGCAAGGCAGGCGCCTCAGCTTGGGAATTGCACGAGCGGGCCTTCGCCGGCGAGTTCAAACCAGCAAAGGCTTACGATCTTCACGGTAGCTACTGACAGCGCCTACCACGTGGCCGTCATTGATCGGAGCTGTGTCGGACCTGAAGGAATGCCCGGCGGGGAACACATGGTCGGCAGTAAACCCTTCGCGCAACTCAAGCATCGTGAAATCTTGGGCCGACGGATGGCCTATGTCGACGAAGGTCAAGGCGACGCCATCGTTTTTCAGCATGGTCAGCCCACGTCCTCGTATGTCTGGCGCAATGTCATGCCGCACCTACAGGGAATGGGACGGCTCGTGGCCTGCGACCTAATTGGCATGGGTGAATCGGAAAAGCTTAGCCCGGCGGGTCCAAACCGATATCAATATACTGAGCACCGGGACTTTCTGTTCGCGCTGTGGGACGCGCTCGCTTTCGGAGATCGTGTGGTGCTTGTCCTTGATGATTGGGGCGCCACGCTGGGATTTGACTGGGCGAACAAGCATCGAGAGCGAGTGGTGGGCATCGTCCACATGGAAGCTATCACGGTGCCTATGCGTTGGACCGATCTTCCCGAACACGGTCGCCCATTCTTTCGAGCACTCCGATCGCCCGATGGCGAGCGACTGGTTTTGGAGGAGAACATTTTTATAGAGAAGATCTTGCCGATAGCCGTGCTCCGCCGATTGACTGACGAGGAGATGACACACTATCGGCGCCCATTTCTCAATCCCGGGGAGGACCGTAGGCCGACGCTGTCATGGCCCCGCACGTTGCCGCTGGATGGAGAACCATCTGAGATCGTCAAGATCATCGAGGAGTACAGCAGCTGGCTCTCCAAAAGCAATGTGCCGAAGTTATTTATCAATGGCGAACCAGGCCAGGTCGTGCAAGGGCGCGTCCGGGAGATCATCCGCAATTGGAACAACCAAAAGGAAATTATCGTCAAAGGCCGCAAGCTGCTGCAAGAGGACAGCCCGGATGAGATAGGGAAGGCAGTAGCTCGTTTCGTTAAAGGCGTAAGGAGTCGATCATAGTCTGGAGTGTGCCGTTATCGACGGGCAAAAGAGATGCATTCTCGGGGCTGGGGCGGAATATAAGTTCTTATGTTGACATTGTAAGTCACCTAACATATTTTGTATGGCGCCTAATTAGTTTAATGAGAGAGGAGAAAGCATATGAACATTGACGTAATCGTCCATCCGAAGCTTCAGCACTATGGCATCGCCACGGCAAACGGCGAGGCCATGATAGCGTGGTACCACAAGGTCCTGGGCATGACGCCAAACTTCCGTTTCACGGCGCCAGGGGGAGCGCAGGCTGGGCCACCCTTCTCAGCGACGTTCGTCAGCAACGACGAGGTCCATCACCGCATCGTGTTCTTCGATTTGCCCGAGCTCGCCGAGGATTCCGAAAAGCTCCGCCTCCCGCGCGTGCAGCACGTCGCGTTCGAATACCAGACACTTGATGATCTTCTCGGCACCTATGCCCGGTTGAAGGGCTTGAACATTCTGCCGGTCATGGCGGTCGATGAAGGTCTGCAGACGGGTATTTATTACAACGATCCCGATCAAAATAGCGTCGAGCTGAACGTCAATAATTATGGCAACGAATGGACGGCCACCGAGCATATGAGGACGGCGCTCTCCTCCTCCGAACGGCCGCGACGGATGTTCGTCGATCCCGAGAAAATGTACCTGGCGCGCAAGGCGGGTGCCTCGCCGTGGGAATTACATGAGCGCGCCATGGCTGGAGAGTTCGCGCCGGAGAAGGCATACGACCGCCGTACGCTGCTCTGAAGCGGGTGCCGTGTGCACACTCCTTGTCGTGAGACAGCGCTTTCGTGAGCGTCAGCCGTTTGCCCAGCGTCTGGGCATCATTTGTCTAAAGTGGGCGGAGCATGGCCGACATCATTGAAGTCAAAGAACTCACAAAGCGCTTCGGCAATTTCCAGGCGGTGAAGGGCATTTCGTTTTCCCTCGCTCAGGGCGCCACGTTCGGATTTCTGGGGCCAAACGGAGCCGGCAAGTCTACAACCATTAAGATGCTGACGACGCTGCTTCGGCCAACCTCTGGAACCATCCTGATCGATGGCCACGATCCGGCAAGCGAGCCGGACGCCGTCCGCCGCGCCTTCGGCATTGTCTTTCAGGACCCTTCGCTGGATGAGGATTTGACCACCTGGGAGAACATGGAGCTGCACGGCCTGCTCTATGGCGTTCCACGCGGCACCCGGCGCGCCCGCATCGATGAATTGCTAGACTTCGTCGAACTCGACGATCGCCGCAACAGTTATGTGCGCGAATTTTCCGGCGGCATGAAGCGCCGCCTGGAGATCGCGCGCGGACTCCTCCACGATCCCAAGATCATCTTTCTCGATGAGCCGACGCTCGGCCTCGATCCGCAAACCCGCAATCATATGTGGGCCTATCTCGGCCGGTTGAAGGCGCGCGAGGGTATCACGGTATTTTTCACGACCCATTACATGGACGAGGCCGATCGCCACGCCGACACTGTCGCGATCATCGATCATGGCTGCATCATCGCCTCGGGTACCGGCGGGGAGCTAAAGCGCCAGACGCGCAAAGATACGCTCGAGGATGCGTTTCTTCTACTGACTGGACGCGATATCCGCGACGAAGGCGCGTCGGGACTTGAGCATCTGCGCATGATGCGCCGGGCTCGCGGGCGGTGATTTCCATGCTGCGCACCATCTGGGTCATGTGGCTTCGGGAGGTGAAAAAGTTCAGCCGGTCGCGCTCGCGCATTGTCGGCGCGCTTGGCCAGCCGCTCCTGTTCCTGCTTGCACTTGGCTACGGGCTCGGCAGTGTGTTTCGAGCCGCCGGTCAAGGAAACTACCTACAATTTCTCGTTCCCGGCATTGTCGGCATGTCGATCATCTTCACCTCGATCTTCAACGGCATGCAGATCATCTGGGATCGCCAATTCGGGTTCCTAAAGGAGACGCTGGTGGCACCGGTGCCCCGCATTGCCATCATGCTGGGCCGGACACTCGGCGGCGCCACCGTTGCGACCGTGCAGGGTTGTATCGTGTTCGCGTTGACGCTGGCGCTTGGATTTCACCCTTACTGCTGGACATTCATAGTGCCGGCCATCCTCATGATGTTCCTAATGGCGTCGTTGTTCTCTGCCTTTGGGCTCACCGTCGCTACATTCGTCAGGGACATGCAGGGCTTTCAACTGGTGATGAATTTCCTGGTCATGCCGATGTTCTTTCTGTCGGGCGCGCTGTTCCCGCTCACCAATATCCCACCGCTGCTGCGGGTTCTGGTGACCGTCGATCCGCTGTCTTACGGCGTGGACGGCATGCGCACTCTATTGATCGACACATCCCATTTCGGCCTTGCGGTAGACGTGACGATCTTGATCGCGATCACGACACTTCTTCTCGCGATTGGAAGTTTTGTTTTCAGCAGGCTACAAGTTTGAGCGAAGAATTGGACCGCTTCGGGGCGGTGCATCATCCGATTGCTTGCGGGTCTCTTTAGGAGAAAGCAGTGAACATGGATCAGTCCGCTAAGCGCGCTTCTGGACCGCCGCCGGTGGTTATGCAGGAGATTCGCAAACGACTTTCCGAGCGTGAGTTACAAGGGATGGAAGCGCTATTTGCACTGCGCTCAGGTGCCCAGCAGATGGACAACGCGCTAAACGAGTGGCTGGCAGACACGGCGGGATCCTTTGCCCGATTTCAGATACTGATTGCGCTATGGGCATCTAAGGGGCACGAAATCCCACATAGCGACATCGTAAGAGCAATGAGCGTGACCCGAGCAACCGTCTCCGGCCTTATGGCTGCACTGGAACGTGATGGCCTGGTGAAATCTCACTCCGATGAGCAGGACCGCCGGAAACTGATCGCCCGCCTGACCCCCAAGGGCGAGAAGACTATCAAAAAGGCGTTCGAGATAAGCCTCAATCGTTTTCGTGCGGTGTTTGCCTCTCTTTCAGCGGCCGAACTGACCCGGCTTACTGTCCTGCTCCACCGAATTTGTGCAGGATTTGCGGCGTCACAGCCGGAATAGCGCTATCGCTTGCGATGCGTTTGTCCCGTTATGGCCCGTCAGGTCACCTATTGCGGCGCAGCGGTTTGGTCGCTGTCAGGGGTAAAGCGGAAGCCAACAGGGTCATTTCACGTGGCGTGAGACGGGCAGCAGGTCCGCTCGCCGCGCTTCATCACTTACTTTGGTATGGCGATAACGGTCGGCGGAGTCGGGGTGCTTCCACCGGTTGGTCCGGACCAGGCCGAAAGTGTCGAGTTGGCCATAGTGGTGCATCCAGGTGCCATACGTGTGGCAAAAGAGATGAAAGCCACCTTGCCGCCGAGGGAAGGACAACCCGGCCTGCTTCAGTGCCAGGGCCAGCATTTTACGCAGACGCCCGCTGGCATGAAATCGGAACAGCTTGGCGTCTGGCCCGCGTTCGAGAAACGGCTTACCAGCGTCGGCCTGGGAGCGCCCGGCGAGGCCATTTTTGAGGCGCTCACCTTTAACCGCCTTCGGCCGGGCAGGGCGGGGCGCCTGGGTCGTTAGCGCCTCCACGAGAACCGGCGGCAAGTATACGGGTCGGGGAGTGCCCGTTTTGGTGTCCGGCACATATAGAGTCCGCTCGCTTAGATGAAGGTCGCGAAGACGGGCGGCGAGAGCCTCACCCAGCCGCAACCCCGTGTAGGTCAAGAACCGGACTAGCAGGCCAAATTCACGGTCGATGGCGTCGGCTTCGGCAAACAACCGAAATGCTTGGTTTGGCTCCAACCAGGAGGTCGATTGGGATCCTTTCCAGCCAACCGGCCGGTGTATACGGCGTTCCACGCCCGCCCGATGCAGCACAGCAGCCACCGGCGTGTAGAATTCGCGATTCTTGGTCTGCGGCGTAGCGTTCGGAAACAAGTCGTCCGCAGCATTGTCAATCGCGAGCTGATCGATACGGTCCAGAGGCAGATCGCGAATCGACGCCGGGCCGGAGTGCCTGATAATGGGCCCCAATCGTTTCCGGTCACCGCCAGCCTTCATGTATGCGATAGCGGCAGCTAGAAACGTGATTGCTTGCGGCTGTTGGTCCGAATTTGCGGCGCTATCCGTCTCCGTCTTCATAGCTCGCGGATCGGCGTACTCTCCTCGTTCGATTTCGTCGATCCACCGGCGGCGGATACGGTCGGCTGCCTTTCGGTCAGCAGTGCCAGTGCTTCGGTCAACAGGGATTCTGAGGTGGGTGCCCCTGACGCTGTAATATGGCGTCTTGCCTTGGCGTGGCGGTTTGAGTTTGAGGGGCATGGCAGACTCTCATAGAGACGTGTGATATCGGCTTCCGTGAAGAGTTTTCGGCGGCCGAGAATTCGGTAGTAGGGGTGCTGGCGCAGGTAACCTTGAAGCGTGCGGCGGCTTACTCGAAACAGCCGCGCTACTTCTTCGATTGTGTAGAACCGAGGAAAATGAAGGTGTTCAGTTTGATCTGGATTGCTGATACCAGCCGAGCTTTGGTTACGCATCGCGGGATGTCCTTCTGACCCGCAAGCCATTTACAATTTCGTTCTATTCATCCTTTCCCTTCGGTGTCGTTTGAAACGAGTTCGGCTTTAATGGCGTGGACGCGCACGAGGTTCTGCGTCCCGCGTCCACCTCGAAAGATTGGTCGCTGAACTACGAAGCGACCTTGCGAGTCCATTTCTAGAAGCCCTTCTTTGACAAGCGCACGTTTAAACTCGATAAGATCCTTTGTTCCAACTGCGGTCGTCAGCTGGCCAGGAGTGAGATAGAGGTACCGTTTCCCATGCCATTTTTGACGAAAGCCGGGATACGCATTGATCTCATCGACACCATGTTTGAGGCGACCCTTCTTCTTCAGTAGTCGAAACGCGTTCCAGTTATCTCGTATGTATTTTACAAGACGGGAGCGCATGCCTGCTATCGAATTTGTGTCCTCCGTCGCCGTAGCAATGACCTCAAGGTGATCAAGTTGACAGCTTCGGATGGCACGCAACAGTCTCTTTCTGTTCCAAGGTAGAATGCCGTATTTGATTGCGAGGCAGCCCGCAGCATACGTTGTGGCGAACCGATCTGAAATTCGCCTCAGCGGTTTGAAGTGCTTAGCCGTTGCTCTCCTGTTGAGTGATTTCAGATACCTTTTGCGCTCGCGCTGAAGAAAATGCCGCACTGGATCAGCGCCGTCCTTACTGATTTGCTTGACGAGGCGACGCAGGAACTTTAGGCCAGCAGTTCCATAGTATTTTAAACAACGGGATTGCAGGGCGTTGGAAAAAGCCTCTCCCGTCTCGAAATTCTTCAGGTCTTCGAAAATGCCGTCGGCGCCTTTTGGCAGCGGTATATCTGCAAGTCGTCCAATCTCCGCATCGGTGATTTGCATACCAGCATCCCGCGCCAACTGCGCGAGGTTTAAGTTGGAAGTGCTCAGGAAATAACAGCGCCATCCGCGTGCTGGAGCTGAGTTGGTGAGTCGATCCTTTTCCGTTTGTTCTGCCAGCGCGAATGCTACTCCCAACACAGTCTTGCCCCGGTCCTTTCCTTTTGTCCCGGCGTTCTTCGTCTCATCAAGAATTAACACAATTTCGTTATGCGCAAGCGCGGTCACCTCGATCTTGCCTTCAGTAGCATTCCACGACTCAATAAAACCTTTGTCTCGCCTGCCTTCTCCGCGGTGACACCCCCACACAGACCCAGTGAGTTTCCCGGCCGTTGTCTTTCCAGTTTCTGGTGGTCCAACAAGCTGGAAGCCACCGGACTTCGGTCCTGGCACCAGCCACAGGATGGGACCAGTAAAAGCGAGACATAGCGCAAACATTAGTCGACTATTTCTCGAACACGGTCTGGCGATGAACCTCTGCCATTGCTCTAATGTCCGACGTGTGCGATATTTGGTGAGCATTGATCCATCAAGGTCACCAAAATATGTTTCCACCTTCTGATTAGGTGTTCCGATTATCTGGTCGGGTCGGACGAAAGCTCCAGATTGCCAACCCAATTTTGTCGCGACAACGAACGAGTTTCTGGATGACTTGTGGTTCTGCAGCTGCTGCAACAGTTCAGTTCTGGACCGGTTAGTGAATAGGTTTCCGTTCGCATTCGCGAGTTCAGCCAAAAAGGATTTGTCGATTATTTTTTTCACAGGAACAGGTGGAATATCGATTGATCCATCTGAAACCTCAAACTTGAAATACCGCCGATTTAATGAGTCGCGACCTTCACCGACTATTTTAACGTTGGAGCTCCTTCTTTCCGGCCGGTGTGCTTGTCTACGGTTATTATGACGCGCATTAGTGGCGTGCACCATCTCGACCTCCTGAATTGGCGCGGAGTTAAACGTGTGCTGAGGAACGGGTGCGGCCCGGACAAATTCGTCGATTGTGCGAAAATCCGGCAGACCCAGAAATATTATACAGCAACCTTGCTAACGAACAAAATGCTTGAAAGAAATGCATCCAGAGGCCCAAGGATGCGTTCTTGGGGCCATAGTTTGTGTTTTCGATACGACGGTAATGATTTGCTGCATTCGCATTCAAACAACTTTGGTAATTCACACATTCACACTTTCACACACTGAGCTGCGGTATTCATAAGCGGTGTCGCCGATTCGCTAGCGGCGCAATGATCAAGTTGGGCATCGACATGATGTGTGAAAGTGTGAAGTGTGAAGCGCAGTGTAGTCACTTCAAAATGTCAAATACCCGAAAGATACCTATCCCGAGCCCCTAAATTGGTATTTATGACCCATTCTTGACTTTTGCCTGATACGATGTCGTCCAATGGGGATCGGTCTGATTCTAACCTTGGTACCCATAATTAATGGCTCAACTTTCCGGAATATCAATCGTTGCTCGAATCCGGCTTGATTCAGGTACATAAATAATTCGAGTCGTTCGATGGACCGTAATTTATCGCGGTCTGTGTTTCGGCATTTACGTCCATCTCGTCGGTTCTCATCGGTCAAACCAATTCGCCGCTTGAATTGGATTTTGAATGCGTAGGACCGGCGCTTTGCGTTATTATCAAACCGAGGTACTCGTACGGGCCTAGGAATTCCCGGGGCCGCTTTGAAAATCTTCCTGAGTTGCCTTACCTGACGTTCATTGGCCACGGAAGTAATCAGATAGAAATGCACGGACCAGAATGGCTTGTATCTTGCTTCTTTGTCTTCATTGAAGGAAAAATCTATGCCGCCAATTAGAACTCCTACGCCCGCTTTATCCAGGGCGTATTTGAGCCGCCGTTGCGCATTCGCTGGATCCAGGGTGTGCAACTTGCCCGGCCTTGCAATTGACCAATATGGAATGATCGACAACGCAACGAGCGTGTAACCGGGTTTATCGATCTCATCGCGGATTAAGCGTTTTGATTTTCGTACAAACCAGCGCTGTAAGAGACGACCGCATTCAGGGCAGGCGCCTGAGCAGCATCGCTCTCTTGGCTCGCATGCTTCCAATCGATCGGCAATCATTTTGCATTTCGGATAATCTTTTTCGTATTTGCGGAGCAGCCTAATTCGGCGAAGTCGTTCCTCGTATTGGAAATCCGCACTAGGCTCCTTCTTCCATAATTGAGTATCGGGCTTTTTCTCCTCTTCTGCGATTGCAGCGATAACCCATGGTTTCACGTCGGGAGATTTGCCTGCGCTGGAAATGCCCGAGATAAAGCTGAACGGAAATAATGGTCGGATTAGCATCGGAGTGCTCCTCTGTTGTGCACTCCGTTATTTACAAATTGCAGAAGCCCGATCCCGAGGCCGTATATTGGTATCCTGAGCCTTCAAAATGCATTCTTGGGTAGGTCCTTCATGTGAGAGGTCAAAAACCCAAAACTGTAAATGCTCCTTGCACAGCCGACATAGTCGGCCAACACAGGAGTCAGCAATGGAAAACAGCAATATCGAATGGACGGATCACACGTTCAATCCATGGATTGGATGCCAGCACGTCTCGCCAGGGTGTGATCGTTGCTATGCCGAAATGATGATGGATCATCGCTATCACCGTGTAAAGTGGGGGCCACACGGAGAGCGGAAGCGGACGAGTGATCAATATTGGAAGCAACCATTACGCTGGGCCAAAAATGCCCATGATGGGCAAAGGCCGCGTGTCTTTTGTGCGTCGCTGGCTGACGTTTGGGACAATAGGGTGCCGGTTGAGTGGCGTTCGGATCTGTTTAAGCTCATCCACGCGACGCCGGAATTGGACTGGCTACTGCTCACCAAAAGACCCGAAAACATTTGGAAAATGTGGACAGCCGCGACAGCGGGCTTTGCCTCGTGGCCGTTTGCAAATGTGTGGTTGGGCACGACCTGCGAAACTCAGGAGTATTATGATCATCGCTGGTATATCTTGTGCCAAATTCCCGCGGCGGTCCATTTCATAAGCTACGAACCCGCACTCGGCCCACTGTCTTTGGGTTCGTCGTACCACCTGCCAGACTGGATTATTTGTGGTGGGGAAAGCGGTAAGGATGCGCGAATGATGGATCCAGTGTGGGCTGAAAATTTACTGGATGAGTGCCGTCATTTGAGGGTGGCGTTCTTTATGAAACAGATGACTCGGAAAAAGGAAATACCGCCGCATTTACTAGTGCGTCAATTCCCGATTGCAAGACAGATCGGCAATTGACGTTGGCTCGTTATCGACGGTTTGACACTGAAATGCCTGAGGCGTGGTCTCCACTCCTGCGCCTCAGGCGACATTGATCATAGCGCGAATAAATTGGCTTTTTCAGATCGAAACATTATTGAGCGCGTAGTGCCATTGGCATTTGCAATGGCTGATTTCGCGAACCGGGAATTGATCATGAAAACAGTCGGTGTATTGCCATTTTAGGGGCCAAAGAACCTCAGGCGACGGCGATGATAGTCGCTAATTTATTCACGCAACGATTTCAATAGACGAGGCAATTATTCGATGAAAGTGCCGATGGACAAAACGCTCAAACTTTCGGTCGAGGAAGAATTTCCATCCATAAAGGCCAAATGCCCAGTTCTCAATTCCCGCCAAATCATCGCTATCATTCTTGTTGACTTCGAGAGGGCTGGTCATGCCAGTCGATACCTTCGCAAGGACGGCAAGATCGGCTGGCGAGCCACGGACAAGATGCGTGAAGAGTTGTTCGAGCGAATGCAGGAGGCAATCGACGAACAAGATGATTCGTAATCTTTCAACGCATTGCAAGTTTGATGGAATCTCGTATGCGGACCAAAGTGTTGACTAAAGGCAACCAGCTTATTTACGTGCCATACCTCGATGCTTCACTAAATGAAAGTATCAAGCGTCTCCGCAAACTGTGGAAAAAAGTGCAGGCTGATAGAAATCGAGATGCGGTATATGATTTTCTCACGGCCGTATTCGAGTTAGTGGAATGGTGGACAGCGGAGCGGCGAGAAGCCGAGTATGCGCAACGTGCCCTTCGCATTAATGGTTTGATCGCAACGGCGAAGCCGGAGCCATTTGCGGCTGTTATCGCGGCAAGTGTGGCGCCAGGGCGTCTGGATCGACGCCAACTCAACAAATACTCGCGTGCGTTAATATATGCCGCTGCGTGCGATTGCACCTCTAAACGGCTTAAGCGGTTCATCAAAGAGCAAGGTGGGATAAATGATTGCGCGGCCGAATGTGCTTGGCGGCTCAGGCGACTCTCACGGCAATGCCGAGAAATGGAACAGTGAGCTGGAGTACTTCGTTAGACTGGCTTGGTAATAGAGATTTGCTATCGAGTTCGCCTAGCCTTAATCCAAAAATATTGCGCTCGGGTATCGGCTAAACGGTGTAAAGGCGGCGCGCTTGAAAAACTGTAAAGCAACGTGGCTGAAATAGCCCTTAGAGGAGTATCGCCGTGATGAATGTAATTCAACGATCCGAATGGACCGGAAAAGTGCCTCGCCCCTGTCCATCCATTTTTGAAAATCTCCCAGAGGCGTCGGAAGAACTTGTGAATGCCGAAAGCGAACTGGATAACGAATGCAGGCGGCTCAGCAAGGCCATTAAAAGGTGGAAGCGATCCGATCTTGCTCCAGAGATGGATCTACACTTGCGGCGTCTGCTCAAAGACCTTGCTGAACATTGGTCGACCCTGGAAGGACTTTATGAGCTCGTGGAGTCCATGCTGTTTGAGAAAGCTCGCCTTGAAGAAGAGATAGGAAAGGCGAGGGAGCTGATTTTCGACCTAGTCGGGCACACCCATGAGCTGGCTTGCGTGGCTGGACGACTGATGCGGCCAGAGAGGCGTGTCGAAAAGTTGTTTCCATGGAGAACTGTTATGAAGTGCACGTCCAAAGTTAAAACCGTTAAATCGGCCAACTCAGAGAAGGTCGAGAGTTGGCTCGCCGCCCGCAAGAAGGCGGGGCGAAGGATCGACCCCAAGACCGCGGAAGTGACTTGGCGGTACGCACGAGTATTGGATCCATACGGAGTTGAGGACCTGCCGGAAGAGGCTTCTTGCGTCGGACGCGAGTACTTTGCCCGGTCCCCGGACCGGGACACTTGGGTATGGTTTGGCGATCTGCCCGAACGGACCCAAGATGCGTTGTGGAGAAAGCACAAATCAAAGCTGGCGTTTCCAGCAGGACTTTTCAGGTCAAGCTGAATGGCAAGTTCGGCATCTCAGGGATCTGCCGATGGCTCGTGATCTAAGCCATGAGAATCGCCGCTATCGAACTTGCCAGGAAAGTATCATTTTATAGCGAGTGGGAAGGCTGCAGCGCAAAGACCCCTCAGCCCGTTCCGCCAGTCACGAAATTCTGCTGTAGTTGCGCGAGGCCGACAGACGCGGTCGAACGGATCGGGGGCATACTTCATGGCCGAGGAGCGGGTCGAACGCCGACTTATCGCTGTTGAGCACATCACGATTTCGTCGCAGCGGCCGTTCGCCGAGGTCCGGCGCAGGCTCGACGCCACGCTGCCAAGGCTCGATGCGAGCATCGCCGAGGCGCTACGCGGCGGCGATCAGAAGCGCGCGAAAGATTACGACGAGACCGGACCGAAGCTTTCGATCTTCGAGACGCGCGATCATGGCTCCCTCTTGCAGGCTTTTGGCGGCAGACGCAATGCGCTGCAATATGAGATCGGGAATCCAGTGACTGCCTCAACCATGACCCGCTATCGGCTCTCGGCCGCGCTCTACGCGCCGCTCCGAGTGGTTCTGTTCGAGGACGAAAAAGGCAGAGGCGTTTTTGAATATGACCAGCCATCGTCCTTCTTTGACCAATATGGCGATGAGCGGGTGATGGCGGTGGGGCGCTATCTCGACATCGCCCTGGAAGCTGCATTACGCAAAGCTGCGGAATAGCGAGCCGTGCGGCACGCGCGGGAGTCACCCATGGGGGGAGATTTCGATGGTCTTCGACACGCTCAAGGTGAGCCGGGAAGGCGCCGTTTTGCTCGTGGATATTGTCGCGCCGCCGATGAATCTTCTGGGGCCGGAAATGGTCCGCGATCTGGTGTCGCTCATTCGGCTAGCCGAGGCCGACAGCGCCATCAAGGTGATGGTGTTCAGGAGTGCCGATCCCGACTATTTCATCTCTCATGTCGACGTGACCAAGATCAAAGCGTACCGCGAGGAGGCGGCGAAGCTGGTCGGCGAGGCGTCGATCGGCCTCCTGTTTCGCTATCTGAGCACGAACAGGCTCGTCAGCATTGCGCAGGTCGAGGGGCGCGCCCGCGGCGCTGGCAACGAGTTCGCGCTGGCCTGCGACATGTGCTTTGCCGCGCGCGGTAAGGCGATGTTCGCTCATCCGGAGGCGGCAACGGGCGTGAGCCCGGGCGCGGGCGGCATCCAACACCTCGCTCGTCTGATGGGCCGTGCGCGGGCGCTCGAAGTCATGTTGAGCGCCGAAGACTACGATGCCGAACTCGCCGAGCGGTACGGCTGGATCAATCGCGCCTTGCCGGCGAACGAACTCAGCAGTTTCGTCCGCGCGCTCGCTCAGCGGATCGCCAGTTTCCCGGCCGCCGGCCTCGCGGCGATCAAGGACCGCGTCAACGCGATCGCGCTGGCGCCGGTCGAGGACTTCCGCCGGGATTCCGATCTGTTCGGGGAAGGCGCGACCAAGCCGGAAGCCCAAAAGCGATTCCAGGCCGCGTTGAAGCGCGGCTTTCAGACCCGCGACGCGGAAATGGACCTGGCCGGGTTGTTGGGAGGGCTGGCCGACGACGACTGAGCGATAGGAGGAGATGTCATGTTTCGTACAGCTCAAAGCGGACATCGCCCAAAAGGCGCTGATGACCGATGCTGTCGAAAAAGGATTTTTGGCAGCAGAATGAAGAAGAGTATTTCAAAAACAAGCCAGCCGCGAGAATATTGATTCAAGCGACCTTGATTTCGGATTCTATTATTGCCCATTTCTGCCGGCCCGATGCTCATAGGCCGACTTTTTCGACAGCCCATCAGCGACATTCGCGAGGTGGCGACAGCAACTAGGACGGCACCTGCAAACTCCGCTATTTGGCCGCCTTCGGGACCCGGTCGATGCCCCTGCAGAAGATCGATTTGTCACGGCGTCGCAAGATCTATCAGATTTATCTAGTAACCCAACAATTTCTGGGAATATTGGTTGACTTGGACATCATGGAGCGCGATCAAGAAGCAGGTTATCCCCATTCGTCGCGGGTCGAAGCGGCAACCTTGGCGCCGAGCGGTAGGAAGTCATAATTAGCAAAATCCTGACCTAAATGCCTTCAGTGTGCATTGGTTCGCTCACTCGTCACGATGAGCTTCGGAAGAAAGTAAGCATATCCTTGTTGATCACGTCGGCATTCGTCGTGAGCATGCCGTGCGGAAAGCCGGGATAAATCTTCAGGGTGCCTTTTTTCAGGAGTTTCACCGAAAGCATGCTGGCGTCCTTGTACGGAACGATCTGATCGTCGTCGCCTTGCATGACCAGCGTCGGCACGTCCATGATTTTGAGATCGTCCGTGAAGTCGGTTTCCGAGAAGACCTTGATTCCGAGGTAATGCGCGTTGGCCGCGCCCATCATGCCCTGACGCCACCAATTTTCGATGGCTCCTTGGATGGGCTTCGTCCCCGGTCGGTTGAAGCCGTAGAAAGGACCGGACGCAAGGTCGAGATAGAATTGGGATCGGTTGGCGGCCAGCGCGTTGCGGAGCGCGTCGAATGCCTCGACCGGCGTCCCGTCAGGGTTTTTTGGGGTCTTCAGCATGAGCGGCGGCACCGCAGACATCAGCACCGCCTTGGCGACGCGGTCCTTGCCATGCTGTGCGACATAACGCGCGACCTCGCCGCCGCCGGTGGAGTGGCCGACATGGATGGCATCACGGAGATTGAGATGGTCTACGACAGCGGCTGCATCGGCTGCGTAGTGGTCCATGTCGTGGCCGCCGGATACCTGGCTCGACCGTCCATGACCGCGCCGATCGATGCCGACCACGCGGTATCCCTGCTGGAGGAAGAACAGCATCTGCGCGTCCCAGTCGTCGGAACTGAGCGGCCAGCCATGGTGAAAGACGATCGGTTGGCCTTGTCCCCAATCCTTATAGAAAATCCGGACGCCGTCTTTGGTAGTGACCGTAGTCATAATGGCTCTCCTTTAATTAGACTCGAAAAAATGGATGTCACATGCGCTTGTCCTCTGGGTCCTCGACCTCCTCATTAGCGCGATGTCCTCCGGGATTGGATCGCACGAGATTTGCCGCAGCCAGCGCCGCTATATTGAACGCAATTGCCACCGTCCCCGCTAGCAGCGCGCCAACCGTCCTTGACCGGAACAGCGGTGCTGTTGTCAGGGAGAGCGCGACAGAGCCTCCCATCGGGCCGCATATCACCTTTTCCCATTATTATTTGCTTCAGGGCTGTAGCACCTGCGTTTGGACTGGGTCACCTAGTTCGGTTGGCGTTCCGGCGACGACCACGAGATAGCGCCTGGGCGTATTTACGTGGCCCTGCACCACCTGACGGATCGGTCCGATTGTATTAACGATGGCCGCGCCGGCGGGATTGGTCATGAAACTAGCGAGTGTCTCCAGGCGGCCGGCGCCCTTGGGCTCATCGGAGAGTGCCAAGACGTAGGGCTGTTTGGGTGTCAAGCCGGTAACGGCGGCCTGCAGAACTTGAACGGCGCCTTGATCGAACAACGAGACTTGCGTGGCTGGTTTGCCGTCCTGACCGACCAGTGTCAGCCGAACCGAACTGGCAGCGACGCCAAGCCGCTGCAAACCCTGCATCCCATCACCATTCGGCACGGCGTCGGGAACATAAGCAACGCCTTGCGGCGCTTGTCCGATCGGAATCGTCGCGATAACCCTGTTCTGCAGCGTGTCGATCGCAGCAACGGCATCGGCATTTTCGAGGCCAACATATACCCGGGTGCCATCGCCCGATGGCCAGATGCCGTGGGGCAATACGCCAGTCGGAATGACGGCCACTTGCTCGAAGGTGCCCGTCTCGAACACTTTTACTTCATTCAGTCCGCCGATTGTCACATAGGCAAATTGCCCGTTCGCATTTCGGACCATGTTGACGTGATTGGTGATGGGGCCGGTATCGATCACTTTTAGCACGTCGAATGGTGGCCTCGCATTAAAGACCTCTGTCTTGCCGATATCCTTCAATGTGAACCAGACCTGAGAACCGTCCGGCGTCGCCGCGATGTCAGGGCAGAATGGACTTGCCTGCGTCACGTGCCCGACGATCTTGTGGCTCGCTGTCGCTATGACAACTGTTTCAGGATTGAAACTGGAGCAGACATATCCGTATCGGCCATCAGGTGAAAAGATCGTCATGCCCGGACCGGCTGGAACCTTGATGCGCATCTTTTCTTCAAATGTGCGCCCATCGAGCACAGAAATGTAATCCTCGCCGCGCACCGCGACCCACACTTCCTTACCGTCCGGCGTGAAGAAAGCTTCATGCGGCGCGCGTCCGACATAGGTAACGTGTTTGATCGCGTTCGTTGTGGTATCGACGAAGGTCACGGAGTTGGAGCCGATGGAGATTACCGCGAGGGTACGATGATCCGGAGAAAAGCCCATGCCGTGGACCAGCAATTGACCTTTGTATAGCGGACTGAGATTGCCCGGCGTTGTGTCGCCCAGACGAAGGACTCCGAGCAATTTATTGTCCACGGGATCGATGACAGAAACCGTGTTCGAGAACTGATCCGACGTATAGAACCTGTCTTTATGGCTGATCGCGATATCCGGCCCATTTGCAGCGCCAGGCGCTTGTCCGGCCCAGGCATATTGCACACCAGCAAGAACTGTCGCGGCCAGAAAAACGGTTATAATCGAAGTGCGTTTCATTTCGGTGCTCCTCGCCTATCTAGTCGGTGAGTTGGATCTCGAATCGATCTGCGCCGCTGACAGTTGGTCCGGCGCGGGTGCAGATGGCGGTAGCTGTTGAGCGAGCGCCAGCCGCATCGCAACGATTTCCTGCTGTTGAGTAACAATGATTTCCTGCGCCATGCGCCGGAGTGTTTCGTTGTGTCCGTAGCGGAGCTCGGCTTGCGCCATGTCGATCGCACCCTGGTGATGCGGCACCATCATCTCCACGAAATCGCTGTCGACATCCCCGGACGGTCGGATACCCATGTCGACCATCATCTTGGTCATCGCGCTAATGTTTTCCGCTAAATATGGCCCCTCACTGGCCGGAGCCGAGTGAAATGGCGCGGCACAGATCGAGCGGATGTAGTCGGCGAGCGGTTCCGATTGCTTTGAGCACGCGGCAAGTACGCTCGTCGCCGCAACAAAAATGACAGCAAAAATCACAGTGCGCAGGCCGTCGAAAGCGCGGCGTCCGCTTGTTGCGCAGTCTCGGGTCTGTCCGGTGGTCGATCCTGCCGAGCGTGTTCGGTGATACTGCGAATTGCTCAGGCTTTCCTTCACCCGGTTGTAGGCAATCCTATCGTCAACGCGAATTTGATGTATCAACATCGCTCGCTCCCGTCGCTTTGGACACGTGGCCACGACAAACATGTTGTTGGCCGACGAGCGAAGTCGGTGGCCGTGGCGCCTTTAGTTAGCCCGAAGTCCAAGTATGATCTGAACCTCCTCGCCTCGATCCTCGCAGCCCGGCAGCTGCGAACTGTCCCACAGCGGAAAGGCGGCCCCGCTTGAGCTTGAGGTTAGAGAGGTTGCGCCGGACAGGTATCCAGTCCACTCCAGAATGCGACTGTGTAGACGCCGCCTTCTGTGACGATACAAGCCGCCCTTTCCAGCGCATCGTCGGGGATCTCGCGGACGAGCACTTCTGCGTTATCGTCACCGAAGCTATCAATCATCTTTTTCATGACAGGGAACTCTCCGCTCGATTATTGAACCGTTTGCTGACTAACGCCCCCCAAACGTGACGTAAATTGCAAATCAAAGGTATTGAACGATGGTATCGCCAATACTTTTGTATCAGTCAGAGTTTTCCATGATAGGCCACAGGCCATGCTACGACTTTGCGTACCAACGGATACGACCCAAAGCGGAGAGTATGTAGTCTTCGTTTTGCGCTACAACAATTTTCTGGTGGGACCGTTGAGGATCCAAGTCAGAAATCAGCCCGGGGTTGACGCACCGTCATTACACCTTGGTACGTTAAATACCTTAGTGCACTAACAATGCTCCGTACCTTGATACAAATCTCCGTCTGCGTCGGCATAATGCCGCGCGAGATAGAAGGAGATGAAACATGATTAAGGTGATTACCATTGTGTCTTTGGCTTCGTTTCTGTCGCTGGAAACACTCGCTTTATCTGTTTCGACTCCAGTTCTGGCTCAATCCGTGAGCCAGGTGCAGTACGGTGACTACTACGCTCCACAAAATGCGGTCGTTCAGCAGCCGACCGCCCAGGAGCTGAAGCAGGCAAAGCAGGGCGATTACTACGCACCCAGCAAAGCCATAATGCAGGAACCGACTGCTCAGGAGTTGAAACGCTCTCGACAGGGTGACTATTACGCCCCCGAGGAGGGAAACTAAGCGACAAACGCCTTTCGCCGCACGTCTTCAGTCCCTGAAGACGGAGCAGTGCGCAGGAAAGGGAGAATGAACAATGACGCCTCTCAGAAGAATCATCCTTGTGTTGGCGCTGGTGGTGAGCGCGGCGGCGACCGCACTCGCTAACGCCCCAGGAGGTGCTTACGTCCAATGCAACGGCCCATCGGCCCCAGTCCGATGTATCCCCGATGGCTGGTAGGAATAGCCCATTTTGTCCTGAACGAGCGCCGGGGAAGCCTTCGGCGCTCGCCTTCTTGCCAGCGTTGAAGCCTCCGTCAAAAAAGCTGATCGCCGCTTGATTGCTATGCTTATACCCGCGGGCCTTTAGTGGGCGCGACGCGCAATCTCGCGGCCATCATCACCAAATCGGCGAGAGACCGCGCATCCATCTTTTCCATTACTCTGCCCCGGTGAGCCTTTACCGTGATTTCGCTAATACCGAGCTCGAAAGCGACCTGCTTATTCAGTAAACCACGAACAACCAACGCCATGACCTCGCGCTCGCGGCGGCTGAGCATGTCAAACCGAGAATGGAGGGTCTGAAGCGCCACTTGTTCATCGAGTAAGACCCTGCTGCGCTCAAGCGCCTGTCCGATCGCACTCAACAGCACGTCTTCGCCAAATGGCTTTGTCAAAAACTCGACTGCGCCGGCCTTCATAGCTTGAACGGTGGATGGGACGTCGCCGTATCCAGAAATAAAAATGATGGGCATGTCTGCCCGATCATTCGCAACTTGCTTTTGTAAATCAAGGCCGTTGAGGCCGGGAAGCTTGACGTCAAGAACTAGACAGCTCGGAACGTTGACTTTCGGACAACACAAAAAGTCGAGAGCGGAGTCAAATAACTTAGGCTGCCAACCTGCGGCACGGATGAGGAGTTCGAGCGATTCACGTACCGAAACGTCATCATCAACGACATACACAATTGGCATGGCACCCGACATGGGCGATACCTTTATGTTGTCCTCTAACGTCTTCTCCATAATACTCACCCCTATCGATAAGGTGCAAGACGATCTCCGGATGCTAGCTCCGGCTAAAGCCGATATTTAATGCCTCTAAGAGAGCTTTATCGCTGAACGGTTTAGGCAAGCACGCCACCGCGCCCTGTTCCATAAGGTCTGCACATACCCTTTCCAAGCCGTGTGCTGTGATGAAGATGATCGGGACATGACATTCCCGGCGCTTCAATTCGCCCTGAAGCTCGGGACCCGACATGCCAGGCATCGCGATATCGGTGATTAAGCATCTGGTTTTTTCGATGTACTCAGACGCAAGGAATTCTTCCGCCGACGAGAACGCCTTAGCTGCATATCCGAGCTCCATCAGCAAATCTGGCAGTGACTCGCGGACTGATTGGTCGTCATCGACAACAGACACGAGCGGACGGTTGGACTTCATGTTAATTTTTCCTTGGATCGGCCGGAACAGCCGAACGAGCGGCATCGATAACACTCGCGCTGGTAAGGCTCTCCGGTAGAGCCGGTATGGAGAAGGAAAACGTAACGCCCGGACCGTCATTGGTCTCGGCCCAGAGGCGCCCCTCATGTCCTTCGATAATGGACCGGCTTATCGCCAATCCGATCCCCATACCGTTTCCTTTCGTCGTGTAGAACGATTCGAACATGCGCTCCAGCGCGTCACCTGCCAAGCCGATCCCCGTGTCCTTTACCGCCAGGCATACATGATTGCCTTCATCTAGTTTCGTCTCGATCTGCAATTCCCTCATTCGGCCATCGACCGTCATCATTGAGTCGATCGCGTTCTGAATCAGATTCAGGATAACTTGCTGAAGCTGCACCCGGTCTCCTTTGACAGAGGACAAGTCATTGGCGAAGACAGTGCGTAGAACCACCTGGTTCGCCTGGAGCCCATTCGATAATAAGGCAATCACCTCTCGCGCAGCCTCATTCAGATCGATCATTTCGAGCATCGGCGGCTTCTTGTTAAATAGCGCGCGCAAACGCGTGACCACCTCGGATGCACGGTTGCCGTCGCGAAGAGTGCGCCGCACGGTTTCCCGCGCGCCGTCGACGTTCGGCGGATTGGCGCCCAGCATCCGAAGACAAGTGCTAGCGTTGGTGATGATGCCCGACAGAGGTTGATTGATCTCGTGCGCAATCGATGCAGAAAGCTCAGCCGCTGTTGCAAGCTCCGCGGCGCGCGAAAGGCGCGCGCGGGTCATACGAAGAGACTCCTCAGCGGCCTTGCGCGAGGAGATATCTTCTATGATAGCCATTATATTGCGGGGAGTTCCGTCCGCTCCCGGAAGCAGCGAAACATTGTTTCGCGCCCAGACCACACGGCCGTCTTTGCATCGATATTGCTTCTCGATATTGAACTGATCGCGCCCTCCACGGAGAAGCTCAAGGGTGAGAGTGGAGTTTTGTTCGCGGAATTGCGATTCCGTGATATCAAGAAAGCTCCTTTCTCTCAGTTCTTCTTCCGTGAAGCCGATCAGTCTTTGAAATGCTGCATTCGCTATCTCAAACCGTCCTTCGAGATCGGCTACTGCTATGCCGATGGCGGAGTTATCGACAATTCTTTTCCACCGCCCCTCGCTCAAGCGCCGCGCTTCCTCGGCAAGATGGCGCTGCGTTATATCTTGAACTGCGCCGAAATATTCTACTCGACCGTCCTCATCACAGTTGCGGTGCGCGACCACGTGAATGTGCTTGATCGCGCCATCCGGCATTAAAAGTCGATGTGCGTAATCGAAGTTCATAACGCCAAGCCGCGCTTGCTCGGCCACGCCCATTATGATGGCTTTATCTTCCGGGTGATAGCGCGTTGCGATCTTCGCAAACGTTATATGAACGCCAGGATCAAATTCGTAAATGCGATAAAGCTCGTCTGACCAGATGAATTCTTCCGTCGCCAGACGCCACGAGAAAGTTCCGGTCTGGCTGAGTGTTTGGCCCTTTGCGAGAAAGGCTTCGCTACGCCGCAACGCTTCATCGGCTCTCTTGCGCTCGGTCAAATCTGCAACGAAGGCCACCGCCTGCCCACGCGCTTCATCGAAGATTGCAGCACCACAGAGAACCGGGAGACGGCTACCGTCCTTCCTGAAAAGCTGCGTTTCGTGGGTTGGGGCGATGCCGGTCGACTTAATTTCGGCAATGTGTTCCTCATTCACCTTGCGCCACTCCACCGGGGCCATGTCAATCCAATTCAGGGTCTTACGCGCGACGTCGTTACGGTCATAGCCCAACATTTGAAGGAAGGCATCATTCGAATCTGTAATTGTGCCGTCCAGATCTCCGATAATGATCCCGATAATATTTGCGTCGACGAGTCGCCGGATTTTGCCTTCGTTGGAGCGGGCGAGATTGGCATAAAGCCGCATCGTCTCCACCAGCAGGATGGCCAAGATAATGGTCGATGTGAGCAGTGAGAACAGACGACCTGCATAAAAGCCGACGTCGAAGCGCTTCGGGGACACAAAGACGACGATTACAATTTCCAGAATTACCGACAGGGCGACGATCATCAGCCATTGATCGAGCACCGAGCGCCGGCGAAGCCACAGGACCGCGAGCGCACTCATGCATACCAGCATCGTGATTGCCGGTAGCGAATAAACCGCCAGCTCGTTAGCCCGCACCCCATGAGCGCTGTCCGCGAACAGCGCCGGCAGATAATCTTTGCCCGCAGTGGCGATCAGAACCAGTCCGCAAACGAGCGCAAGGACGAGCGCGACGCTTTGGACGATTACAGCAACGGACGACCCCCGAGCCGGGCTCGGCTCGTATTTCTCGTTCCGCATTACTCCATAGCCCAGAAGTGCCATGGCAAAGGGCAGGTGCCAAAAAAAATAGAGCCACGGTGTAGTCTGAAGGCCCGCGCCCGGCAGCCCAATCGGAGAAAACGCGCCCGGAAACGAGAGCGCGTGCGGGACAATTATCAGTGCCGATAGGAGGTAGCCACAGGCGAGGACTAGAAGCGCGCTCAGACGGTGCGTCGCGAACTGCGAAAACAACAACACGGAGGTGACAAGATCGGTCACAAATACGACGCCCTCGACTACGGGAATGAACCCGTTCATCTGCCCAAGTGGTATACCGGCGAACGGGGCAAAAAGGGCGAGCGCCGCGAACTGGCATATGGCGACCGCGACCACCCACCGCGTTTGCCCATGTGTCGGCGGGAGGCTCAACAGCCACATCTCAGTATCTGTCGGGTCACGCGCGATCATGGTCACTCGCCGCCTCTCTTCCCCCGAGCAAATTGCGCGCATCGCGATTTAACACCGCTCGATCGCGCGGAAGCATCGCGCGCCGTAAGTTGCAAGGAGTCTGCCGTAAATCGCAAGGAATCTATTGTGCTTTGGTATCGGTCTCCATGCCTGAAATCGGTCAACAGCCGTGGATCAATCCAAAGGTATCGCTGACACCTTCGTCTTATTTATTCACCTCCGCGGCGAGCTCATCATCGCATTGTGTTGGACCGTATCGATACGCGCAATGAGGGAAAGCGTCATGACGGAGAAATCACCGACACGGAGGCGTGTTCTCGTCACGTCAGCCGCCGTGGGCGCCGTCGGCCTGCTGCCTGAGCGATTAGCCGCAGCGGCCGACAATACTGCGATCCGACCCTTCCACATCAGCGTCCCCGACGAAGCGCTGCTTGATCTTCGCCGGCGCATTAAAGCGACTCGATGGCCCGATCGTGAGACGGTTATTGATGAGACCCAGGGCGTTCAGCTCGCGACGATTCAAAAACTTGCACGCTATTGGCAAACGAACCACGACTGGCGCAAGGTTGAGGCGCGGCTCAACGCCTTGCCGCAATTCATGACTCAAATCGATGGGTTGGACATTTATTTCATTCACGTTCGCTCCAAACATGGAAACGCATTGCCGCTCATCGTCACCCATGGGTGGCCCGGCTCGATCATCGAGCAGCTGAAGATTATCGATCCGCTTACCAATCCCACGGCCTACGGCGCGAGCGCATCGGATGCTTTCGATATCGTGATTCCGTCGCTGCCGGGCTACGGATTCTCAGGCAAGCCGGCCGCTACGGGCTGGGACATTCCTCGCATCGCACGCACGTGGGTTAAGCTCATGAAGCGCCTTGGATACAACCGCTTTGCAGCGGCAGGCGGCGATGTAGGGGCGCAGGTCGTCGACGAATTAGGCGTGCAGGCTCCCCCAGAACTGCTTGGCATCCACTCGAACATGCCCGGTACCGTTCCAGACCACATATCCAAGTCACTCAACCTCCACGAACCGCCGCCGGACGGGCTCTCTGCCGAGGAACGCGGCGCCTGGGATCAGCTGGATTTCTTCTACAGAAAGGGACTGGGCTATGCCAATGAGATGTCCCTTCGCCCGCAGACCCTTTACGGGCTTGAGGATTCGCCGGTCGGTTTAGCCGGCTGGATCCTCGATCACGACGACCGCAGTTACAAGCTGATCGCGCGTGCGTTCGACGGGCAGGCTGAAGGCCTCACCCGAGACGACATCCTCGACAACATCACCCTCTACTGGCTGACGAACACGGCGGTGTCTGCAGCGCGTTCCTATTGGGACTACAGCGCCACGGCCACGAAGGGTTTCTTCGACGTCAAGGGCGCCAAGGTCCCGGTGGCCGTGAGCGCCTTTCCGGATGAAATCTATACCGCCCCGCGCAGTTGGGCAGAGGAGGCGTATCCCAAGCTCATTTATTACAGCAAGCCTTCCAAAGGCGGGCATTTCGCGGCGTGGGAGCAGCCGAAACTCTATTCAGAGGACGTTCGTACGGGCTTGAGATCCCTGCGCCAAGCAACATGAGAGACGCAGGGGCCAGCGGCAACGTCGCTTGGAATCCGGAAAAGTATTCATTCACGCTAAGGAAAGTCGCTATGGATAAGATCAAAACTCCAGAAAACATCGATCATCATCGCCGCCGTTTTTTCGGTGCAGCCGCCATGACCGCCGCGGCGGCCCAGCTCGGCATGATCGGTTCTGCGGCAGCCGAGAGGAAAATACCTGCAATAAAGCCTGGCGCGAACACCTCATTTGGTCCACTCAAGCAGATCGATGCCGGCCTCCTCAGCGTAGGATACGCCGAGACTGGACCTGCCGGTGGTCCACCGGTCATATTACTACATGGTTGGCCCTACGATATTTACAGCTTTGTTGACGTCGCCCCGATGTTGGCGTCGGCTGGCTACCGAGTGATCGTTCCTTATGTGCGCGGCTACGGCACAACCCGCTTCCTCTCGAGCGACACGTTTCGCAATGGACAGCCTTCGGCGGTCGCACTCGACGCCATCGCCTTGATGGATGCTCTAAAAATCCAGAAGGCAACTCTTGCCGGCTTCGATTGGGGTGCGCGCTCGGCCAATATTATCGCCGCGTTGTGGCCAGAGCGGTGCAGCGCGATGGTTTCCGTAAGCGGCTATCTGATCGGCAGCCAGGAATCCGGTAAAATACCTTTGCCACCCAGCGCTGAGCTTCAGTGGTGGTACCAGTATTATTTCGCCACGGAGCGCGGCCGGGAAGGCTATGACAAATACCGCCACGAGTTCGCGAAGCTCATCTGGAAGCTAGCCTCGCCGAAATGGCGCTTCGACGACGCCACGTTCAACCGCAGCGCGGCTGCGTTGGAGAACCCTGATCACGTCGCCATTGCAATCCACGATTATCGTTGGCGGCTGGATCTTGCTCAAGGCGAGTCGAAATATGACGATGTGGAAAAGCGGCTCGCGGCATTTCCGACAATTGCGGTACCGACCATCACGATGGAAGGCGACGCCAATGGCGCGCCGCATCCGGAACCCGCCACTTACGCCAAAATGTTCACGGGTAGATACGAACACCGGACCATAAAAGGCGGCATCGGACACAATCTTCCGCAGGAAGCTCCACAAGCGTTCGCCGAAGCCGTTGTCGCCGTCGGCGTAGTTTAGTGCCTTCGATCTGAGGTGGATTTTGTGAACAAGCTGTTGGCGAGAATGCCCACGGTGGTCTCGATCGATGGCACAGCCACGAAAAGGTCGAGGCCACGATTGTGAGCGGCTGAGGGTTCTTCCGCTTAAGGGCGCTCCTCAAGAACCGGGTCCGCGCCGCATGAGTGTCTGGTTGCACGAGCAACGCAGTTCTGTCCTACCTTACGGAGCACCGGATCAGCGCACGATGTTCACTCCGGCTAGGATTGCGATCGAAAAGCTCGATGGTCAAATGGTAGCTGAACGCGTTCATCTTCCGACCAAGCGGCGCGCTTACACGCGCGGGCCCGATCGGCGGCCGATAATCGAAATGCGAATGGTCACAATCGGTGTAAGCGATGTGTGTTTCTGTTGACCTGCAGGGAAATGAATAATCGAAACGCTTGTCCGCCGTTTTCGGCAATTAGATCCATAAGCCCCAAAGCACGCATTTCAATGCCGCCTATTGGCACGGGCGACTTCCGTTCCTGGCCGATTTTGTTGTGAAAGTCGCCGGTGTGTCTGGCACGGATCGCATGAGCAGTATTTCTCGTCCTACTGCGGGTTAGAACGCGGCATTTACGCTGCGCAACTGATGGCTCTGAAC
>Ga0335081_10001137_pt1 | contig 42448 bp, 36 predicted proteins | sample Lox_Sample_35_FD_206713 | JGI IMG/M metagenome (GOLD analysis project Ga0335081, IMG submission 206713) | Soil microbial communities from Loxahatchee National Wildlife Refuge, Florida, United States - Lox_Sample_3.5 | ecosystem: Environmental > Terrestrial > Soil > Wetlands | place: USA... | reverse complement strand
TGCCGGGGTAGGACGAACCCGTGAGCATTTTCTCTCCGATAGTTGTGTGGGTTTTCATGACTTCAAACTCCTCTCTGCTCAGAGCCCCCGGTTTGAGCAGAATGCTGTCAGGTATGCCGATTTTGCCAAGGTCATGCATGGGACTCGCAAAGGTAAGCGTCTCGATAAAATCAAAGGGCATGCCCAGACATTCCGCAATTCTGCTTGAATAGAGGCCGATCCTCGCAATGTGAGCTCCGGTATCTGTATCGCGGTATTCAGCAACGGCTGTCAGCCGCTGAATGATTTCGGTGCTCATATTCTTTACCATCATGAGTGCATCGGCCAGTTCCTGTGTCCTCAGCCTGACCGTGTCTTCAAGCATGGATTTGTAGTTTTTCTCCATCTGGACGAACCGCGTATATTTAACGGCTTTTTCCACGGAGTGCAGGAGATAGTCGGGGTTGTACGGTTTCGTGATAAAATCGAATGCTCCGCGCTTGATGGCATCAACGGCTACATCGAGCTCAGCGAAAGCGGTCATCAAAATAACGGGGATCTGCTGGTTGTAGGAGTGGATGTTCCGGAGGAGCTCGATTCCTGTGACCTGTGGCATTTTGATGTCTGTCAGGACAACGTCAAAATGAACTTTTTCGACCATTTTGAATGCGTCATTCCCATTCTGGGAGGTGTAGACGGTATACCCATATTCCCTCAGTAGAGTCGAAATGGATTCAAGAACGTAGGGATCGTCATCAACGATCAGGAGGGTGCTTTTTCCCTTATCAATCATTTGTCCAGAACCTCCCTGACTTTCTTTAGGAGAACTTCGGGTGATGCGGGCTTTAAGACGAAATCAAGCCCCTCTCCCTCAATGCTTTTATTGATCATCGTGCTTGTGCTGAATCCGCTCATGAAGAGGATTTTAATCCCCGGTGACAGGCCCCTGATTTCGTCATACGCCTCTTTTCCATTTATTTTCGGCATGACGACATCGAATAAGAGCAAGCGGATCTTATCCTTATGCTGCTGAAACAACTGAATGGCTTCTTCTCCGTCTTCAGACTCGACCACAGTATACCCGAAATCCTGCAAAAATGTAACGACGAGTTTTCGTACTTCCAGATCGTCCTCGGCAACCAGAATCGTTTCCGTGCCGCCTTGGGGAACGCCCGAATCATTTGATTCCGGTTTGGGTGTGGACGAATTTGCGAGCGGAAGGTAGATGCTGAACACGGTGCCCTTGTCCGGCGCACTTTTGCAGTTAATGAAACCGTGGTGTTGTTTGACGATTCCGTAGGCGATTGAAAGGCCCAACCCGGTTCCTTTCCCGATTTCCTTGGTCGTGAAAAATGGTTCGAAAATCCTATCTAGGGTATTCTTCTCCATGCCCGTTCCCGTATCGGCGATATTCATGGCGGCATAGACCCCCAGCTTGCCATATCCGTAGGCGCGAATAAATTCATTATTTATCTCTTTGATTTCCGTGGACAGCAAGAGCGACCCGCCGTCAGGCATGGCATCCCGCGCATTCGTCGTGAGATTCACCAGGATTTGTTCGATCTGGCCCGAGTCCGCCACCACCGTCGTGTCAGCATTGACCAGTTCGGTCTTGAACTCGATGTTCTCTCCGATGAGCTGAAGAATTAGCTTTTCAGCTCTCTTGACCGTATCATTTAACTTAATGGATCTCAGCGATAGCGCCGTTTTCCGGCTAAAGGCCAGGAGGCTCTGCGTAAGCCCCGTAGCCCGCTCCGATGACGCCAGGATCTGATCGACAAAAATCCGAATCGGGTCATCCGGCTTGAGTTTCAGCTTGAGTATATTGCTGTATCCGATGATTGCGGTGAGAATATTGTTGAAATCGTGGGCGATACCACCCGACAGGGTTCCAATGGCTTCCATCTTCTGGGCATGACGACGTTGCGCTTCCGACTTCTTGTGTTCCGTGATGTCACGACAGATGCTGAGTATTGCTGGAGGAGCGTCGCACTCTGCTTTCATTAGCACGGAATGCATTTCAACCCATCGCCGAGTTTCCTTGAGGCCGACAAGTTCGAATTCGAGAATATCGCAATTGCCGCCAAGAATATCGTCTATATAGAGATGAACGGCCGAACGATATTCCGGCACGACGAAACTGTACAGTGGACTGTCCGGGACCTGATCCAGGGAATTTGCTTCCAGCAGCGCGAGACCGGCGGCATTCATCTTCTGAATGGAGCCATTGGCCGCAAGAATCATCAGGCATTCCGGGGCCGTTTCAATAATATTCCGCAGTCTCTGCTCACTCGTTGAATTATCTTCATTCATAGATTCGTGCGCTGTCCTGTTCCCTGTAGCACAGACTATGCCGACGCGGTATGTTCTAACACATTAAAAATAAAAACAAAAATTAAATTTTACCTGAGCTTATTCTTGCCTCTTATCGGAAGACAACGAACAATCATCTTATCGGAAAAACAATGAATTATCTTTAATTTTCCGTGTAGAAAAAAAGCCCCTTCGGGACGAAAATGCATTGGTACTATTCTCATGACTCAAGGCGAGATATTTGATATAATCTGCCACAAACCGCCATCTACAACAATAGTTAGGGAGATGGAGTTATTTCGAGGAGAAGACCATGGCCATTCCCGATGTATAGAGAAAGATGCTCGGAGAATTGCTTGTCGCCGGTGGTCTCATCAAGGAAGATCAGCTTATGCATGCCCTTGATGAGCAAAAGAAGAAAGGCGGAAAGCTGGGAGAAATTCTTGTCGATCTTGGATTTATCAGCGAGTATAACATCGCAACTTTTCTCGGTCGGCAGCTTCACATCCCCTTTATCGAGATCGACAAGCAGCTCGTCGATGTGGAGAGTGTGAAACTCCTTTCAGGAGACATGGCAAGACGCCTTACGGCAATACCCCTGTATAGGGATAAGTCGACACTCGTCGTGGCCATGGCTGATCCGCTGAACATTTTCGGCGTTGACGACATCCGTAAAACCACGGGGAAAGACATTCGGCAGGTTGTGGCAATGCGGTCCGATATATTAAAGGCACTTGACCGATACTATGCTATGAGTCAGACCATCGAGGCGGCGACCGTGGATTTTGCCGGCGAAAAAGGGGCAGTCGTCCTCGCTGAGGAAATAGGTGGCGTGGCAGCAGAGGATGCTCCGGTTGTTAAACTGGTAAGCATGTTGATCGCCCAGGCCAACCTTGATCGGGCGAGCGATATTCACATTGATCCCGAGGGCAATCATATTAAAGTACGCTACCGGATCGACGGCGTACTGACCGAGGTCAGGACACTGCCCCGCGAGATGCACGCATCGATCGTATCAAGGATCAAAATCATGTCGAACATGGACATCGCGGAGAAGAGGATACCCCAGGATGGACGGTTCCAGGCAAAGGTAAGCCATACGGATACCGGTCCCGTAGTGACAGCTGTGTTCCATGAACGAAATGTACTTCGTTTGCAGGGCGACGTTGCCGTTGATATACGCGTGTCGACCCTGCCCGTGATCAAGGGGGAGACAGTTGTCATGCGCATCCTGAACCGGTCGCACATCATCCTGGACTTAGACAGTCTGATTTTATCCTCCGACCTGCTCGACCGCTACCGCCGTCTCATCCGGAGACCCTATGGTATAATCCTCGTCACTGGACCGACGGGCAGCGGCAAAACCACAACTCTCTACGGCAGCATCAATACCATCGATAGAAAAGCCAATAACATCGTGACGGTGGAAGACCCCGTTGAATATCAGATCATGGGAGTAAATCAGATGCAGGTAAACCCCAAGGCGGGAACGACCTTTGCCAGCGGTCTCCGATCTATTCTACGGCAGGATCCGGACGTCATCATGGTGGGGAAATCCGTGACCGTGAAACGGCTGAGATCGCAATCCAAGCCGCGCTGACCGGCCATCTCGTTTTTGCCACGCTGCATACCAACGATGCAGCCGGGGCCGCGACCAGGCTCATCGACATGGGGATAGAACCGTTCCTGATCGCTTCGTCCACAATCGGCATCATGGCCCAGCGGCTCGTGAGGAAAATCTGCGACTCCTGCAAAAAACCCTATAGTCCACCCGCCGAACTTATGAAGAACTTCGGCATTGGACCGAAAAAGCCAGTTATTTACCGCGGTGAGGGTTGCACAGCCTGCAAAAATACGGGCTATAAAGGCAGAGTAGGACTGTACGAACTCATGGAACTGAATGATGAAATGAGATCGTTGGTTGTTGCCAAAGCACCGAGTACGTCTCTAAAGGCCGCTGCGGTCAAAGCGGGATTCAGGACTTTGCGCGAGGAAGGTTTACGAACAGCAACCGACGGCATCACCACCCTGGAGGAAGTGCTCCGGGTAACGCAGGATGCGGAGGGAATATAGTTATTGGAGTTCTCGGCGTTGGTATAAAAGTACTCGGGGCAGATTCGGAAGAAAAGGGGAAGTGTGTCGAATGCGTATATTCCTAAAGTCGGGCAGTCTAATAAACCTGCTGCGTACGATTATTGCTGTCGGCTGTTTTATTGGCGTTTCTGCCAATCCTTCGGCGATTTAGCCAGCATGACAGACAAGACGGTTCGGCGCATTTGATCTCGAAAGGAGTAATCATTTTGCAAAAACGCCTGTGCCTGTTTCATGATAGAACGACGGCGTCAAGTTCCTCTCTTTCCGCCATGCCAGGATATCCTAGAAGTGTTGGATAACAGAAAATGTCCCCCTTCCTTGGTTTCTTCCCAGCGAACTCAATGAACTATCTTATATACGCCTCCGTCACATACCTTCTCATCATCCGGTGACTGTTGAAGTAGTAGGCGTTCTTGCTGATGGCGTTCTTCATCATGCGGCTCCATTGGCTTTTGTTCGGATCATAGTAGCGGGGAATGATCTGTTGCTCGAGCTTCTTGTAGAGGTCCGCAGCATCCTCGGCATCCGACATGCCCGGCTGGGCTGTCTCCGTTGGCAGTCCTCCGATGGACCAGCCGGTGAACCCCTCGATAAGACCTTCGATCCACCAGCCATCGAGAACGCTGAAGTTCACTACGCCGTTATGGGCGGCTTTCATGCCGCTAGTACCTGAAGCCTCAAGAGGCCTGAGCGGGGTGTTGAGCCACACATCGACTCCTGACACGAGTTTGAGCGCGATATCCATGTCGTATCCAGGTAGGAAGGCGATGGATATTTTCCCCTTGAGTTTATCGCGATAGCCGTAGATCCCCTGGATCAGCCGCTTCCCATTATCATCGTGGGGATGCGCCTTGCCCGCATAAATGATCTGGAGCCTACCCTCCGCGTTGATTTCTAGCAGGCGGTCAATATCGTAAAAGAGCAGATGCGGACGTTTGTATGCAGTCGCGCGGCGCGCAAAACCGAGCGTAAGGACATTCGTATCCATGACAATGCCCGTTGCTTCCCCGACATAAGTCAGCAGCTTTCTTTTCGCCTCTCGATGTGCTTCCCACAGCTCGAGTTCGGGGATGCTGCCGGAACGAACGAACAGCTCCGGCTCGTTTGCCCATCCCGGAATATACTTGTCGAAGAGTTTTGCCATGTCCTCGCAGGTCCAGGTAAAGGTATGGACGCCGTTCGTGATGGCGTGAATGTGGTAACCGGGGAACATATGTTGGGAAACCTCACCATGCTTTTTCGCAACACCGTTGACGTAGTTGCTCAGACTGAGCGCAAGAAGCGTCATGTTCAGGTTGTCTTTGCCGGCAAGGTCCCTGAGCACGTCCATGGGAATAATTTCGCCGAGCACCTGTTTTACGAGGGGATAGGGAAATTTGTCATGGCCTGCTTCGACCGGGGTATGGGTTGTAAATACACAGAGGTCTCGGACGCGGGCAATGTCCCAGACAGACCGCTCATCCCAGACGCTTTCGATATCGCGCTTAAACCGGAGCAGTAGCTCGAGAGAGAGGAAACTCGCATGACCTTCATTCATGTGGAACTTTTTGATATGGAACTCGAGCGCCTGAAGCATGCGTACTCCGCCCATGCCGAGCACGACTTCTTGCTTGATGCGGTAGGTGCTGTCACCTCCATATAACGAATCGGTAATCACCCGGTCTTCCGGCGAATTCTCAGGAAGATCCGTATCGAGAAAGAGCATTGGCACTTTGCCGCCCGTGGGGCTTTCGACGATATAGAGCCAGGCCTGGACAGAAACTTCCCTGCCCTCGATGCGAACGACGACCTTCTCCGGCAGGAGCGTCATATAGACGGCTGGGTCCCATGCAACCGGTATCTCCTTCTGCCATCCGCTGGCGTCGATTTGCTGCGAAAAATATCCCTTGCGGCTGATAAGAGTGACCGCAACGAGAGGAAGATTCAAGTCGGCAGCGGATTTAATCGTGTCACCAGCAAGAATGCCGAGGCCGCCGCTGTAAGTGGGGATGTCGTTTTTAACGCCGATTTCCATGGAAAAATAGGCGATCATGGGTTCAGCGGTAAACTTGTGTAGATTGTTCATATGCCTCCCTTAAATAAAATAAAAAAGACTTTCCCCTTAGGGGAATCTGAGCAATAAAGATAATAGAATCCGGACGATTTGTGAACTCTCCGGCCACAAATAGCTTGCGCGAGTGTAGAGGGTTCCATGATTCTCTACGGCTGCTTCCGGAAGATGTTGGTCCCCCGCGCGTCTTTCTGCCAGCCCCCGCGCATTACGTTGGCCGTTTCCTTTCTATGCCTAGATGTTTCTTGTTCTTTAACCGTATGAAACTTTTTTTTACTGTAAATTCTTTCCGGATGATAACTTCTTGATTCCTCTGTTTCTAATTACCTCGTAGGCGTTGAGGTCAGCGTTATTTGTAAATCCGGAGGTTTGGTATACGAACTTCATACCAGCTCGGCGCAGTTTTTCGTGTGAGTGCGTGAAAATTCCTGCGATGTGCCATGTGATATCATCTCACCAAGTTAACTATAGCATGCGAGTGAACAGATGCCTACTAATAAATGCATGTTTAGGGAGAACATGTTTTGATTGTAATTGCCAACAAAGCAAGCTGGCACACTCATGCCCTCCTGTCGGCTTGAGATTAATAGGGGAATGCGCTGGCAAAAGTTCAAAACCGGATCAATCAAACTTTATCCTTATCGGCCAGGAATAGATATTCATGCGGTCCCCTCGGGCAAATCCGATCAGAGTTATCCCCATGTCCTCGGCGTAGCTGACGGCCATGCATGATGGCGCGGCGCGGCTGATAAGTATTGGGAAGCGGTTTCTGCCCGCCTTGGTCATGATTTCGGAGGTAACTCTTCCGCTGGTCAGTAGGATTTTATTTTCAACGGAAACGGATTTCAGGAACGCTTGACCGATGAGCTTGTCGACTGCGTTGTGCCGCCCGATGTCTTCCGAAAAGAACAGGATTTCCTTGCCGTCTGAAAGGGCCGCACTGTGAACCCCTCCGGTCTCCAGATAGAGAGCTGAGATGTTCCTGAAGGTTTTGAGCAGCCGCCTAATGTCGTCGAGAGCCATGAGCGGTCCCTTGACCTCAATTCTTTCGTCTGCATACATACGATACTGGGTAAAGGTCACTCCCTTTCCGCATCCGGATGAAATGGTACGCCTCTCGAACAGTTTGGAAAAGTCAGAAGGAAGATCGGCGAGTTCAATGCGCACCGTTGTTTCCCGTTCGTCGACATCCATTTTTTTTATGGCCGATCGATCCCGGAGCAGTCCTTCGGATAGGAGGAATCCGATAGCCAGTTCCTCAAGCTCTGCGGGCGTGCATAGGAGCGTCACGAGCGGTTCGCCATTCAGGACAAGCCTAATCGGAAGTTCTGACGCCACTTCGTCAATGACACCTTCGACCGCATTCCCGGTCACTTTGAGCACAGGTGTGTCTCTCTTCGTTTCCACGAAGGGAATATAGCATAAAGCAGGGGAATGGGGCAAGGGGTAAGGGCCAAGAAGCAGGGATGAAGGAGAACGGGAGAGGGAGCAAGGGGGAAGACACGAGGCAATAAAACAAATCCCCGGCTTGAAACCGGGGATTTGTAAAGGAGGATTGTAAATGACGTGAAAAGACTAGAAATTGACGCCTGCTTCAACAAAAGGACCGCTGAACGTGGTATCGGCCTTAACATTGTTCTGGTCTATTTTTATCTGCTCGGACCGGTAACCTCCGCTGATAAAGAGCGGCCCGATCGGCATTACTTTGAGTCTGCCGATGTAATCGTAGTAATGGTTTGAACCGTAGGCAATTCCTCTGATTTCACCCTCGATGCTGAACGTTGATATGGGTTTCACCTGCACGCCGGCATAGATCATTGGTACATAGAGCGTGACGCTCTTGGAGGCTGTCAAGCCGGTGGTGTTCTGGCTGATGGTCCCTTCAAAGTTAATCTGGCGCGCGTTCAGGCCGAGTTCAACATTGAGCACGCCGAGAGTGGCTGTTTTCAGGAGGGGGATTGGATAGTACAAGGCCGCATCATAATGGTTCATTGTGAGCTTAGTATGGAAAGGCACATTAACATCAAATGTCGTATTACCAAAAGTTATTTGTCTTGTCAACTGCTTGGTCCCGTCAAAGGACATCGGTGTTGCCATAACGTAGATATTCGGCAGCATCAGCGGAAGTTCAACTTTTAAGCGTCCGAAAACTTGATTTTTGTCGCCGAGATTTAAATCATTCTTGAGGTCAAGAGAATCTCCCTGATACTCCATCGTACCCGAAGGAGACTGCCTCCAGTATCCTAAACTCGCTTCCACGCCGAAAAAGGCAAACGCCTTATACGGAATAACGAGCATCGATAGGACTAGCAAACAAACAAAATAGAAGTGTCCTCTTTTCATTGAATGTCTCCTCGAAAGAAATAGCGAACAGTTTTGCGCTGGCCTATTGCAGGTTTAACAAAAAGTATCAAAGGTGTGTGGTTTTGTCAAGTTTATTATGGCCCTCAGCAAGATTGCTCTTGACAGGGAATATGCATCTGTGTTACTTGTTTTAAAATTGTAACACGGAGGCCTCATGTCTGAGTTAACCCGTTTCGGTGTTTCAATTGACAGTCAGTTGATTAAAAAATTTGATGCACTCATCGGTCAGAAAGGGTATACTACCCGCTCCGAGGCGATCCGCGACATGATTCGCGACAGCTTAGTCGAGCAGGAGTGGGAGGCGGAGGACCTGGAGACCGTGGGCACGATCACGCTTGTTTACAACCATCATACACGGGAGTTGGACCACGCGCTTACGGACATTCAGCATAAATCCTTTCATCAAATCGTATCAGCGCTTCACATACACCTTGATGCGCACAACTGCCTTGAGGTGCTCGTCGTGAAGGGGAAAAGCAGCGAAATCAGAAAAATCGCCGACCATCTGATCGGTACGCGCGGGGTCAAGCACGGGAAGCTCACCACGACAACGACGGGGAAAGAGCTAGTGTAGCATCGTAATGACTCCCGGAAGTAATGCATTCATTCTTTGACGTCATTGCGGCTTGTCCGGAATCGTTCAGTTCAAGGAGAACCTGGATCTACGAAATTCCCGGAAGATGGGAAAGATCGCAAAGACCTGGGGAACCCGCATCATTATCAATGAATGAAAAAGCGAATGGAAACGGGGAAACTCAACGTATGAACAGAACGAACAGGAGCAGATATGTGCGCGCGATCATCAAGGTATGGATTATCGGGATGCTCATGCTTGCGCCGGTGTCTGCCTGGGCGGTCCATCCTTTTCAGGTGGAGGACACGGACACGCAGGGCGCAGGCAATTTTTTGCTCGAACTGAACGGTGACTACACGAAATACAGCGATCTGAAAACGACAGATTATGCTGGCGTCCTGAGAGCAGGCGTAATAGAATCCGCCGATGTGTCCCTGACAGTGCCCTATCTCATGCTCAACCCGAGCCCGGTGACGAACCAGAGCGCGGATGGGCTTGGCGATGTCCAGATCGGTTTCAAACAAAGAATATATGATAATGAAGTACATCAGTCTATCGGATACCAGTTGTATACAGGCCTGCCTACCGGCAACAGCAGCGAGGGACTCGGTACCAATAACGTCTTAGTCGGGTTCAAATTGATAGACCAGCAGGGATGTTGTAACACGATTTATCACGTGAGCGTTGGATACGAATCCTTTGTCAAGCATTTCGGCGACGATTCGGCTATCCAAGTCGGGTTTGCACTGGAACATAAATTGACGGAGTCCTTCCATTTATTGAGTGAACTGGTTGGTGAGAACCTGAGAGGGGAAGAGGTCGTTCGCGGTGTGCGCCCTGTTACGTTCATGGCTGGAATCAAATATGATATTTCAAAATCTTGGTATATTGATCTCGCCGCCCGGCTTGGGCTCAACAGTGATGCCGAGCAGTACGCGACGCTCGTCGGCACGGCATTGCGGTTTTAGAGGATCCTTCGGCCCGCATGTCTCGGGCTCCACTCGAAGCCGTCCCTTCACGTCACTCTTGTAAATATCCTTTTTTTCGTTCCCTTGAAAAGCGGAGTCGCTGCGGCGGTTACAATCCGCTTGACAGCAGTCTTTTGGTGTGCTACAAAAATAAAAAACGTAACACTTGCAATCCGAAATTATTGTCAGCATCACGGGGAACCTTTCCCTTGATGCAGATTGTAATCTGATGGTGGCATGCCCCATATACCGCCGAATGGGAAAACGGTTTATTACAAAACCGCATCCTTTACAGCAGAAAGTGGTATGGATTACATTATTTTCTGGGAATCCCGCCCATTCATTACTGGCTGCCGATGCGTGGGCGGAGAGGGACATCATATATTTTCCCATACCGATCCGGGATACCTTCCATGCGGGATGATCTATTCGGTTGACGAGAGTTTTGACATTGATTTTTGGAGTAAAGCATGCTTGTTTGCCGGCAGAAACAGATGTCTCGGTACTTGTGGGAACTGCGTTCAGGTTTTCGTGTTCCAGGGACAAGAGCCAAAAGAATCTGCAAAGGAGAAGATGATGCATATTCCCGACGGGTATCTGGGGCCCGCCACGTACGGTACGATGTATGCCATTACCGTGCCGTTCTGGGCAATTGCAGCGCGCAAATTAAACAAAACGCTCAAAACCAGGCAGGTACCGTATCTGTCGCTGGGCGCAGCGTTCAGCTTCGTGATCATGATGTTTAATCTTCCCATCGTGGGGGGAACGACGGGCCATGCAACAGGAGCAACGCTGATAGCTATACTTCTGGGGCCTTGGGCCGCGATGATAGCCGTGTCGGTCGCGCTGATTATCCAGGCCCTCCTGTTCGGCGACGGGGGTATCACCGCACTCGGTGCGAACTGCTTTAACATGGGAGTCATAGGCGGTCTGGCGGGATACGGCATCTACCGAATCATTGCAGTCGGCTCGGATATCAGAAGCAGGAGGCGCTGGATAGCAGCTGCGATTGCTGCATATGTCAGTCTGAACCTTTCAGCCCTTGCTGCTGGAATAGAGATCGGCATTCAGCCCATGCTCGAAAAAACCCCCGCAGGACAGCCCCTCTATTCCCCGTTCCCGCTGAGTATCGCGGTGCCTGCAATGGTAGTGGAGCATCTGTTGGTTTTCGGTTTTGCCGAGGCTTTGGTGACCGCGCTTGTGGTAAAGTATTTTCAGAAGAGCGATCCGTCCATGCTCCAGGCTTGAGAGACAGGCAGAAATTACACCGAGCGGCAGCGTAATGAATTATGACTAACCTAAAAAAATTGTGGGTCGCCATCGGTATTCTGGTGATCTTGTCGCCCCTCGGGATCATACTCCCAAAGCTGTTTAATGCGGAAGGAGCGTGGGGCGAGTGGGGGCTTGACAAAATTGGAAAGTTAACGGGCTTTGTTCCCGAGGGCATGAAACGCCTAAGAGAGAGCTGGAAGGCTCCGTTTCCCGACTATGGATTTCCCGGACAGAGAGAGGCGCTGGGTGGCCAGAGTATGGGGTACGTTGTTTCCGCAATTGTCGGCGTTGCCTTCGTAGCGGGAATGATGTATCTTCTGACGAAATTGCTCGTTCGCAAGAAGAATAAATAACAATCAAATAGATTAGCCGGTGCGTTATTGTCAAAAACGAAGTTCTTAGATAAATCTCTATTGGCGGTAGCTAAAATTGCGGAGCAATCCTTGTTCTCGGAGGCCTACGCCCGGAAGGAGGGCTTGCTTCAGAGGCTCGACGTCCGCATCAAGCTGCTCGGTTTCCTTTCCCTGATCGTTCTCATCAGTTTTTACCATTCACCCTATGCTCTCTGGATCATGTATGGCATGAGCCTGACGCTTGCATCGGCATCGCGGGTGCCGATCTTGTTTCTGCAGAAAAGGGTCTGGCTCTTCGTCCCGCTTTTCTCAGCCGCTGTTGTTCTGCCTGCAATGCTGAATATCGTGACCCCTGGAGAGCCGCTCTGGATACTAGTCAAACTGAACAGGGTCCATTCCTGGGGACCCTATATCCTCCCTGCGGAAATTGCAGTTACTCGACAGGGGTTCTTGGGTTCGATCATCTTTGTTTCTCGGGTTGCAACTTCGGTTTCCTTTGCCGTTCTGTTCACGCTCACGACCAGGTGGGCCGTAGCGTTCTCCGGTCTTCGTGCGCTCGCAGCGCCGCGAATATTTGTCATGACACTTAGTATGACCGAGCGTTACCTCTTCGTTTTTCTGCGGTTGATCCAGGATATGTACCGTGCGAGGAAGAGCAGGACAATACGGCCGCTTTCTCCGGCAATTGACAGGAACTGGACTGCATCGCGCATCGGTGTTACGTTTAAGAAATCCATGGGCATGAGCGAGGACATCTACAAAGCAATGCTCTCCCGCGGATTTCACGGCGAGTTCCGCGCTCTTGGCCGGTTCCATTCAAGGCCGATCGACTACCTGTGGCTGGTGACAGTGATCGGGTTTAGTGGTATACTGCTTTTTCTTGAGAGGATCTTTTTCCACGGATGAATGCCTTCAGCCTGCGCAATATAGCGTACTCCTATGCCGGCAGCACTCCGGTTCTGAGTGATCTTACCACAGACTTTGCGCTTGGCGGGCGTACCGTGATTCTAGGAGCAAACGGCACGGGTAAGTCTACGCTGCTTTCCCTGCTCGACGGTCTGGTATTTCCCGTAGCAGGGACTATTTACGCTTTTGGAAAACCGCTGACCGAGGATGCCCTCATGGACCGGATGTTCTCGATGGATTTCAGAAAACGGGTTGCCTTTGTATTTTCAAATCCTGATGTGCAGCTCTTCTCGTCAACGGTTTGGGACGAAATCGCATTTGGCCCTTTGCAACTCGAACTACCGGCGGAAACAGTCCGCGATATTGTGGACCGACAGCTCGAAACGCTCCGGATCACCGATCTTCGCGATCGCGCACCCTACACGCTTTCCGACGGTCAGAAAAAGAAAGTGGCCATTGCATCGAGCCTGGCAACAGATCCTGACGTGCTGCTGCTTGACGAGCCGACGAACGGCCTCGATCCGCGGACGCAGGTCTGGCTCATCGAGGTTCTGCACGAACTGCACCAGAGAGGAAAAACCATCATTTCGGCGACACACGACCTGTCCATTGCAGGCGACATCGCGGAACGTGCCGTGGTCTTTTCAGAGGATCATACCATTGCCGCGGATGGAGCTTTCGGAGACATTATTCAAAACGATGAATTACTGCTCAGGGTGAATCTGATCCACGAGCACGCTCATCAACATGGAAAGACAGCCCACATGCACCGGCACGGTCACTATGGTCATATTCACTCGACAGGAGGCACGATGCACGACAATCATAAGCACCACAGCCATACGGAAGAACATGAGCACGGACCTGAAAATGAGCTTTCAATAAAAATGCAGGTCTTGTTAGAACACTGGATCGAGCACGGAGACAGCCATGCGGAAAGTTACCTTGAGTGGGCCAGCAAAGCGAGCGCGGCTGGCGAGGAGGCGGTTGCGAAAGAAATATACCTTGCCATCGCAGACAATGATTCCTTAAAGGGCCATTTGAAGCGGGCAAAGTCGATCCTTGCTGCGAAATCAATTCTGAAGAAATAAAAAACCGTAGGAGGTTTTTATCATGAACGCAGTGAACAATGAAGATATTCGTGACGCGATCCAGTTCCACGGCCATCTTTGCCCCGGACTTGCTCTTGGCTACCGCGTGGCAAAAGCGGCGCTCCGGGAACTCGGGGCCGATCGCCCGCAGGATGAGGAACTTGTGGCCATTGTGGAGAACGATTCCTGTGCTGCCGATGCCATCCAGTTTATTACTGGCTGCACGTTTGGTAAAGGGAACCTGATATTTCACGATTTCGGCAAGCACGTGTACACCTTCTATAACCGCAGGACAGGAAAAGGTATCCGCATATCTGAGGACTATCGGGGGTTTGATAGTGATCAGCGTTTTAGTGATCTGAAAAAGAGGCAGGAAGCGGGTGAGAACGTATCGCAGGACATGGAGGCGTTCAAAATGGAAAAAGCCGCTGCGATTCTTAACGCGGAAGGGAAAGATCTACTGACCATTACACCGGCGACTGTAGCTCTTCCCCATGAAGCAAGGATCCGCGGCTCCGTCCGGTGTGCAAATTGTGGTGAGAAATTCATGGAATCCCGGGGAAGAGTGAAAAACGGGAAAATCGTTTGCATCCCGTGCTTCGAGAATGATTAACTTCTAACGTCGGCAAGAGTATCGTAAAAAAGAAACGCCGCCCACCGATTGGCACTGTAATCAAATTTCTCCCTTATGGTTAATAAAAAGAAAGTGCCTCCTGGTTCTCTACTTTAATTCAATAGCGCTACCTTGATGTTCTATAAACTGAAATTTACCCTGCACACCGCACCGATATGATAAACTAGAAAAAATTAGCTGAGACCCTGGATCGAGCGTTGCTGAAGGAGGCGGTTTTCAGGGAGAGAGCGCCAGTTATGGAAAAACGTATCTTAAATATGATGGAGTTCCTGAGCCGACAGTCTGTCCGATTTAATGCTGTTGGAGGGGCGATCCTTGCGCTTCTTGTAGGAATACCAGATTATTTTTTCGGTGGTGAGATCATTTTTCCAATGTTTTATCTCGTTCCCGTCGCCCTCACATCTTGGTATGCTGGGAGAGCGGCGGGTGTTTTGGTAGCATGTGTGAGCACGGCAACGTGGTTAACAGCGGATATATTATCAGGCGTCTCCTATTCTAGCGCGTACATCCCGATGTGGAACGCTCTAGTGATGTTGACTTTTTTCATCATCGTGGCCTATCTCCTCAACGCCTTCAGGAGGGAAAAGTCTTCCGCCCGGGAGGACTATCTTACTGGGTTGGGGAACAGAAGGCATTTTTTCGAGGTGGCGGATGCCGAAATCAGGAGGTCTGCCAGGTACGGTCATGCATTCACGCTTGCCTACATAGATGTGGACGATTTCAAGGCCATTAATGACCGTTTTGGGCACGCTGAGGGCGATGCGCTGTTGAAGTCAATCGCACTGGACATCCAGGAAAGTATTCGAGAAACCGACATTGCGGCACGCCTCGGTGGAGATGAATTCGCAGTGCTCCTGCCAGAGAGCAACGCCGATTCTGCCGCGGGTTTTTTCGACAAACTGCATAAAAAAATTTCACAGGCCCCGAGGAGAAACGGCCGATCGATAACTTTCAGCATCGGCGTCGTAACCTTTATCAGTCCTCCCTCATCAATCGATGAGATGATCAAAATTGTTGATCGCCTCATGTATGAAGCCAAGAATAGTGGGAAAAACCTTGTGAAGTATTCGGTGGCCAAATAACCTGCTGATTCGGCTATCCCCCGGTGATTCGTGCGGCAATCGACGCATTAGGGCAGATAAGGAAATGATACGGCAACTGGATATGCAATGCCTCTCGCATGTTCGTTCTTTGGAGTCTTGCACGAAAGTAGCAAATCCTACACCGGATGAGGCAGACGAAGCAATTCCTCGAGGGGAGATTGGCGAATATGTAGAATTATTGCTGCGTTAACAAAAGGTCAGGCATGGCATGACTCATGCAGCATTGATAATGAGTCAAGGTACAGGGTTATGAGCAGGGCAGAAGTAGACAAGAGAGTAATTCCTAAACTTACGCCGTGAGATGGGATCTCTTCTTCCCGTATGACGTCACATCGGGGCAATTGCCGGTGGACAACACTGGGGATCACTGATAATCAAAACAAAAGGGGAATACATTTCCCCAATTAAATAAGGGGGAAAAACATGAGGAAAATTACGATGTTGTTTTTCATTGCTGCGGTGGCAATTTTTACTGTAGCCGGATGTACAAAGGGGTATCGAACTCAGAAAACGGTGGACGATCTGACCGTCACGCTTAGTGCTGGCAGTTACCCGCTCATCATAGGTGATAACGCCATGACAATAAAGATTACTGACGCATCTGGAAAAGCGGTTCCCGACGCCAAAGTTGGTGTGCGCTACTACATGTCGGCGATGCCAGGAATGGCTCCCATGGAATATAACGTCGAAGCCGCTCCCAAAGGGGAGGGCTATGGATTTACCGCTAATATCGCAATGGAGGGTGGCTGGCGTGTTGATGTTAATGTCGTACGTGGTGACAAACCCTCTCCCACAATGACGTTCAACGTTGATGCACGATAAGTTTGATCGGTTTTGCTCCCGCAGAATGGCTATGGATGGAACGGGAACTACGGAGGATTGGATGATTCCGAGAAGCGATAGTCCGTCCTCTTTTCAGCGGAGATGTTAATGGAATGAAAGTCGGGCTGATTAAAGTGGAAAAAAAATATCTGCGCCGAACGTTTTATGGTGTTCAGGCGATTCATTGGAGGCATGGATGGTGTAAACATCTATCGATGTGCAAAAACGGCAAGGTAGCCGTCAAGTGCGACGAGACGAAAACGACTGAGAAAAATCTCACGAAGATCGCGCGGAGCAGCATCGAATGGCTTGGATATCATTCTAATGACCGAAACCTATCAAACTGGTCATCAGGCCCTCCCCTCCTGCTGTCAAAACTCCCCAGCATCTCTTTAATACTCATGACCTGAAAAGGTCACGATTGCTGGTCCACTTCCCGGAACACCAATCGGGTGACATCATGAATCACGGTTTCGAGACGATTGTCGTCGTTGCCCCGTGCAATGACCCCCAGAAGAAAGGGCCGATTCTGATGATAAATAATGCCGAACTCCTGCAACTGGTGGACATCGCTGCTTTCTCCCGTGCCAGTGCTCCTGATCGGTATCTCCTCATGATCCACGGCCTTGTCTACATTCGGCGGTACGGCAGACGCTATGCCGTCTTGAAAGGCGGTCTTCGAAAGATAGCGGAGTGCTTTCTCGGACATTTCTTCGGACAAATAAGAAGCGTTGAAGAGGACTCGAAAGAGCGCGGCATAGGTATTTAATGACAAAGACTCATTCTGCTTCTGAGGATCGTATTCCCCATTTAGGTCCTTGAGAATTTTATCCAGGTGATTTGGGGGCAAGTTGGCGGATAGCATCGCATAGGCGTCATCATCATCATACGCGATCATCCTGAAAATGAGGTCGTTGACGGTGTATGATTTACCCGGTTCAAGTTTGTGTATCGCCGTCTTGCGCTGCTCCGTTTCTGGATTGACGCTAAAGGTCAGTTTCTTGCGCAAGACGAGAGGATTCGATTCAGCCCATTTAAAATAGGCTATCATTAGGGGCAGTTTGAAATGGTTTTCGCCCTCGAAAGCACCATGCTCTCCGATGACGAACCGGTTCCCGTTGTTCAGATCACGAAAATACACCACAATGGATTCGGCATCGGCGTTTTTCAAATCGTTTTCGATCAGGCTGTTTACTTTGTATTGAAACGGCTTCAGTTCCCGGTTTTTCATTACTTTTTCGCCGGCATGCTTCGCCTCCACCGATGCCCGGATGAACCGGAAGGTCCCTTCCGGCCCTTCCTGCAAAGCTTCGCCTTGAACCGGTGGAAGAGGGGAGAACAGCCCCGTAGCGGCTCCGATGAATATGCCGAGGGCAAAAGCTCCAGCCACAAGGGTTAGCAACACTGACCGGTTGATGGTGACTTTATTTTTTTCCTCATATCCTGAATTTGTCATTGAATGTCCGCAGTTCTTTCCCCTTTCGGCATTCTACCTCCTTTCAGCGAGCGATGCAAGACCTGGGTTTCATTCCGCGCAATGGACCTCTTGCTTTGTCTTGGGATCAACGATATACTTAGTCAAAACTGTATAGCTCCTGATTTTTTAAACACGACGGGGGGAGATATGATAACAATTGTCCTGCTGTTCTTTATTGTTGCCGTGGTGGCGGCTTTTTCGGTTCAGAATGCAACTCCGGTTGCTGTATCGTTTCTTTCCTGGCGTTTCGAGGCATCTCTTGCCCTGGTAATCGTGCTTTCACTCCTGGCTGGCATCATTATTGGCATGATCCTGGTGTCGTGGGTCCGGTTGAAACGGTCCCTGAATCAAAAAAGGTCATCCAACACAGATCGTTCAAAAGGTTCTCAAACGAAATAACGAGATCAAAATGGAGGAACGCGTTTGGATAACACCGCTCTAAAGTTTATCGTTCCCGCGGCAACGGCGCTGACATGTATATTGGCCTTGATGCTTCTCCGTTTTGTGACCTACAGGGTTCTGCATACCTGGGCGAGGAAAACGGGGACGCAGATCGATGGTATCATCATCGATTCGACAAGAAATCCTTCGCTACTCCTTGCAGTGGCAATCGGCATCCATATCGGCTTGTCTTTTTCGGGAATTCCCGAGAAGCATATGGGGTATTTGGGCAGGATACTCGACGTTATAATCATTTTATCGGTGACGTTCGCGTCGGCGACCCTTGTCGGTAGCTTGTTCAGGAATTACGTTCAGAAAAGCAATATTCCGATCCCGACGACCGGACTCGCATATGGTATACTGAAAGGGACCATCTTCGTTATTGGTTTCCTCATTATTCTGACCGATCTGGGGATATCGATAGCGCCCCTCATCACCGCCCTGGGAGTCGGAGGATTGGCCGTGGCTTTGGCACTTCAGGACACGCTGGCGAACCTTTTCGCGGGTGTCCACATCCTCATGGAAAAGTCCATCAGGATCGGCGATTTTGTCAGGCTCGAGTCCGGCCAGGAAGGCTATGTTGATGATATTACGTGGCGTTCCACTCGTATACGCATGCTGCCGAACAACATGGTCGTCATCCCGAACAACAAGCTTGCTCAGAGCGTAGTGACGAACTATTATCTGCCGGAAAAGAGGATGTCAGTCCTCATCGAGGTAGGTGTGAGCTACTCCGCTGATCCTGATCTGGTTGAAAAAATATTGGTAGAAGAGGCGAAAAAGGGCGCAGGTGATATACCAGGCCTCCTGGCGGAGCCCGAGCCTTATGCGCGGCTTGTACCCGGATTCGGCGACAGTTCCCTGAACTTCACGCTTACCTGTCAGGTGCGTGAATTTGCCGATCAATCTCTGACTCAGCACGAGCTCAGGAAAAGGATATTCAAACGATTCAAGGATGCGGGAATCGAGATCCCTTTCCCTCAACGGACTGTCTACATCCGGGAAGAAAAGAAGATCCAATAAGAGCGACGGACTTATGAGAGTAGAATGCACGGCCTGTTTTTTTTGAACTGACCGCGGGTATTTTAAGCGCGGTTTGGAATATTTTTTTATTCAGGAAAAGTACTATCAGGAGACTGCAATGGCTCATCCGAGAATACTGGCATTTATTCTTGCGGGCGGCAAAGGTGAGCGGCTTGCGCCCTTAACGGACTTCCGGTCCAAACCGGCTGTGCCCTTCGGCGGACGGTACAGGATCGTGGATTTCGTGCTGAGCAATTTCGTGAACTCGCACATCTATTCCATTTACTTGTTGGTACAGTACAAGTCTCAGTCCCTGATAGAGCATGTACGCCAGAACTGGGTCCTCTCACCCCTCGTAAAAGAGCATTTCGTTACTGTTGTGCCTCCGCAAATGCGCATGGGGCCTGAATGGTTCCAAGGGACGGCGGACGCTGTGTACCAGAACATCAACCTGATTCACGATCAGCGTCCAGAACTCGTCGCGGTATTCGGCGCTGACCACATCTACCGTATGGACATCAGGCAGATGATGGATTTCCACCTTGAACGAAATGCAATGGTGACAGTCGCAGCACGTCCTGTTCCTGTTGATCAGGCCTCTTCCTTCGGAGTTATTGTCACCGATGGGGACCGGAAGATTACCGGCTTTCAGGAAAAACCGGAGCACCCCGCCTCCATGATGGATGACCCGAGGCGCGCCTATGTTTCGATGGGGAACTATATATTCAACAAAGACGTCCTCGTGGAAGCGCTCATCCGAGGCCAGGAAAAGAACCAGCATGATTTCGGGAAACATATCATTCCGGAGCTCGTCAACACCGGGAGCGTTTTCGCCTATGACTTTGCCACCAATATCATACCCGGCGCTCATTCCTATGAGGAAAAAGGCTACTGGCGGGATGTGGGGACCATCCCCGCTTTCTTCGACGCTCATATGGACATGCTCGGCAAGGAGCCGCTCTTTGAGCTCCATAACAAACAATGGCCCATCCATCCCGCTGAATACGAGGGCCCGGCGGCTAAAATCATGCATGGCGAGATACAGAATAGCTTCATTGCCGAAGGGGTTGTCATCGGTAGTGCCAGGATCATCAATTCGGTGATACGAAGGGATGTCGTTATAGAAGACGATGTCGTTGTCGAGGATTGCATCATCATGGACCATAGCGTTGTAAAGAAGGGTTGTCGCCTCAAGCGAGTGATCGTGGACAAGTTCAATATACTGGCAGAGGGGGAAAAGATCGGGATCCACCCAAAAGAGGACAGGTTGCACTGTGCCTGCCATCGCGATCCCTCGGGTATCTCAATCATACCCAAAGGCGAACGGATGCTGAAACGTCCTCCCTGGTGATGTACAGGGAATTTTCCCATATCAGTCGAATTAATCACCATTCACCCCGAGAAAACGCTTGACAGAAACGGGTTGTTGCGGTATTGTTGGCAGGCAACAGAAATTCTCTTTAAGTCTGGTCCTGTGAGGCCAGGAAGGGTTCATGATGAAAAATTTCAACAGCGGAATTACGCTTAAAATCATCACGTAGACCTTCTTCCCGTGTATCGAGGGAGAGGGTTTTTTTGTGTCTTTTTTCATAAAAAAAGGAGCTACTGCCATGAGCATAAGGGAAAAAGCACTAATTCTCGACAAGACCGGCATAGAACGGGCCCTTACGCGGGTTGCTCATGAGATCCTTGAAAAAAACAAGGGAGCGGGCGATCTTGTCCTCGTCGGTATTCAGAGGGGCGGTGTCCATCTTTCCAAACGTCTGGCCGAAAAAATCCGACAAATAGAGAAGGTGGATATACCGGTAGGCAGCCTGGATATCACCATGTACCGCGATGATCTGGCAACGCGCAAATCTCAACCGGTTCCCCAGACCACAGACATATCCTTCGACATCCAGGATAAAATCATGGTGCTGGTCGATGACGTGCTTTTTACCGGCAGAACTATCCGCGCCGCCTTGAACAGCATTATGGATTATGGAAGACCGAAGCGAATCCAGCTGGCAGTCCTCGTGGACCGGGGGCACCGGGAACTTCCAATTCGCGCTGATTATGTAGGCAAGAACCTTCCCACCGCATCAAGGGAAAAAGTTGAAGTCATGCTGGTAGAAGATGGTGGAGAAGAAAAAGTGGTTATACTAGGGGAGTGAGAAAACAGCAAACGGTAGGCGGGGAAGGCAACGGATGGTGCCTCATAACTCCGAACTCCGGTGCCATTCTTCTCAAAGGTGCGGCCATGGCTCTCAAAACAAAAGATCTGTTAGCGATTAAAGGAATGACCGCGGATGAGATAAAGCTTATCCTGGACACGGCTGCGACGTTCAAGGATGTGTCCGAGCGGGATATAAAGAAGGTACCGACGCTGCGCGGCAAGACGATTATCAACCTCTTCTATGAGGCAAGCACTCGGACACGGACGTCCTTCGAACTTGCGGGCAAACGACTTTCAGCCGATGTGATCAACATTTCGACATCGACCAGCAGCGTGGTCAAGGGCGAGACCCTTATCGATACAGCACGGAACCTGGAAGCGATGAAATGTAATATCATTATTGTTCGCCATTCCTGTTCCGGCGCACCCGAATATCTGTCTAAAATACTCAAAAGTTCGGTGATTAACGCAGGAGACGGTTTTCATGAGCATCCGACCCAGGCCTTGCTCGATATGTTCACCATCCGAGAAAAACTTGGCAGGCTTGCGGGGTTGACTGTTGCCATTGTAGGAGATATTGCCCACAGCAGGGTGGCGCGGTCGAACATCCACGGTCTCACCGCAATGGGCGCGAAAGTCCGGGTTTGCGGTCCTCCCACCATGATTCCACCGGGGATTGAATGTCTGGGAGCAGAAGTTACCTATGATATGGATCGGGCCGTCGAAGGAGCGGATGTGGTCATGATGCTTCGACTCCAGTTGGAACGACAGGCTTCTGGGCTTTTCCCCGGAGTGCGCGAGTATGCCAGATTTTACGGTCTGAATACGGCAAGACTGGCCAAGGCAGCGGGTCACGCGCTCGTAATGCATCCCGGCCCCATGAACCGCGGTGTCGAAATATCGTCTGAGGTTGCCGATAGCACAGCTGTCATTCTCGATCAAGTTACGAACGGTGTTGCGATTCGGATGGCGGTGATGTTTCTGTTGTCCGGAGGCACAAAGGCGGAAGCGTGATTTCGTTGCTTGTGATCAAGTCAGTTGAAAATGCCATTGTCAGCATAGAGGTCCAAAGAGGATTTTCGCTTGCGTATTTTGTGCAACTTTGCGGCAACGTATGAGGTCCTATGAATCTTCTCATTAAAAACGGTCATGTCATAGATCCCGCGAATAGGATTGACGAAAAACTCGATATCCTCGTATCGGGCGGCAAGATCGCGTCAGTATCCAAACCGGGGTCGATCCCGGGAAATGGCGCACAGCTCATAGATGCTTCGGGAAAGCTCGTAGTTCCCGGTCTCATCGACATGCATGTGCATCTGCGCGAACCGGGATTCGAGTATAAGGAAACCATTGCCACTGGCACGTCTGCGGCAAAGGCTGGAGGGTTCACGTCGGTCTGTTGTATGCCGAACACAAACCCAGTGAACGACAACCGATCGGTTACGGAGTTCATCCTATCTCAGGCCCGTTATGCCGCAGCACGGGTGTTTCCCATCGGTGCCATAACAAAAGGATCAAAAGGCGAGGAACTTGCCGAGATGGGTGAACTGCGCTCGGCCGGATGTTGCGCTGTATCGGATGACGGAAAACCGGTCATGAACGCTGCAATCATGCGATGTGCTCTCGAATACTCGAAAATATTCGACATGCTCGTCATCTCGCACTGTGAAGACTCCGCGCTTGCAGCCAAGGGAGTGATGAACGAAGGCATTGTCTCAACAGAGCTGGGGCTTCGTGGCATCTCACGGGTGGCCGAGGATGTGATGACCGCACGGGATATTGCGCTTGCCGAACTAACCGGAGGCAGGCTGCATATTGCCCATGTAAGCACCGCCGGTTCGGTAGGCATGCTTCGTGATGCAAAGGCGCGGGGAGTGAAGGTCACTGCCGAGACCTGTCCGCATTACTTTTCTTTGACCGACGAAGCAGTGCGGGGTTACAATACCATGGCAAAAATGAACCCGCCGCTTCGCATTGCCGACGATGTTGACGCGATCAAGCAGGGACTTCGCGATGGGACCCTCGACGTGATAGCCACTGATCATGCACCACATGCAGCGGACGAGAAAGCCGGGGAATTCGATTATGCGCCCTTCGGAATCGTAGGGCTCGAAACTGCGCTGGGATTAACGCTTAAACTCGTTGAGGAAGACGTCCTGCCGCTTACCGAGGCAATCCGGAAACTCACGGCCAACCCCGGTGGTATTCTTAAAATAGACAAAGGATCACTCTCCGCTGGTTCGGATGCCGACATCACGATCATCGATCCGGGTTTGGAATGGATCGTGAACTCATCGGAGTTCAAGTCGAAATCAAGGAACACGCCCTTTAATGGGTGGAAGTTGAAGGGAAGAGCGGTGCAGACGATCGTTGGAGGGATAATGGAGGAATTTTCGGAATGAGAGAGTCTGACTGAAGATGAAAAAAGCGATACTTGCGTTGGCTGACGGCACGGTGTTCGAAGGAGAATCCTTTGGAGCGGAAGGGGAGACTTCTGGTGAGATCGTATTCAATACCAGTATGACGGGATACCAGGAAATCCTGACCGATCCATCGTACAAAGGACAGATCGTCACCATGACTTACCCCCAGATCGGCAACTACGGCGTGAACGATGAGGACGTGGAATCCGCCAAGCCGTACGCGGAAGGTTTCATTGTGAAGGAGTACTTGGACATTCCCAGCAACTGGCGTTCGAAAAAATCCCTTCATCAATATTTGCGCGAGAACGATATTGTCGGCATCCAGGGAATCGATACGAGAGCGCTGACAAAACATCTTCGGGACTTAGGCGCGCAGCCCGGGGTGATCACGACCAGGGACATGAACCCCGACAGCATTGTTGCCAAGGCAAAAGCGCTCCCCACCATGAGCGGTCTCGACCTGGTAAAGGACGTCACCTGCAAGGAACCCTACCAATGGAAGGAGGGTGACTGGGACCTCGAAAAAGGGTATGCCATGAATCCGCCGTCGTCAAAGTACAGGGTTGTCGCCTATGACTACGGCATCAAAAGGAATATTCTCCGGTTGATCACGAGCGCGGGATGCAACGTGACTGTGGTGCCGGCAACGATGACGGCGGAGGAAGTACTTGCCATGAACCCTGACGGGATATTCCTGTCAAACGGCCCTGGAGACCCGGAACCGGTCATTTATGCCATAGATAACATCAGGAAACTTCTGGGCAGGAAGCCGATTTTCGGCATTTGCCTGGGGCAACAGCTTCTCGGTCTCGCTCTCGGCGGCAGAACCTACAAACTGAAGTTCGGCCATCACGGCGGAAACCAGCCCATCATGGATCTGACGACGCGCAAGGTCGAGATCGCCGCGGAAAACCACGGCTTTGCCGTGGACATGGACACGGTGAAGGACTACGTGGTGATGACACATATAAACCTGAATGACAAAACCTGCGAAGGAATCCAGCATAAAACGCTTCCAGCTTTTTCGGTGCAGTATCATCCCGAGTCATCACCGGGACCGCATGATAGCAGGTACCTTTACAAGCGGTTCATCGATATGATGGAGAAGTTCAAGAGCCAAGAATGATAGTTTGAACTTTGGATTTTGTTATTTGGATGTCCGGGTGGTTTCTTTGTTATCCCAGATTGAATTACGCGAACGTATCAACGCGGCATACAGGCTCCTTGAGAGCTGCTGTGTCTGTCCCCGTGAATGCGGGCTGAACCGACTGAATAACGATAAACTCGGTTTTTGCAGGTCTGGCCTCAATCCCGTCATATCGAGCGTGAGCGCTCATCACGGCGAGGAACCACCGCTATCAGGAACAAAAGGCTCCGGTACGATCTTTCTGACCAACTGCAATCTGCGATGCACCTATTGTCAGAATTATCCCATCAGTCAGATGGGGAACGGCGTCGAGCGGACTCCCGGCGAGCTTTCGTGCCAGATGATCTGGCTGCAGGAGCAGGGTTGCCACAATGTGAACCTGGTGACGCCGACGCATTTTATGCCGCAGATCCTGAAGGCAGTGGGGCTTGCCTGTGAACGCGGATTCAACCTCCCGATAGTATATAATACGAGCGGCTACGAGTCGCTGCGGGCACTCCAGTTGCTTGACGGGATCGTCGACATCTACCTGACGGACATGAGGTATTCCGATGATGCTATTGCTAGAAAATACTCGATGGCCCAACACTACCCGGAGATAAACCGCAAAGCGGTGAAGGAAATGTACCGTCAAGTCGGGAACCTCGTCGTCGACGAGAACGGGATCGGAAAACGGGGACTGATCATCCGCCATCTGGTGCTACCCAACGCTTTGTCGGGAACAGACGGTGTTATGAAATTCCTGTCAAAGGAAATATCAAAGGATGTCTTCGTCAGTCTAATGGCCCAGTACTTTCCGGCATATAAGGCGAATGAGATCAAGGATCTCTCACGCAGAATAACTGCCGAGGAATACGAAGATGCCCGCCGGATCATGGAGCAGAACGGTTTGGAAAACGGCTGGATGCAGGAGTTTGAATAGTAGTTCGAGGTTCAGGGGTCAATGTTCAAAGTCAAAAGCGAAGCTTTACTGAACTTTGAGCTGTGGACTCTGATCTCTGAATTCTGAGAGGTGTGGTAAATGCCAAAACGGACAGATATTAAAAAGATCCTGATCATCGGCGCGGGGCCGATCGTGATCGGTCAGGCCTGCGAGTTCGATTATTCTGGCGTACAGGCCTGCAAGGCGCTCAAGGAAGAAGGATACGAGATCGTGCTGGTCAATTCAAACCCAGCCACGATCATGACCGATCCGGACATGGCGCACCGTACCTATATTGAACCGATCACGGCGGCGGTGGTTGAAAAAATCATTGAACGCGAACGGCCCGATGCGCTGCTTCCCACGATGGGAGGCCAGACAGCACTCAACACAGCCGTGGCCCTGGCGGAATCCGGCGCGCTTAAGAAATACAATGTCGAGCTGATCGGCGCCAAACTGCCGGCGATCAAAAAAGCGGAAGACCGGGAGCTGTTCAAAAAGGCCATGGAGCACATCGGGCTCAATGTGCCAAAGAGCGGGTTCGCGACAAACAGGGAGCAGGCCCTGGAAATTCTGGAGACTATCGGTTTTCCCACAATTCTGCGCCCGGCCTTTACGCTCGGCGGCACGGGCGGCGGCATAGCCTATAACCGGGAGGAATTCACTGATCTGATCACGCGCGGTCTCGAGGCCAGCCCGGTACACCAGGTATTGATCGAGGAGTCGGTAGTCGGCTGGAAGGAATTCGAACTCGAAGTGATGAGGGACGCTAAGGATAACGTCGTAATCGTCTGCTCCATCGAGAACCTCGATCCCATGGGCATCCACACCGGCGACAGCATCACCGTGGCTCCGGCCCAGACCCTGACGGACAAGGAATATCAGATCATGCGCGACGCGTCGCTTCGGATCATCCGTGAAATAGGCGTCGATACTGGCGGCTCGAATATCCAATTCGGGGTAAACCCCGACAACGGCAGGATGGTTGTGATTGAAATGAATCCGCGCGTGTCCCGAAGTTCGGCGCTTGCATCTAAAGCCACGGGCTTTCCAATAGCCAAGTTCGCAGCCAAACTCGCGGTCGGGTATACCCTCGACGAAATCACGAACGATATCACCAAGGCAACGCCGGCGTCTTTCGAGCCGACGATCGATTACGTCGTCGTGAAGTTCCCGCGCTTTGCTTTTGAGAAGTTCCCCCAGGCGGACGCCACGCTCACGACGCAGATGAAATCAGTCGGTGAGGCTATGTCCATCGGTCGGACTTTCAAAGAATCTTTCCAAAAGGCGCTCCGTTCACTCGAAATCGACCGCTATGGACTGGAGTCTCGCCGGGACCGCGATGGAGACGAGAAGCACGAAGTCGCCGACATCCGGCAAAAGATCAGCGTGCCAAACTGGGAACGGGTGTGGTTCATTGCAGATGGTTTTCGCGTGGGCATGACTGTGGAGGAAATATTCAACTTATCAAGGATCGACCCGTGGTTCCTCCATCAGATCAAGCAGATCGTCGACCGGGAGAAAGAACTGAAGGAGCACGCTGGGAATATTCTGACCAACCGGACGCCATCACCGGACCATCCCCTTAGACGCGCCAAGGAATACGGATTTTCCGACCGCAGGCTTGCGAAGCTTCTGACCACCACGGAAGAGACGGTGCGCAGAACCCGCTATGAGCTCGGTATTACACCGGTATTCAAGACCGTGGATACCTGCGCTGCTGAGTTCGAGGCGCACACGCCGTACCTTTATTCAACCTATGAAAAACCGTTTTATACAATCAAGGGTAAGGGGGGAAGCAGCGAGGTGCGAGGGACTGCTGAATGCGACGCGAATCCGACTGACCGGAAGAAGATCGTGATCCTCGGGGGGGGGCCGAACCGGATCGGGCAGGGTATCGAGTTCGACTACTGCTGCGTTCATGCCGCCTTCGCGCTCAAGGAAGACGGGTACGAGACGATCATGGTGAATTGCAACCCCGAGACGGTGAGCACGGATTATGACACGTCCGACCGCCTGTATTTTGAGCCCTTGACACTCGAAGATGTTTTACATATTATACAGCGGGAAAAGCCCATGGGCGTGATCGTGCAGTTCGGTGGACAAACGCCGCTCAAGCTCGCGGTGTCTCTCGAGAAAGAGGGCGTGCGCATCCTCGGCACCACGCCCGACAGCATCGACCGGGCCGAGGATCGGAAGCGCTTCAAAGAGCTGATCGACAAACTGGGTCTCCTGCAGGCCGAGAGCGACACTGCGGTGTCTTGCGACGAGGCGGTAGCCGCGGCGAACTGCATCGGTTACCCTGTCATGGTGCGTCCGTCCTATGTGCTCGGCGGCCGGGCCATGGAAATTGTCTATGACGAGGAGAGCGTCCGGAATTATATGAGCCGAGCGGTTAAGGCCTCGCCGGAAAGGCCGGTGCTCGTCGACAAGTACCTGGAAGACGCCGTGGAGATAGACGTAGACGCGATCTCCGACGGGAATACTGTGGTCGTGGCTGGGATCATGGAACATATCGAAGAGGCGGGAGTCCACTCCGGCGATTCCGCCTGCTCGCTGCCGCCGTTCTCTCTTGCGCCCGAAATCATCAGGGAAATCGACAGGCAGGCGAGGATACTCGCCCTTGAACTGGGTGTGGTCGGCCTCATGAACATCCAGTTTGCCGTCAAGGAGGGCCGGGTTTACGTACTCGAGGTGAATCCCCGGGCCTCGCGTACCGTACCGTTCGTGAGCAAAGCAATTGGGGTACCGCTCGCCAAACTTGCTTCCCGGGTCATGGCCGGCAAGACCCTTGCGCAACTCGATTTTACGAAAGAAGTGAGCATCAAACACATCGCGGTTAAGGAAGCTGTTTTTCCCTTCGCGAAATTTCCGGGTGTGGACACGCTGCTGGGGCCGGAAATGAAATCAACGGGCGAGGTGATGGGCATCGATACGGATTTCGGTATGTCCTTCGCCAAGTCCCAGATGGCGGCCGGCAACCCCATGCCCGTTTCTGGACGCGTATTCTTGAGCGTGAAGGACAAGGACAAAGCCGGCCTGCTCGAAGTCGCACAGGGGATGGAAAAAGCAGGTTTCATTATTGTCGCCACCCGCGGCACCGCGGACTATCTGAGGAAACGGGGCATTACGGTCGAGACCGTGAATAAAGTGACGGAAGGGAGGCCGCATATTGTGGACCAGATCACCGATATGCAGATCGACCTCGTCATCAATACGGTCCATGGCGCGCAGTCGCAGAAGGATTCTTATTCGATACGGCGTACGACCCTGATTAAGGGGGTCCCCTATTTCACAACCATATCCGCGGCGAAAGCGGCGGTGCGGGGCATCTCGGCCATCAAAACACGACCGATACAAGTAAAGTCCATTCAGGAGTATCAGAAACCATGACGCAGAAGATTCCCATGACTAAAGAGGGCTACGACAAGCTCAAACAGGAGCTCGACCGAATCATCAAGGTCGAACGTCCAAAGAATATAAGAGATATTGAGGAAGCGCGGGCGCACGGTGATTTGTCGGAGAATGCGGAATACCACGCCGCCAAGGAGCGGCAGGGCCATCTTGACGCTAAGAAGCGGGAACTGGAACATAAGCTTGCCAACGCCCAGATCATCGACATTTCGAAGCTCACGAACGAAAAGGTCGTGTTTGGAGCGACGGTCACGCTTGCGGACACCGATTCCGGAGATATCAGGAAGTATACACTGGTGGGCCAGGAAGAGGCTGATCTCAAAAAGGGAAAAATATCGGTGCAGTCGCCAGTGGGCAAGGCACTTATCAGCCACAAGGTCGGTGATATCGTCACAATTAAGACCCCCGCCAAGACTGTCGTGTATGAGATCCAGGAGATTCAGATTGCCTTCGAGTAGGTTCCACAAGGCAACAATTCTTGTCAATAAAACCGTGGGCAGGGGATACTTTCGCCTTGTGTTGCGAGATCCGGAAATATCCGCGGCCGCGTTGCCGGGCCAGTTCGTGATGCTCCGGGTATCAGAGAACATGGACCCTCTCCTTGCGCGGCCCTTCGGCATATCTTCTCTTCCCTCACGGTCTTCCCTTGAGCTTATTTACCGAGTTGTCGGTAGGGGGACTTCGCTGCTGACACAAAGAAAGGCAGGAGATTCGCTGAACCTGCTCGGACCGATTGGTAATGGGTTTCCGCTGCCGGAAAAAGAAGCGACACCGGTACTCATTGCCGGTGGAAGTGGATTTCCCCCCCTTCATTTTCTTTCTGTCAAAGCAGGGTCCAGAGCCCATCTCTTCATCGGCGCAAGGAACAAGGATTGTCTGCCACCTGCGGGGATTGTGAAGAGTTTCCGCGATACCGCTGCGAAAGTTCATCTTGCTACGGAAGATGGAAGTGCAGGAAAACAGGGGATGACGACGGACCTGCTGAATGCGTTTCTAACCGTGATGGAGCGGAAAACCCCTGTAGTACTATACGCGTGCGGCCCCCATGCCATGCTAGGCGCGGTAAGCAGAATCGCCGAAATACATTCGTTGCCCTGTTTCGTTTCCATGGAGGAACGCATGGCTTGCGGCGTCGGGGCATGCATGGGCTGTTCTGTTGCCATGAAAACAGGCGGCTACAAGAGGGTATGCAAAGACGGTCCGGTGTTTGCCTCGCGAGACATCGAGTGGCGCGAACAGGTAGCAGTGAAGTTAGTGAGTAGTAGAAAGTAAAGAGGAGAGAAGGTATTGCAGGAGAAGATTGGGAATGACTTTGTGGACATGTCAGCCAAAATTAAAATAAAACCGGACCTCTCCATTGATTTCGCAGGGATTAGACTCAAGAACCCCGTACTCACGGCATCGGGCACCTTCGGATATGGAGAGGAATATGCGGAGTTCGTGGACCTGAACAAGCTGGGCGGCATCATAGTCAAAGGAATATCGATGAAGCCGATCAAGGGGAATCCGCCACCCCGCATTTGGGAAACGCCGTCAGGTATGTTGAACGCAATCGGCCTAGAAAATCCCGGTGTCGATGTTTTTCTGAGAGATAAACTTCCCTATCTTCGGACATTCGATACTGCAGTGATCGTGAATATTTTCGGATACAGTCTTGAAGATTATGTCAGCGTCGCGGAGAAGCTGGACGGCGTTCCTGGAATAGACGGTCTGGAAGTCAACATCTCGTGTCCTAATGTAAAAGCGGGAGGCATGGTGTTCGGCACGAACGTCAAGGCTGCGTTCGAACTTTTGGCGGCCGTGCGAAAAGCCGTGAAGCTTCCGATTATCGCGAAGCTGTCGCCGAACGTTGCCGATATTACTGAATTCGCCAGGGCAGCCCGCGATGCGGGATGCGATGGTTTGTCGCTCATCAACACACTTCTCGGCATGGCGATCGATGTGAGGTGCCGACGGCCGCGTATTGCTAACTGCACGGGGGGGCTTTCGGGACCCGCAATCCGGCCAGTTGCTGTGCGCATGGTCTGGCAGGCCGCAAATGCCGTCCCATTGCCGATTATCGGCATGGGCGGCATCGCATCGGGAGACGATGCGCTGGAGTTCATTCTAGCCGGAGCATCGGCAATAGCGGTTGGAACCGCTAATTTCGCAAACCCGCGAGCAACCCTGGACGTGCTGTCTGGCATTGAGAAGTTCATGACGGAACAGAAGCAGAGACACCTCAGTGCCCTCATCGGGAAGGTGGAAACCGGCTGAGGATCATTGCACTAATGCTAGCGCATTCCCCCCTTTCCAGGCGCGAACATCAGGAGGGGGTCAAGCGGGAGGCTTAGTTTTTCGAAGTTTTTCTTTAGTTCCTTGCTGTTCGACATATCTCTTTATTGTTTCAAGAGTAACATGCCCGACACTCCCAACGTAATACGCTCTATGCCAGAACACCGGTTTCCTGTAAAACTTTTTGATATAATCGGCAAATTCACGGCGCATCCTCTTGGAACTCGCGGACTTAAGGTTGTTTACCAACGTGGATATGTTTAAGGCAGGGTGGATGTCAACAAGTAGATGTACGTGGTCTTCCTCACCGCCAAACTCGATAAGACAGCATCTCCAACTCTGGAGTATGTTTGCAAACGTTTTTTCGGCGTACTTCAGCATTTTACCCGTGAATACTTTCCTCCGGTATTTTGTCACCAGGACAATATGCAGCCTAAGTAAATAAACAGAGTGTGATGTTGATTTGTTGGGTTGACTTATCATGTTGCCTAATATATGATATACACCATGGCGTTGTCAAGCGGGAACAGCTTCAGGTGCTACCCGACGGAAGAACAGAAGATCCCTCTCTCTCAGTGGATGGGCTGCCAGCGGGTAGGGATATCGACGTAAGAGTAAAAAAGAAAACGATACGGTTAAGAAATAAAGTCTTACTCAGTTAGGAACTGGCCGGAGTAATGCACGTGGGAGAGGGACGTAAGACGGACTGTGGGGTCACCTGCGGTTTGCTTCCCTTCTGTGATCCGTGAAACCCCAACTACAACCGTGCAAACGGTTTAGTGGCGGGTTCATCCTATGGACAACGAACTGCTGCGGAAATTTCTCAACTACCTTGCCGTGGAAAAGGGGCTTGCGCGTAATACCATCGACTCCTATGAACGGGACCTGCGCAAATACTTGGGCTATACGGCGGTCAAGAAGTCTGATGGCATCACTCAATCCGACGTTACAGCTTTCCTTGCCTCGCTGACGAAGTCCGGTATTGCCGCGCCCTCCCGTGCGCGGTGCCTGGCCGCGATCAGAGGATTCCACAAATTTCTTTTGATCGACGGCCTCGCAACATATGACCCTACGATGAATCTGGAGACGCCCCGAGGATGGAAGCGTCTGCCGAAAGCACTCTCAGCCGCGGCTGTGGATTTACTGCTCGACCAGCCTGATCGGCATACTGCAATCGGGATGAGGGACAAGGCAATGCTCGAGCTTTTATACGCTACGGGGCTGCGCGTCAGCGAACTAGTGGGTCTGAAATATCAGGATATCAATCTTGAAAGGGGATTCCTTCTTGTCATGGGAAAGGGGTCAAAAGAGCGCGTTGTCCCGCTAGGGGAATCGGCCTCCACTGCCCTGAAAGAGTATTTCGTTGACGCAAGGCGTTCTCTGCTTAGCAACATAGAATCGGATTATCTGTTCATCAGTTCCAGGCACAGAGCTATCACCCGACAGATGTTTTGGGAACGGATAAAATATTATGCTTCCAAGGCGGGAATCGCCGGGACGGTATCACCGCACACGCTGCGCCACTCCTTTGCAACCCATCTTCTTGACAACGGAGCAGATCTTCGCGCGGTCCAAGCTATGCTTGGCCACTCGGACATTTCTACTACTCAGATTTACACGCACGTATCGAGAGAGCGACTGAAAAAAATTCACGAAAAGTATCATCCAAGAGGGTAAGGGAGTCTGAAGAGTCTGATGAATCGAATTCATGAGTTTTTAAAGTTTGCCTTTATCGTTCCTCGAAAAATTCGTCAGGCTCTTTCGATTCATTATATTTAAACGCTATGGAAATCATCACCAGTCATACGAATGCTGATTTCGACGCGTTGGCCTCGATGGTAGCGGCCAAGAAACTCTATCCGGAAGCTAAACTGGTATTCCCGGGTTCGCAGGAAAAAAGCATGCGGGATTTTTTTCTCGAATCAATGTTTTACACCCTGGAGGCCGAGCGGCTGAAAACCATCGATGTGGATAGCATCTCAAGGCTCATCATCGTCGACAACAGGAATCCCTCGAGGATCGGCAAGCTGGCGGAAGCGTTGGCAAGACCCAACGTTTCCGTGCATATTTACGATCATCACCCCTCTTCGGACATGGACATACATGGCGAGAAGGAAATTATCGCAGAGGTGGGCGCAACGACTACCATCATGATAGAGCTGCTCCGTGAAAAGGGAATCAAGATCAGTCCGCTCGAGGCAACGGTCCTGGCTCTAGGCATATACGAGGAAACGGGTTCGCTGACCTTTATTTCAACGACAGAGCGAGACGCCCAAGCTGTGGCTTACCTCATATCGCAGGGAGCGCAGTTGAATATTGTTTCCGATTTCATGTCCCGCGAACTGACGACGGAACAGATAGCAATCCTGAACAACCTCATCGAGAACGCGAAAAAGTACGACATCAATGGGGTCACCGTGGTTATTTCCTCCTTAGCTGTCCCTCATTTTATTCCCGACTTGGCGAATCTAGCTCACAAGATCAGGGAGATTGAGGGCCTGGACGTTCTGTTCCTTGTCGTGCAAATGGGCGATAAGACACATGTTATCGGACGCTGCAGGATCCCGGCGGTGAATGTTGGGGAGGTGCTCGAGCAACTGGGTGGCGGAGGGCATGCCACCGCTGCATCGGCCGCAATCAAGGACATGACCTACCTCCAGGCCCGCGAACGACTGATCGACCTTTTGAGGAAGCATATCAAACCGGGACCGATCGCTCATGAAATCATGACTGCGCCAGTCAAAACCATTCCCTACGGTAGCGTCATAGCGGAGGCGGGTGAGGCCATGACACGTTTCAGCGTAAATGTGCTGCCCATTCTGCGTGGTGATTCCTATCAGGGGATCATCACGCGCGAGATTGTGCAAAAAGCGCTTTTCCACGGTCTTGGAAAGCGGAAAGTCGAGGAGTACATGTCGAGCGGCGGACCTGTTGCGTCTCCGGACATGCCCATGAGCCAGGTAGAGCGCATTATGATCGAGGAGCACCAACGCTTTATACCGGTCCTCGGACGGGATGGGGAATTAGTGGGGGCAATCACCCGTACCGATCTTCTTCGTTCGCTTCATGAGGAGCGGCTCGCAGAGATTTCTGATTCGGAAGATCTGTCATCCCATTCCCTTCGCACGGTAAAGGGCCTGATAGAAGAGCGGATCACAACTGAGATCCGGAACACGCTAAGAATCGTGGGGGAGGTCGCCGATGAAAGCGGTTTTCCGGTCTACCTAGTCGGTGGCATTGTTCGAGATCTCTTTTTGCGGGTGTCAAACCCCGACGTCGATATAGTTGTCGAAGGAGACGGCATAACGTTCGCTGGCATGCTTGTAAAGAAGATGGGTGGCCGCATGAAAACCCACCAGAAATTTGGCACAGCCGTTGTCGTGCTGCCCGCGGGTCTCAAACTTGATATCGCCACGGCTCGTCTCGAGTATTATGAATCACCGGCCGCGCTGCCAACCGTTGAGTTGTCGTCAATAAAAAAAGACCTCTACCGACGCGATTTCACGATTAATACGCTCGCGGTGCGTCTAAACAGGAAGCGGTACGGCGAACTCATCGATTTTTTTGGTGGCCTCCGCGATATCAAGGACAAAACCATCCGCGTTCTGCACAGCCTTTCCTTTGTAGAGGACCCCACTCGCGTGCTGAGGGCCGTGCGTTTTGAACAACGGTTTAATTTCCACCTGAGCAAGCACACCCAAAACCTGATAAAGACGGCGGTGAATATGAGGCTCTTTGACCGGCTTACCGGCGAGCGGATTTATACGGAACTCGTTCTGATGTTATCGGAATCTGAGCCGTTGAAAGTTTTGAAGCGGATGCGTGAGCTGGACCTGCTGAAATTTATTCACCCCGGCCTGAAGGGATCCGTTGAACTTGAACGTCTCTTTACGAATATCGGCGAGACACTGGCGTGGTTCAGGCTGCTCTACCTTGATCTGTTGGTGGAAAAGTGGTTTGTCTATTTTCTCGGCCTCTTTGACCGGGTGAAGGATGCGACGACTGCGGAAGCCCTTGAGCGCCTTGCGGTACCGGTCCGCCTCCGGGAGCGCGTGGAGATGGCGCGGACTCGTTCCCGCGAAGTGCTGTTCCTGTTTTACAAGGAACCACAGGTTTCCCACAGCCGCATCCATGATTTGCTTTCGCCGCTCGACATCGAGGCGCTTCTCTTGATGATGGCGAAATCGAAGCAGGAACGGGCCAAGAAATATATTTCTGTCTACCTTACCCATCTCCGCAACGTCAAAGTGACTCTTACCGGCGACGACCTCAAACAGATGGGAATCCCTCCTGGTCCGAAGTATCGGAGAATTCTTACACAACTTCTCAATGCGAAACTTGACGGATTGGTAAGGAGTCGGGAAGAGGAAATCGAGTTTGTGAAAAAGAAAAGCATTGGCGGATAACATATTCTGTTACAATACCGTAAACCTCAAGATTGCCTTGACGAACCCTGAAAAATTAGGCATAGTACTTCCATGATCTTCATCAGCCTCTTCGGCGGGGTACTGCTGCTCCTCTATGGAATCAAGCTCCTGAATGACGGGCTCCAGAACGCCGCAGGTTCGAAGATCCGTTCGCTTCTCCGCTCTCTCACAAGCAACCGGCTGACCGCAGTGGGAGGCGGTGCTTTCATTACCGGTCTGATTCAGTCAAGCAGCGCCACGTCAGTCATGCTCGTGGGGTTTGTGAGCGCCGGGCTTATGAGCTTCCGCCAAACACTTGCGGTGATGCTCGGCGCCGACATTGGCGCAACCCTTACCGTTCAGCTTATCGCCTTCCATATATACGACTATGCGGTTCTCATCATCGGGATCGGATTGGTCTTCGTGCTTTATTCAAAAAGGGCCATCACGCGGAATGTAGGAGAGGGGATCCTCGGGTTCGGCTTCGTCTTTCTGTCCCTCAAAATAATGACCGATGCGATGACGCCGCTCCAGGAAAATGAACTCTTCCGTCTGGTGTTCGTAGCCCTTACGGACACGCCCGCTCTCGGAATCGCGATCTCGGCCATTTTGACGGGATTCATCCACAGCAGTGCGGCGACCATGGGCATCGCCCTGGTACTTGCCAAGAGCGGTCTGATCCCGCTTAAAACCGCTCTGTATATCATTTTCGGGGCCAATATCGGGACCTGTGCTACGGCACTCATTGCGAGTCTACACTCACCGGTGGAGGCCCGGCGCGTTGCATGGGCTCACATTCTATTCAAACTGTTCGGCGTTCTGCTCTTTCTGCCCTTTGTCGCTCCCTTTCAGGAACTGGTCGCAGTTTCGGCAAACGACCTGCCTCGCCAGATCGCGAATGCCAATACACTATTCAATGTCATCATGGCTGTCTGTTTCCTCCCTTTCACCGGACCATTCGCGAAGCTCATTTTGAAGGTCATGCCGGATAAGGCCGAAGAAAAGAAATTCGGACCATTATACCTCGATGATCATGTGCTCGGCACCCCGTCGCTCGCCTTGGGACAGGCAGCGCGGGAGACGCTCAGGGCCTCAGACATCGCGCGGGGGATGCTTGTCGATTCGATCAAAACCTTCGAGACTGACGACACCGACACCATCGCCGACATAAAAAGCCAGGACAATCTGATCGACCTCCTCGACCGGCATATCAGACTTTATATTTCTCGGCTGTCGTCATCCCACCTTACGGAGTCCCAATCGCGGCGCGCCATGACGGTCCTTGAAGCGTCGAGAAATCTGGAGAGCATTGGCGATGTCATTGACCGGAACATTATGCCGCTATCCATGAAGCGGATCAACAAAGGCATCACGTTTTCTCGGGAGGGTCTCGAAGAGATCACCCTGTTCCATAAGAAGATTATCGATAACTTCGATGTGGCAATGTCGTCTTTCGCAGGCAATGATCGCGATCTCGCCGATCGCGTCATAAGAAATAAGGAAGAGCTCAGCCTCATGGAGCGTGAGCTGGTACAGGCTCATCTTGACCGTTTACGGAAAGGACTGCGGGAATCCATCGAGACCAGCCACGTGCATCTCGACCTCATCGGCAATCTTGCTCGAATCAATTCACTCATAACGCATATTATTTATCCGATAGCAGAGGAAAAGCGCGCAAAAGGACGTGAAGACATGGGTATTGACCAGTGAGGAAAACGGAGTGTGCATCTACAAGCCTGAGGTACGGAAGGATTGCAAACCAGTAGTTATGACGCTTCTCATGGCCGTTGTTCCTGATGCGGACAGGCAGAAACTGGAAAAAAATTGATACTGAGGCCATTAAGGTCCCAGAGGGAAAAGCAGTAAATAGTAACGGAGATTTATAATAGGCTTTCTCATCCTCTCTCAGTGCTCTCTGGGAACGATTGCAAATTATTGCCCATTCTGAGAAAAATTATTCTTAAGATATTTTATCCCCGGGAGGTTTCAAATGATCAGGCAGCTCAGGGTGAAAACGAATGCTAGGACGGAACTGGTGGACATTACGCAGGGAGTGCAGCGCCTTGTGGCTGAGAGCGGAATCCGCTCGGGTGTGTGTTACATCTACGTGCCCCATACGACAGCGGCAGTAACGATCAACGAAAATTCGGATCCCAACGTAGGACGAGACCTACTGAAGGAAATGAACAAGATCATCCCTTTTGACGATAATTATGGGCATAGCGAGGGCAACTCCGCTGCGCACATTAAATCAAGCATAATCGGTGTGTCAATGCCGGTACTCGTTGATGACGGGCGTCTTGCACTTGGCACCTGGCAGGCTTTGTTTTTTTGTGAGTTTGACGGTCCCCGTGACCGCAGAGTCATGGTCAAAGTGATGAAAGACTGAAAACGGCCGGTAAGTAGAGCGGGACAGGATCACAGCTCAAAGTCTATTTTAACGCCGGAATATCGATGGCCGCCAACGTAACCCTGCTTTGGCAGCTCGCTGAAATAAAATCGGCAAAGTGCCAGCGCTGTCGCAACCCTGGAAAGACATTTTCTGGGACCGAATTCCAGACAAGCCCTGTGCGCCTACTTGTTCAGCCTTTCCTCGGTCTGTTACATGATCGATTCCTTCGATTTAAACTTGCTATTCCCCGTAGCTTGCTACGGTGTCACCTTATAGAGGGAAGAGCATGAGAAACCGCAGATTTCTCATATGAATATTCTTCCTTTATACCCTGTAAGCTTGCTGCGGGGCAATTAATTCGGGTCAAGGCTGTCCTCTAAAAGAAATAGTAATCTCCTTATCAGGTCCTGCGCTCAGGCGTGACATGATCTGCTGGCCGCAATAATCTTCATTTTTTCTTTATCCCTGTATATCAATATGGTATTATCCCGCCATGAACAGTCCTGCGGCGGAACAACTGAGACTCTTTGATTTCGATTATGAGCTCCCTGAAGCACTGATCGCACAGGAGCCGGCATCGGAGCGTGATCGCTCCCGTCTCATGGTCTTTGACCGGTCCTCCGGTGTTATTGAACACAAAATTTTTTCCGACCTTGAAAAGTATCTCGTGCCGGGAGACCTGCTGGTCTTGAACGATACCAGGGTTTTTCCCTGCAGGTTGCCCGCGACAAAGCTGGGTGGTGGCAGATCCGAGATATTTCTCCTGTCAGAGCTTGATCGCAATCTGTGGATAGCGCTCGTAAAAGGCGGGGTTGGCAAAGGGAAAAGACTGATCGTTTCTTCAGGAGTGGAAGCGGAAATCGTCCAAGAGCATGCCGACGGGACCAGAACGATTCGTTTCCATAACCTGGCTGATATCCGTGGAATGCTGAACGCGATCGGCAGGGTACCGCTTCCACCTTATATTAGGCGCGGCCCTTCAAATGAAGATCGCGAACGCTATCAAACTGTGTATGCATCACGGGAAGGGGCTGTTGCCGCGCCCACGGCAGGCATGCACTTCAGCCGGGATCTCCTTGCAACGATTGCGGCTAAGGGAGTTGAACTCGTCGCTGTAACGCTTCATGTGGGCCCCGGCACTTTTCAGCCTGTACGTTCCGACAGGATTGTCGAGCACAGGATGCTACCGGAGCGCTACTCGATCTCAGCCGCTGCAGCGGAAGGGATCAATAAGGCAAAAGCCGAAGGCAGACGGGTGATTGCCGTAGGCACCACGAGCGTGCGCACCATTGAGACCGCCTCCCGTATCGCCGGTTCGGTCATTGCTGGTGAGGGGGAGTCGGAACTTTTCATCTATCCGGGATATGAATTCAAAGTAACCAGTGGAATCATTACGAATTTCCATTTACCGAAGTCAACGCTTCTTATGCTGGTGTCAGCCTTTGCCGGCAGGGAAAGGATATTGTCGGCCTATCGGACTGCGGTAGCGGAACAGTATCGGTTTTATAGTTACGGAGACGCGATGCTGATCACATAGGTGGGTAATGGACTCTGCGCTCCAGCGGTCTATGGTTTAATGAACATTCGGGAAAGGGATGAAACACATGCTTAACAACGTACGCGGCGGTATCATATCCAAACTATTCATTATCCCGGCAGGAGTGGCCCTTATGCTGGGCTTTTTTTCCCTTGGTTATTACGTCGGGAGATACGAGAGTAAAACAGCGTCACCGGGCGAAAATATGCAGCCTCTTCCCGATGTCGTTTCCAAAAATCTTCCCAAACCAGAGGAGTTCACATTCTATAAGACATTGACCGAGAAGGAAGACAGGACAGTTTCCATCGATCTCAAGTCCAAAAACGCGAACACTGTGAGTGAGTCTGGAAAGAAACAGGGTGATGATGTCCTCAAGACCGAAGATCAAAAAGCTGCGAAAGAGAGCGGAACGGAGTCCAGACTCGAGAAAAAAACCACTCCCATGACAGCGGCGAAGAATGCCGTGGTTAAACCATTTCCCGTAGTGGAGACAAAGGCAGCAAACCGCAAGCGGGGTGCGTCCGCGCGGTTGCGTTTTACGATCCAGGTATCCTCTCATCCAGACAGACAGACCGCGGAGGATGACGTTAGACGGATGAAGCAGAGCGGATTCGCGGCATTCATTATTACGTCGGAATTACAGGGCAAGGGAACGTGGTATCGCGTTCGGATCGGCAGCTTTGCGAGCAGGGATGCGGCGGAGAGGCTTCAGAAGGCTATCCATGCGAAAGTTGGTTTGGAACCGATTGTTTTGCTGGAGTGAGGATTCGGGACTCGCAAGATTGAGTCTTAGGCCTTGTATAAACAAGATGTATCCCAAGGTTATGGAGAGGTAAGGGACAGAGTGAATTGCCGGTTATCTTTAGCCAGTGTAAGAAATGCCTTAATGCACTGTCTGTTCTGATACCATCTGGACTACGAGGGGAACGATGCCGGCCTGATCATCGTCAAGAAGTGTTTCGACCCAATAGGTGCCTGGCACCTTGAAGGTCGTGTTATAGCGGATCGAGATATCGCGATGGCGCTGCGTTTCATTATAGAGGTTCAGCTTTGTCTGAGACTCCGAGAGCACCTGTTCACGGTCCGGTGCGAGGAGCCTGATTCTTACGGTAAAGTCTCCCCGGCCGCCGATCCATTCGTTCACGATTGCAAAGCGGTAGTGCATTGCCGGAAAAGTATGGGAAAAGATGCTTTCAAAGAGCCCCATGAGGCTGAATTTGCCACCTATCTCTTGGCGAACGTCGTCACAGATAAGAGTATAGCTCAATCGCGGTTTGACCTTATTGTATGCCATGATCGCAACATAACACACCTTTTAAACCTCCGTCAATCTGTTTTTTCTTGACAAAAATTTTTATTCAACGTAATCTTGACCGCATCTTATGACCGCTCTGGAACATATCAAACTCCTTGAAAGCCTTCATCCTTTAGAAAGCAAACTACTCCTCTGCTTTACCGCGAAGACGACCGTATCGGCACCTGAAATCATGAGCGCCCCGGGCCTTGATGAATCCCGGCTGGACATGGCTTCAGGCTGGCTCCAGACAAAAGGACTGCTCGATGTCAGAGACGAGTCCGTCACTTCTTTCGTATCCCTTACGGAAACAGGCAGAGACTATCTTGAGAAAGGCGCTCCGGAGATGCGGATCGTCGACGCTCTTCGTGAAGGGAAAAAGTTTACCGTCAAGGAAGTTATCCAGTCCTGGGGCATGGATCCAACCGAGGTTAGTTCTGCAGTGGGGACGCTTAAGGAAACCGGCGTCATTCGCATCGTCCAAGGTGGAGTCCTTGAACTTTCAGCCGGCGCCGATGTCTCCGAATATGAATTCCTTGCTGCACTCATCAAAGCAGTGGCAGGATCCGATCAAACTGACTTGTCGGACTTCACCCCGGAACAACAATCCATGATCCAGGCAAACTTCCACAAACGCGGGAAGTCCAAAGGGATCTTTCGCATCTTCGAGAAAAAGAACCGATCTTACACATTGACGGCCCTGGGGCGGGCAATGCTTGTTCTGCTCCAGCAACGGGGAGGAACGCTTGATGAAATATCCGTTCTTACGCCGGAGATGCTGAAGCAGGGGACTTGGAAAAACAAAAAGTTCCGCGCTTACAATATCGCCCTCAGCCCGCCGAGGCGCAGCATTGGCAAGAAACATCCTTATAAGGAATTTCTCGACTTCGTGAAGTACAAGTTTATCGGCATGGGATTTACAGAAATGCGCGGCCCTCTTGTGGAAAACGAATTCTGGGACATGGATGCACTGTTTATGCCTCAATTCCACCCGGCGCGGAATATACATGACGTGTATTT
>Ga0335081_10001136_pt1 | contig 42475 bp, 35 predicted proteins | sample Lox_Sample_35_FD_206713 | JGI IMG/M metagenome (GOLD analysis project Ga0335081, IMG submission 206713) | Soil microbial communities from Loxahatchee National Wildlife Refuge, Florida, United States - Lox_Sample_3.5 | ecosystem: Environmental > Terrestrial > Soil > Wetlands | place: USA... | reverse complement strand
CTGAACTTGCTCGATATCTGGGTGTCACGCCAACGACGGCTACTCGCCTTGTGGACCTTCGCGTCCAGCTTCACGACATCGCGGATAAGGTCTACCTGGAGGATTACGCCAACATCATTATTTTCTACGTTTATCTCACGAAGGATCGCGCCTTCATTGAATATCTTCTTGCGAATGCAAACCGGATTTATCGCGAGCAGCAGCCGTGTGACCTTGCGACACATGTTGAGTTTATCAATCGCATCGGTACCGAAAACTCGAGGCTTGAACTACCGAGCGCCGATGTCGAGAAAAACCGAGAGGAGATGCTTCGCCGGAAGGATGCCGCCGAGGAGGAGAGCCAGTCAATCGAGGAGAAACACCCTGAAGCGATCAAGTACGAAGACAGTCTACCCGATATCGTTAAGATTCACATCGCATTGAAAAACCTCCGCATACTCGGGCAGATCGTGCGCAACTTCCCCGGCGCGCTGAGAGCCGACCTAAAAGTTGACCTGACCTTCGCGAGCTATCAGCTCGGACTCCGCACGTTGCGCGCGATCCTTCTGGTGGCGGAAGGTAATGTCGAGGACATTCGCTCCTACATCGGTCGCCTCATTCAGGAAAAACGGGCAGTCAGAGATCCCGAAGAGCTGGGCAAGGAAGCTGACAAGGTGCTGGTTTCTCTGACGAGGGATGTGGCGTTCGGGATGATCAAGCGCATTTCCCAGGCAGTTGGCCTAGAGGAGCTAGCGGAGACATATCGAGAGATTCTCGAACGAGACGACGCTCGGCTGCCGGTGCGGATGATCGACTATGCCATCAAGCTGGACCACTTTGCACGCTTCCCAAAGCCGGAGTTGGAGGGTATGGTGGGCAGGGTCGAGAGGAATCCTTTCGCATTGCGCCTATTGCGGGACCTGACGGCAGATTACCTGTACCTGTTCCCCACGGACTTTCGCATACGGCAATACATCGGTGACCGGCTGGGGATAATGGTGAACGCCCCGACCATCTTGGGGTCGGCGTCGAAAAGGATAAAGGCTCTTCCACCAAAGGCGGAGTGACGCCGGGACCCACCCGACACCGCTCTTCCACAACTCCTCAAGACATAGGGTCCCTCGACTGCGATGCTCGTTCGCGAAGCGAACGAGCATCCTTGCTCGGGATGACAATTCAGTCTCCAGGTAGTCTGTGGAAGAGCGGCCCTTCAGGGCCGCGTCACGGTCGTGAAATTGATGCCCTTGAGGCTGGTGTTTAAAATCTCAGGGGCTAAAGCCCAAAACCAAACAGCATTCTTTACGGCACGACTGAAGTCATGATTATGCACTTGACCCAAGGACGGTAATCTGCTATTGTGCTGTACATGGTTAGCGCCCATTTTTCGGTTTCTTCTTCCCTTCCTGTTTCAAATGGGAGCGCACAGCCTTCACGATCTTCGGATGAAAGAGATGCTTTAGCGCCTCTTCGTCCGTCATCTCCATCGGGTGTTTCTTCGACTTCCGTTTCGTCATGGGTGAACCTATGAAAGAAGCCATTGACCTGTGCGAATTGGTGGAGCAGTTCGGTAACGACCAGCAGTGCCGTAACTACCTTGAAAAATTGCGCTGGCCCAAAGGCGTGCGTTGCCCGAAGTGCGGCGGCGAACGCCTCTCGTCCATCTTAAAGCGCGATCAATACAATTGCGACTCTGAATCATGCGGCTATCAGTTCTCTGTCACTGCTGGGACGATCTTCCACGATACGCATCTGGCGCTGACAAAATGGTTCCTTGCTGTGTTCCTGATCTGCCAGTCGCGCAAGGGCATGAGCGCGAATCAGCTTAAGCGAATGCTGCGAATCAACTATCGGACGGCGTGGTATCTCTGCCATAGAATCCGTTTCGCGATGAACGAAGAGTCTCCCGAAAAACTGGATGGGACGATTGAGATTGACGAAACCTTCATCGGAGCAAGACAGCGCGGCCATCAGCATAAGGCCGGACATCCTGAATGCAAGAAGCAGGTTGTGATTGGCATTCGGCAGCGCGGCGGCGATCTCCGCTTCTTCCATGCTGAAGATGTAAAGTCCGGCACACTGGCGAGGTACATCCGCGAGAACGTGAGTGCGGACGTTGACGTTATTATGACCGATGAATTTCAGGGCTATCCGAAGGCTCTGCATGACGCTGGAGTGCTCGCAGAGCACAAGACGATAAAACACAAGGATGGCATCTACGTTGACGGCGATATCTACACCAATACGGTCGAATCCGCATTTTCGTTGCTCAAGCGCGGCATCATGGGAACGTGGCATAAAATCTCCGCGAAACATCTCACAGCCTACCTTGACGAAATGACGTGGCGATTCAACAACCGCAAGAACCCATATCTGTTCCGCGATACGATGCTGAAGCTCATCCACTCCGACAACCTCGAATACAAGGAACTAACCCAGCAGAAAGCCGCCTAATTTCGTGGCATGATCCCGATATCAATGACCGCACTATTTTCAGGAAGATCAGGTTTTCTGAATCCAACAATATACCGTTGTGGGATTACGGCTAAGAGCGCACGTCCAAGTGTAGCCGCCGGACTGCCATTGGGAAGTTCTAATTGTTCACCCGCCGCAAGGGGCTCTCCTCGCACGGTGATCGACACTCCAACCAACGCATCAGGAGTAGTGACAGAATTTGGAGCGCTGGTTATAGTCCAGCCCGCTTGTCCCAAAAGTTTGTACCAATCCTTGGCGAATTGCATCGTTTCCCCATCCCTCGGGATGACAATTCATTCTCAAGGTGATCCGTGGAGGAGCGGCCCTTCAGGGCCGCGTCACGGTCGTGAGGGGGATGCCCTTTAGGGCCGGTGTCTAAATCTCGGGGGCTAAAGCCCGCCCTAATTTTGAGGCACCAACACGGCGCTAAAGCGCCGCTCTTCCACGGTGGGCGCAATGGTTCGGAATCAGTTTCGGGTAGAACTCTCTTGTGTGTCGGCAAGTATCCTGATCATTGGCGATGCTGCTTGTGGCTGCGTGGAAGAGCGGCCCTTCAGGGCCGCGTCACGGTCGTGACGGGGATGCCCTTTAGGGCCGGTGTCTTCTCAGGGGCTAAAGCCCGGCCTCAATCTTGAGGCTTCAACGCGGCGCTGAAGCGCCGCTCTTCCACGGCGATCCACGCGTTCTTCAAAAGCGCGAATTTTGTGCCTCTCACACTAACCTCGATTCCTCGTCGCGTGCACTCCTCGGAATGATGAAGACTCAAGTCGTGCCTTTCCCGGTCCTACGAACAACCGAAGTTTTCCACAGGTGCAGGTCGGGTTGGTGTGACGGATGACCGTGACACGGGTGGTATGAGTTGAAATACTAGGGAGAAGTTTGCGGCAAACGGGGATTGGGCCGGGATTTGAGGAGCGGGCTGGACGGGCGGGTCGCCCGTCCCCACACGGTCTGTGCCGGTAGGTCAGCAACGGGCGAGGCTCGGGAGAGCCTCGTATTTTTGTCCGAAAAACGGGAGAGATGAGGCGATGGGGAGAAAGCACAGTTTTGGGACAGGGGAGAGGATCAAAGATTGTAAGCAGCGGGGAGAGTGGGCGGAACTTTGTTTTATGGCGCGAGCGGCCGGGGAGGGAATCAGAGTTTCGAAGCCGTATGGCGACACGGTGAGTTATGACGTGGGAGCGCAGGCGGGCCGACAGATTCTGAAAGTGCAGGTGAAGTCGACGACGTACTGCCGGCGGGGAAACGAGTACAGCCTGAATATGCACGGGCCGAAGCGGAAGAGGTATCCGAAGGGCACGGTGGATTTTTTTGCGGCGTATGTGATTCCGCTGGATGAGTGGTACATCATTCCGTATGCGGCGATGGGAAAGAGAACGACGCTGCACTTTACGCCGGGAAGCAAGCGATCGAAGTGGACGCAATTCCGCGAGGCATGGCATCTGCTGCGCGGAGAGCCGGGGGATGGAACGATTTTTGCGTGTGTGGATGAGGGGGTGCATGAGGTGGTGATGGTGAACGGGGGCGAAGGAGAGGCGGGAAGTTGGGTGGGGGCGGCAGACTGACGTGGAAGAGCGGCCCTTCAGGGCTGCGTTACGGTCGCGCAGATTGATGCCCTTTTAGGGCGGGTGTCTAAAACCTCAGCGGCTAAAGCCCGGCCTTAATCTTGGTGCTTCAACGCGGCGCTAAAGCGCCGCTCTTCCACGTCTCAATTACGTTCCTCTTCGGCGGGAATCTTCCAGAGGTGAGCGCCAGCCGCTCGCAGCCTTTGAATGCCGTGAAGCATGGTGGAGGCGTACGACACCGTGGAGGAGCGGCCCTTGAGGGCCGCGTCACGGTCGTGAGATGGATGCCCTTTTAGGGCCGGTGGCTTTTCCGCTTGCGGCTCGAAATTCTCCGGGGCTAAAGCCCAGCCTTAATTTAAGCTTTCAACGCGGCGCTGAAGCGCCGCTCTTCCACGAACTGCGAACGCCAGGATCCCTCGACTGGGGCGGACAAGCCAGGCGCGCTGCGCTCGCCTGGACAGCCGAGGGCGGCTGTCCCTACATGGAGCGGGGTGGTGTCTGACTTTCCCCGTGGGGACGGGCCTACGCGACGTTGGCACTCGGCTGGCTGGTGGCACAGGCCTGACTGATGGCAGGCGCGGCCAGGTTGCTGCTCCAGCAGTCGGCTACGATGAGCCAGGCGCCCAGGCGCCGCCAGACCTTCAGGCACTTTCCGCGGTCGGCGACGGTGGTACCGTCGGGCTGGCGGATGGCCACGGTATAGCGACCGATCTCCATGGCCATATCGGCGGATGTCTCCACGCGCAACGTCTCCACGCGCAGGCCTTCATATCCGTTCTCGCCGATTTGCCGCATCAGCCGTTCGACGGCCTTGGGCCCCTGCGCGGGCTCATGGTTTGGAGCCATGAAAACTCCGTCCGGCGCAAACAGCGCCGCAACCTGATCGTAGTTGGCGGTGTTGAAAGAAGTGGCTAAATCCTGGGAAAGGCCTCGGATTTGGGACTGGACATCGACGAACGGATGACTATCCGCCAAGGAACTGGAATTCGGCCGGTACATCCAACTACCTCCTGGGGGAAGGCGTAGAAGCTTCAGTGGCTAGAGGATGAGCAGATCCTCTTCTGAGTGAACCATTCTAGCCGAAATGCGGCTGTGGAAAGCGGAAAGTTCTCTTGCCGCTCACTCCATCTACAATGGTGCGGGGTTTCATTTCCATTCATCAGGGAGAAATCGATGCAAATGCAACGCAAGGCGAGCGCAGTATGGAAGGGCGGACTCAAGGATGGCAAAGGAATGATTTCCTCGGCCAGCGGAGTGCTGAAGGAAACGCCATTTTCCTTCACCACGAGATTTGAAAACACTCCGGGGACGAATCCCGAGGAGTTGATCGCGGCCGCCCACGCCGGATGCTTTTCCATGGCGCTGTCGGCTCAACTGGGCGGCGCGAATCTGACTCCAACCAGCATCAATACCAACGTAACTCTGACGATGGAGAAGCTGGATTCAGGCTGGACCATCACGGCCAGCCACATCGACGTGGTGGGGAAAGTTCCGGGCGCGGATGCCGCTACCTTTCAGAAGTATGCCGAAGCCGCAGAAAAAGGATGCCCGGTGTCCAAGGTGCTGAACGCCAAGATCACCATGTCGGCAAAGCTGGAGTAATCGCGGGAGGAAAGGAGACGATTCGCCCGGTCCGCGGTGCGCCTCAGGCCTGCGTTTGACAGCTTCGAGACGCAGGTTAAAATAAGCAGGTAAGCCTTCCTGACAGCGGGCCGCGAGCCTGCTGCGAATGAGTCCACTAGCCATCGTGGCGGAATTGGCAGACGCGCATGGTTCAGGTCCATGTACCGGCAACGGTGTGGGGGTTCGAGTCCCTTCGATGGCACCAAGTGTTTGACGGAGCGATTCACGCCACGTGGCGCTTCTCTTGCAGCATGTCGAAGAATTCGTGCACCAGTTGGATGTCCCACAGGCCGGCGCGAGCCTCATCGCGCATGGTCTGAGCCGCCTGCTCGTGAGACAGGGCGGGCTTGTAGGGGCGAGCAGTAGTGAGAGCATCGTAGACGTCCACCACCTGTAACACCCTCGGCAGAAGCGGGATTTCACCGGTGTGCAGGCCGTCCGGGTAGCCCGAACCATCGGAATGTTCGTGATGGTGGCGGATGATAGGCAGAACCAGGCGAAGCGATTTCAGCGGCTTGCAAATGTTCTCGCCGTTGAGGGGATGCTGCTTCATAATCTTCCATTCATCAGAAGAAAGGTTCGTGCCCTTCTTGAGAATCTCATCGGGCACAGCAATCTTGCCGAGATCGTGAAGGTACCCTCCACGGCGCAGGGCAACCAGAGAATCTTCGTCCAGGCCCAGGTGCCGCCCTAACTCTACGGCGTGCAGCGCCAGCCGCTCACAATGACCTTCGGTGTAAGGATCGCGGCTCTCGACGATTAGCCCTAACGTGCAAAGCACGGAATCGGCCGTCTCCAGCTCGTCGGTGAATTCCTTCAGCCGTAACAGCGATTTCACCCGGGCAGAGAGCTCTTCAGCCAAAACTGGTTTGTTCAGAAAATCGTCGGCTCCTGCCTCGATCCCGCGGAGCTTATCCGCGCTGTCGCTCAATCCAGTGATAAGCACGAAGGGAATCAGCCGGGTAGCGGGGTTTTCCTTGCACTCGCGGCAGAACTCGTAGCCCGATTTTCCAGGCATCAAGACGTCGGAGAGGATAAGATCGGGCGGTTGACGCCGAAGCTCATCTTCTGCCTCGGCGGCGTTCGACGCCGTCACAACCTCGTAACCGCGCATGGTGAGCAGCTGGCTCATCAGCCCGGCGATGCTGGGCTGGTCATCCACGACCAGAATGCGCGGAATGCGCCGCCGGGGCGATAACTCGATCATCTCTTGATAAGAGGTTAGATCGGACGAGGAAGTTGTCCGGTTGCCACTGCGCGAAAAACTACGGACATCGAAGGGCGAACTCATGGCGCAGCCGCATCATTATTTTACTGCAAATTCAGGCAGGAAATCGTCGGCCGTATCGCCCTCGGCACCTCTGTATCGCAGGCATGGAGTTCCATTTCAGAATTCCCGGTTTGAGATTTGTGACCAACGACCTTGCCAGCAAACAAGCCGGGTGCTTAACCTCGGCGCATGACTCAGATGCCAAAGAAAATTCTGCTGTCATTTGTGCTGCCGGCACTGCTGGCAAGTACGTGCCGGGCCGCATCGCAACCGCACGCGGTCGCTTTCGGCAATTGGATGACCGTGCCGTGGATTCCGGGTCAACCGGACAACAAACCAGTCGCGCTGAAAGTTCGAGCTCTTCTGGTGGATGGACGGGTCAAGGAATATACTCTCGGCCCTGCGCATGAAGTAACCGAACGATTGCTGGTCGTTCGCCGCGCCTTTCGTGTAAATGACAGTCTTCCCGCAGAATCTAATTCTCCACCACACTGGCAATGGCAACGCGGCGGCTGGCTGCTTGTGGACCGGACCACGGGACATGTCTCACAGGTGAACCTCCCCGAGTTTGACGCGCTTTATTCTGTTGCCAGCTGGTATCGCGACTATGCTGCTTATTGCGGCCTTTCCGACGACGGCAAGAAACTCTACGCCATCGTCGCCCAACTCGGACACCGAAAAGCGGTGTTGAAGAAACCGCTGGGGAGTCAGATCTCCGCCGATGCCGCTCCTGATTCCGCCTGCCCCGCGCCCGGCTGGCAGCGCGAACCGGCGCGCGTCACTTTCCAATCAACGGGCGCAAGCCGGCAAACTTTTGCCATCGGCGAGCATGCCGTAGATGCGGTGAATCAAGATGAGAAACAGGAGCAAGCAAGGAAATAGCGCCAACTTTTTGCCGGTCGCAAGGCGGTTCAGTCTCCCGTGGTTTCTACCGCCGGCAGTTCCTCGGACGCGGTCTTTCCTTTGACGGTCGCGCTGGTTACCAGAATCACCGAGAGCACAACGATCACACTACCCACCACGATGAAACGATCGACGCGCTCGTGCAGGATCAGCCATCCAAGAAAGACTGCGACCACTGGATTCACATAGGCGTATGTCGAAACCTTCGAAGTGGGCACGTGCTTGAGCAGCCAGATATACGCCGTGTAGCCGATCCATGAACCGCACACCACCAGATACATCACTGCAGCCACGCTACGGGTTGTCCAGCCCGCACGGGAAAAATCTCCCACAAGCAAGGCGAAGAGAAAGTTGCCCACGCCGGCGGCCGCTATCTGCCACCCGGTGGCGCTGAATACATCCATGCCCTGCAGCCAGCGTTTCGAGAGCACGGATCCCAATGCCCAACTGAAGGACCCTCCGATCAGGCTCAGCGATGCCCACAACTCGCGGCGGCCCAGGGCGGTTTCGGAAAGCAATTCCGGATAAAAAAGTACAAACAGCCCTACGATTCCCAGCGCCAGCCCGGCCTTGCCTCGTCCGGAGATGTGGTGATCGCCAAGCAGCAGCGAATCCAGTACCAGGAACCAGAGAGGTATGACGGCGATGATCAGAGCTGCCAGCCCCGACGGAACGGACAACTCCGCGTAGGAGAGCGTTAGATTGCCTCCCATCAGCAAGAGCAAACCCACCGCCGCGGCCAGCGCGATCTGGCGCGGGGAATACAGAATCTTGCGCCCGGTGGCCGCGCATGCGGCGAGCATCACAACGCCGGCGATGAAAAACCGGGTGGCGCACATCATCGGCGGGGGAATGGTTTGCACCGCGATATCGATAGCAAGGTAGGTCGAGCCCCATAGCAAATACACCAGCCCGAAGGCTACGATCACCATCCACCGGCTTGGGCGCTGTATGTCAGGCATTTCGGCGGCGAAAGCTAAACCATATCAGACGCAAAACATTGCGTTCCGATGCGCAAAGTATCGAGGCAGTGACCTTTGCAAAGCCCCGACGAGTGACCAAAGGTAATATCTTTGCCCTGACTGCCGCGATATAATGGTGTGCGGAATATGTGCCCGGATGCTGCGCAATCGTCCCAATTCGCATCTGCCCGAATGCTGGCTGCACTGTCTGGTGTGTCCGCGACGCTATCGGGCGAATCTGCCTTCCCGCTTGCGCCCCAGTCTCTTCGGTAGCGACTAATTCATCCTCACCTGAATGTCTCAAATCTCTGCGCGCTCGAACCAGAGCCGCGCATGCAGAGGCACGATTTCACAACCGGCGGCTGGCAACGGACAGCCGCTTACGGAGGATGCTATGACCACCAAGACCCTGACCGCTCCCGACCACGTCGGCGCTGGACCGAAGATCAAAACCGGCCTGCCCGGTCCGAATGCCAAACGCGTGCTGGCAGCGGACCAGAAGTTGATTTCGCCCTCCTACACCCGTTCTTATCCGATGGTCGCCAAGAGCGGCCGGGGGATCGTCGTGACCGATGTGGACGGAAATGAGTTCTTTGATTTTTCCGCCGGTATCGCGGTCGTTTCTACCGGCCATTGCCATCCGAGGGTGGTCGATGCGATTCAGAAACAAGCGGGCGAGTTGATTCACATGTCGGGCACCGACTTCTACTACGAGAACATGGTGCAACTGGCGGACCGCCTTTCCAGCATCGCGCCCATGCCCGGGCCGCATCGCATTTACTACGGCAACTCGGGGGCGGAGGCAATCGAGTGCGCGCTGAAACTCGCTCGCTATCACACGAAGCGCCAGAACGTAATCGCGTTCTATGGCGCATTTCATGGACGCACCATGGGCGCGCTTTCCCTGACGGCGTCGAAGCCGCAGCAGCGGCGGCGCTTTGCGCCGCTGGTCCCGGGCGTGACTCACGTCCGCTATCCCGATATTTACCGCGGATGTGTGGGAGGGCCACAGGAAGCCGACAAGTTTGCCCTCGGCTGCGCGCGCTTCATCGAGGAAAAGCTTTTCAAAACTACGCTTCCTCCGGAAGAAGTGGCCGCCATCTTCGTCGAGCCGGTGCAGGGCGAAGGCGGTTACGTGGTGGCACCGACAGTCTTTATGCAGGAACTACGGCGCATCTGTGATCGGCACGGCATTCTGCTGGTCGTGGATGAGGTGCAGAGCGGCATCGGCCGAACAGGAAAATGGTGGGCGATCGAGCATACCGGCGTGCAGCCCGATATCGTCTGTATGGCGAAGGGTATCGCCTCCGGCATGCCTCTGGGTGTGACGCTTACCCGCGCCGACGTCATGGACTGGGTGCCAGGCTCCCACGCATCCACATTTGGCGGAAATCCCGTGGCCGTGGCGGCAGCGCTGGCTACGCTAGACGTAATCGAGCAGGAACATCTGGTGAAGAACGCGGCAGAGGTGGGAGACCACATGCTCAAGCGCATGGCTGACTGGCCCTCACAGCTGAGGCTGGTGGGCAATGTGCGCGGTCGGGGTCTGATGATCGGCGTCGAGATCGTGAAAGACAAAGCCACAAAGGAATACGCCGCTGCCGAGCGCGACCGTATCGTGGAAATGGCATTCGAGCGCGGCGTGCTGTTCCTGGGCTGCGGGCCGAGCACGATCCGCATCTGCCCGCCATTGATCGTCAGCCGGGACCAAGCCGATGTCGCTCTCGACGTATTGCAGGAATGCATTCGCAGCGTGGGCACAACAGCGTAGCACGGCATCGCGCTAGCGCAGCCTGGCGTACTCGGCCTGAGCCTGTTTGAGGAGGGGGATATCGGGGTCGGCGTTTTTCCAAAGCAGGAAGAACTCCTGGTAGGCGGCTCGGGCTTTTTCCGTGGCCTCGGTCGAGCCTGATCCGGCATCGGCCGGTGCCCGAGCTTTTTCACTCGAGCGCTTGCCTGCTTCCAGGGCGTAAGCCCGGGCCAGGCCAAGGTGTGCGAGAGCCCCGGTCCAGCAGTTCCAAACGATGCCGCTGTGATCGACGATCTTTTCAAACTCCAGCGCAGCGGCATTTCCATTGCCCTGCGCCAAGTACGCCTCGCCTCGCACGTAGACCGGGTACAAACAAGAGACGTCGGTGAGGAACTGAACCGCAGCCAAATCCAGCGACGAGCCGGTGTGGAGCAGATCGAGCGATGCGGCTGGATCACCCTCGGTCAGGGCGATCTGGGCGTGGATCATAGGGAGCCAAAGCGATTGGACTTGAGTATCCAGGGGAAAGCGCCGATCCAGATCCTGGGCCAGTTCAGTGGAACGCGTGCGGTCGCCTGCCAGGGAGAACGCAAGCGCGGCTTCAAGCTGCACAGTTTGACCGTTGGGCAGTAATTGGAGCGCCTCATCGGCGTACCTTCGCGCTTCTCCAGGGTTACCAAATGCGGCCTCGCGCACCGCGGCATTGCCCCGCCAAACAGCGGCACTCTCGCGGTGGCCGCTGCGCAGCGCCGACTCGACCGACTGGCTGGTTAACTCGCGCGCTCTTCGAAGGTTCCCGTTGTAAGCCGCACTGTCGGACTCCATCGAGAGGCCGGAGTTTTCCACCGCAGACTTTCCGGTAAACCAGGCCGCCTGCGCTGCCATGCCGGAGGCGTCGTTTTTAAGAAATGCAATTGCGTAGAGAACCTGGCGAAGAACGAAATCGTCCAGCTTTCTGGCCTGAGCTTGTCCGGCGGCCTGCCCGGCTTCCTCGGTGCGCTGCAAAGCGAGGAGATCATAGCCGAGAACTCCATAGGAGGCGACTTCGTCGGGCGCCAATTGAACGGCTTCGCGGACCGCGGCAACCGCGTCTTCATAGCGTCCGAGCTGCCCGTACGCAATCGCCAGGTCGAGATGGGCGCGGTAATCGCGAGGATAGCTGGCAATCTGCTCCCCGTAGGTCTGAATCGCCTTGTCCAGTTCGCCCGTGACGCTTTGATAATAAGCGGCGGCGATCGTGAGCTTTTCGCGCTCGCTCACCTGGTTGCCGAGCTGGAAGGCCTTGGCAAAGTATTCACTGGCTTCGCCTGTCTCTCCCAGAATGAAGTAGTCGTAACCCACGGCAAAGTAGCCCATGGCGAAGCGAGGATCGATCTGGATGGCCTGTTCGTCGTAAGGAAGGGCCACGCGCGGCCCCTGCTCCCGCGCTTCCTTGCGCCCCAGGCTGTAGGCGCGAAGAGCGTCCAGCGACGGTGTGGTTGCCTGCTGCAGGGGCACATCGAACCTTTGCACCGTGGCCAGCGACTCGCCAAGCTCGCCGCGGAGTCTTGCCGCGGCCACGCCTAGCGCATCCAATACCTTTTCCTTGCCGGTCGCGGTTGCTTGCTCCTGCGCCAGGGTGTCGCCATTCGCGCAATTGATGGCTTTCAGTCCCACAACGTATTGATTTCCGAGATTCGCGATTGAGCCTGCGATATAAGCCGCGCTGCCAGCCCGCTGGCACAGTTCGCGGGTCAACTCGGGAGTCAGGGGTTTGCCTTCCGGCTGGGCCATCATGCGCAGCGTGGCAGCGACTTTGTTTTCGGAAAGCACGTTGAGAAAGGGAGACTGATTCAGTGAAACGCTCAGGGCCTGCTTGAGCGCGTCATCGAAAACGGGATCGTCGGTCGTATTGAGGAAGTCCACCAGCAGCACGGTGTCCTTTTCCGTCAATGGCTCCAGTGACCGGAGGCTGTGATAAAGATAAAAGCTGGAAGTGATCGCGGCAGCGATCAACAGAACCGCCAGAATCGCAATTCGAGGCAGAGCCGTCCGGCGCGGGGACACAACGGGTGCGCCTTCTACATTCAAGACGGACCTACCCGCATTTTCCACAGGGAGAGAGGCGTCGGCTCCCAGTATCACCCGTACGCTTTCCGCGAAGCGATATCCCACCCCCGGAACCGTAAGAATGTAACCATGGTCCTGCGCCTTCTGTCCCAGCGCCTTGCGGACCATGGAAATGTGTTTGGTGAGATTTGACTCCTCCACGAAGGTGTTTGGCCACAGGATTCTCATCAGCTGTTCCTTGGACATCACCTGTTCGCTGTTTTCCACAAGCACGAGCAGAGTCTGGAATGCTTTGGCGGTCAGAGGAATCGGTTGATCTGCACGTAGAAGAAGATCCCGGCCGGGGTCGACCCGGTACGGGCCAAATTCATAGAACCTTTTGATTCCATTACCCATAGGGGTCTTTCAGAAGATTTCATTCTGACGTTCAAGACATTTCACGCCGCATCAGGGGAAGATGGCCAGCCTCAGGGCGACCGGTGCGGCGCACGGACGCAAGTCCCCGGGGTGAAAGCGTAGCACAGATTCAGGTGAGTGCAGGGGGTACGCACAGGAAACTGTAGCTCGCCAACACCCGCACTGGTCGCCTGCTCCCCCAAAATCTAAGGAGGACAACAATGAGCCGAACCACTTCGCTAGTAGTCTGCCTGTTGACCCTCGCCCTTTGCGTCGGTTCCGGGTGGGCGTCAACAACTCCGCCTCCAGCGGACACGCTGAAGGTGGATTATTTCTCCAACGCCAACACCGCCGGTGCTCCGGACGGAACCCTGCGCCTGACCAACCCCGGAACCAACGGTGGCAATGTCTGGGCTGCCATCTATGTGTTCGATCCCCAGCAGGAGCTCACCGAGTGCTGCGAATGCTACCTCAGCCCGGACGGCCTGCGTACGCTCTCCGTTAACTCGGACCTGACGGGCAATCCGCTCACCGGGGTCACCCTGCAAACCGGGCTGATCAAGATCGTCTCGACCACAGGACCAAGCGCCGCCAAGCTGTATCCAACGCCGGCGATTCGTTCCTGGACCACGCACGTACAGAACGGGAACTTTGACGTAACGGAAACGGCATCCCAGGACGCTACGTTCAGCGGAACGGAACAGACGCGCCTGCAGAGAGAGTGTTCCGCCATCCAGTTGACTGGCAGCGGCCATGGCATCTGCAGGTGCGGATCCGGCGATTAGGTTTGGAGTAGGGGAGTTTCCGGATGAGGTCTACGACGCAGCCTCATCGGGTGCAACACTGAGCCTGCCTGCCTTTTTGGCCCCAATCCGAAAGGCTGGCAGGCTCGTTTTTCTGGCCGTAAGTCTTATCGCGCAAACACCCGGCAGGAACAGGCCGGTGCCCCAGGGAGACTCGCCTGACTTCGAACGAATCGTTAGCTGATTTTGGAAGAGTCGGCGACCTTAATGGTGAAGTTAACTGTGATGTTGGCTCTGGTCTCGACCGGTTGGCCGTTTTGTAAGTAAGGCCGGAAGCGCCACTGACGTACCGCTTCCTGCGCGGCAGGAGCGAGGATGGACGGTCCGCTTAGAACGCGAAGATTCCGGATGACGCCGTCGGCGCCGATAAGCGCTTCCAGCACCACTGATCCTTCCACTCGGGCCCGCTGTGCCAGCAAGGGATATGCGTTTCCCGCCTGGTCAATGGTGGTAGCAATGCCCGGCGAAATCCGCTGGAGTTCGGCGAGGTTTGTGGCCGGGCCAGATCCCGCCGAAACCGTGGTGGAATTGTTACCGGAGCCCGGAATCTCAACCTTGATGGCGTTGCTGCCTGGGCGGACCGCACGGTGCGAGTCGCCAGCAATGACCTCTACCGCCAGAGGCGGCAGGACGGTGCGGTTGCTTGCAACGATACTCGCGTTCGCCGGGGCCGATGTCGCGGCGGGACTTTTTTCCGCGGCGGCCTTGGCCGTGACCTTCTTGACAGGAGCTGCCGGCGCTGCCGTGGCCGCTGCGCTGGCGGCAGGAGCGGAAGTCGGATTTTCAGCGGGCTTCGCAGAAGGCGCACTGACCGGCTGAACTGGTGATTCGGCTTCTGCAGACTCGTCAGGGCCGAACCAGAACTCGCGATCCTTAATGACTACAAGGGTCAGCGCAACCAGGAGAAGAATCAATGCGGCCAACAGCCGTCGCGGCTGTTTTTGGGCTAAAGCGGAACGTACCCAATGCTTCTCGTTGGGATCGAGTTGAGGGCGCTGGGCCAAGGTTGCTGCTCCGGCTAGGGTCAAGTGCCAGACACGCCTAGCTTGGAGCATGTTCAAGCCAGTGACAATGGCACAAACACCCAGGGGTAATAGCCAGAACGGGCTATCATGCGCAGCCGGTTGCAACCGGTTGCAATCCTCTGGGTTGAGGGGCAGGCAGCCATCGGGCAACCGACTTACGCCTTCTCTTCTCCCCCTGATGCCTCTTTTTCGGCGGTCTCCAGAAACGCGCGCAGTTCATCGAGATCTTCGGGCAGCATTTTGTTGAACTGAATGCCGTTACCGACCTGTGGGTCGCACGTGACTACAGTTGCAAGCACCAGCAGCGTGCCGTCGATCTGCAGCTTGAGCTCGAGATTGGCTCCGACGGGAAAAGGAAAAATCGTCTCGATGTAGCAGCCGCTCAGACTTATGTCGGTGGTCGCGCCACGGATGGGCGAATCGCTGCCCTCGGCCAGCACTTCGACTGGCACGCGAAGTTTGAGCCGCGAGCAGTGGCGTCGTTCGTGGTCTGGTGTGGTCACGCGGAGAATTTGCAGAATTATAGCCGCGAGGATGCCGAAAGGCTTAAAAGAGAGATGGCCCCGTGCTTAAACTCCCATCTGGCATCTTGCCCGCATCATGAACCGGGATAAGAATCTGAAACTCACGCCGCCTTCGTGGGCGCTCTGCCGGCGGCCAAAGGCACGATCACAGGCCGCACCAGCGCTTCAAAATCCTTCCATGCCATGCGAACCAGCTCCCGATGCAAACCAGCATTGAAAGCGATCTCCTCATCGCGGGCGAGCGTCTCGTCGGCGTAAACCGCCATGCCATAGAGATTGCCGAATGGCGGCATGGACCCCAACTCGCAGTCGGGAAAGCGATCACGGAACTCCGTCTCGCTTGCCAGCACAGCCGTGGGTGCTTGAGCCGCGGCGCGCAGTGCGATCAGGTCCACATGGAAGGAAGCGGGAACAACCGCCATGGCCAACTCATCGTAGAGCTTCACAATGACCGTCTTGGCCAGCTCCTTGCCTTTGACGTGAGCCGATGCGGCGACTCCCTGTGCGGTATAGGCAACGGAATGCGAGATGACAAGATACTTGACGTTGTTTTGATCGAGAAATTCTCTGAGCTTGCTGAGTGGCATGGGAGCCTCCTTTACTCAGCGCTGCGGCGGGCGTGGCCTGGGCGGCGCAAAGATGGATTGTCTTTAGAATTATGGTATCGCCAGAATCATCGCGCGGGAAGAGTTAGGTTGCAGTGACCGGACGCACAATATCAGACTCGCACGCATCGTGAATGGAAGAGCCGGCTACGAAATCGTAACCGGCTCCATTCAGCAAAGTTCGCGTTCATGCAAACCTACTGGGCTGGTGAAGCGGGTGTCGCTACCGGGGTTGTAGGTGCGGTCGCGGCCACTTCAGGGGTTGCGACCGGCCCGATCTTTACCGTCGCCAGGATTTTTTCCAGCTGCTGGAAGGCCTTTTCGCGATCCACGTGTTTCATCACCAGCTGGCTGTCGGGCGCGGAGGTAGTCACGTTCACCGCGAATTCGTAACAGGCGCCGTTCTGGAAAACATGGAAGTACTTGGCGTCGCTCTGCCGAGTGCCCTCGCCCGTCACAGCCTCAGTTCCCGCAAGCTCCAGGTCGCCGAGAATCAGCTTCGAAGTCTGCGCGACGGTTTGGGCGGGAGGCTCCGCCGGGGTGGAGGAATCGCTCGCCGTCGCTGAATTCACCGGCTGCGCCGAGGGATTCGCTTCAGGCGAGGCAGGGTTAGCTTGAGAAGAGGCGGGCTCAGGCTGCCCCGGCGGCAAAAATTCGCCGCACTGCTCCGCGGTAAGATTCTTGTTGACGCTCACATTGAAGAAGGCCGCAGCCAGATCGTTGGCATTGTAGACTCTGCCGGGCAACTCCACGGCGGCCAGCGCGACTCCGCCGGGCTGCACAAAGTTCATGGGCAGCGGGATGGAAGAGACGAGCTTGCCGGCGTCGTCGCCGGTCATCAGATCGTAGCGGCGCGGATACTCGAACGAAACGCCGGAACTCTTGTCGGCATAGCTAAGAGTCGGCGGCCGACGGTGCACGATTCGCTTATGCACTGGCTTCGGAGTTTCGGCTTGCACCAGAGAAGCGGGCACGCTTGGAGTGGCTGCCGGCATGGTGTTCTCCGCGACCTGCGCCGGACTGGTTGTATTTGCTGGTTTAGGTTTATCGCTGGAGCATCCGACAGCCAGCGAGCAAACAATCAGGACTGCGGCGAACAGGAGCGCCTCGCCGCTGCCTCGCAAATTCTTGGTGTACGTGTTGATCTTGCCCCACGCGACCGAGTCGTGCGTGGATGCGATCTTGCGAACTGCATTGAAATGGAAACGGGCCATGTTTGGTCACCTCCTGCTGCTGAGCAGCGCTGAAAAGAGTGCACAAAGCAGGCCAGAGATGGCGCCATTGATTTTGCTGGGGTTAGAACGCTTGCGGCAGCCGATGACTGTGACTCGAGCCACACGCCGTGGCTGGCGTGACACGATTGCCGAGACGCGCAACCCTCCAGCGCGTGCGGTATTCTCGAAGAGTCGCCTTGGCCCTAACAACGCTCTATCGCCCTGTAGGGCGGAAAGAATTTGATTTGGTGCGGGAATCGGGCTTTCGCGCGTTTCCTCCGCGGTTGCCGGAACAGCCATTCTTCTATCCGGTACTCAACGCGGAGTATGCCACTCAGATTGCAAACGGATGGAACACAAGAGACGAGGCTTCCGGGTTTGTGGGCTATGTGCTTCGATTTCGGGTAAAAACGGAGTTCCTCCGTCAATATAAGATCCGCGTCGTGGGTAACGCATCCCACCAGGAATATTGGATCCCTGCCGGGGACTTGGAGCAGTTCAACGCAAATATTGTTGGATGTATCGAGGCCATCTCAGAATTCCGGGCAACACCATGACGTCGGCCATTGGCGTTAGCAACTACGCTGCCGCAATCCGGCGGATCAGGTCTTCCTGCTGCGCCTTGCCTTCGGCGCCGATGGTGAAGGCATCGAGCACGCCCAGCGACAGGGCATAGCGTAGGGCTTCCGATTGGCGGTTGGACAGATCTCCCTGGCCGAGAATCTTCATACCCACCACCCCTTTCCCCGAAGCCTTCATTTCCCGCAGGACCGCAATGACAGTTTGGGGATCGGCATCCATATGCGAGCCGACGGGATTGATGCGGGCAAGATCGATTTCCACCCAGGGCGATTTCGCTGCTGCCCGCAGCGCCTCAATGCTGTGGCAGGAGCAGCCATGGGCGCGAATGATGCCCTTCTCTTTGGCTTCGGAAAAAACGTCCATCACGCCGCGGAAGCGATCGGTCCAGTCGGCCTCGGTGAGGCAGTGCATCAGGCATATATCAAGATAGTCGGTGCCAAGCTCGCGGCGAAAGCGGTCGAGATCGGCCCGGGCCGTGGCCGGATCGCGCGCCCAGGTCTTGGTCAGAACCGTGACTTTATCGCGCGGCACATGCTTCAGGGCCTCGGCGACATGAGGATGGCTTCCATAAGAGTCTGCCGCATCGAAGAAACGCAGACCGTGATCGTATCCGTTAAGTAGAAGGTCGGAGAGACCCTTTATACCAAGCGCCGTCTGATGCGAGTGATGATCGTAACCGACTGTGCCGGTGCCCATGGCGAGGCGGCTGGTCTGAATCCCGGTGTGGCCCAGAGTTATTGTGTCGGCTGCGCCGAACCTGGTGGGCAGAGGCGGCAGCGAAAGCCACGCGGAAGACGAACCCGGCGCCGCAATCGCCCCAAGCTTTGCTCCAAGGCGGGTCGCTCCGACCCAAGCTGCGCTCAATCCGGTGGCGGAGGCGATGAGGAAATCGCGGCGGCGCATAAGCTCCTCCCTTTGCGGCGCTGGGAATTAGCTTACACCTGGCCGCGCAGCGGGTGGAATCTCGCCCTAACTTCAGAATAGCGCAGTCGGCCGGCGCTTCCAGGATTTGCCCTTTTCCTGCGCGATTTTTTCCATGTCGGCTACGTAGGCCCCGGCCTGCGTGAGCACGTGATGAAGATCGTTGCCAATGCTGATGAACGTAAAGCCTTTTTCCAAAAACTCGCCCACGCGTGACGTGCCAAACAAGAACAGGCCAAGAATCACGCTGTTCTTGCGAGCGTGCTCGATCAGCTTCTTGGTGGCGGCGTCGAGTTCGGGCGAAGTGTACATGTGGGGAAATTCATATTTGTTGTACAGGCCCATCGACATGCACAGATCATTTTGGCCGAGGAAGAGAATATCGACGCCCGGGATCGCAGCAATCTCGGCGATGTTTTCGATGCACGATGCTGTTTCCACCTGCAGCGCGACGATGCCTTCATTGTTCCAGGTTCCGGCGTATCCCAGCAGTCCGGCTTTATCCATGCTGCGCTGAGGAAAATATACGGACCGGGTGCCGACTGTTGGATACTTCGCGCAACTGACGGCCTGTCGCGCTTCTTCGGCAGTGTTGATATAAGGAATGAGAACGCCGTCGGCGCCCATATCGAGCGCCTGCTGGATGCCCGGGCGATCGTCGTATCCGCCGACGCGAACCAGCGACTTGGCGCCTCCGTTCGAGATGCCGCTCAACATCGCGGAAAGCTTCTCGTACCCCATGGGGCCGTGCTGCGTATCGACCAGCAGCCAGTCGTAACCGCTGTAGGCCAGCTGCTCGGCAACCGTGGGACTGTGAGCATTGAGGAACAAACCCATCTTGGGCATACCGGAGCGCAGTTGTTTTTTGAAGTCGGCGCCGGTCAGTGCAGCTTCGGGCATTCGGAGTTTCTCCTGAGAGCGAATTGGAATTGCGTAGTGTACCGTAAGGGGCGGCCGGGACGGCGAATGGCAAATTAATTTTTTCGAACCGGTATGACCGCGGGACAGCTGGTTTGCCGCTGGTATATATTCTGTTCTGCGAATTTGTGCCCTTATGCGGAGGCAAAACCGATGCGCCTGCTGGTTAGCTGGGTACTGAGCGGCATCGCGGTGTGGATCGTCGCGCGCGTGGTGCCGGGGATTTCTGTAAGCGGTCCATTGGCGGCCTTGATCGCGGCATTGGCGATCGGCTTCGTCAATGCGACCATTGGCCTGTTGCTGAAGATCCTTACTTTCCCTCTGACCTTGGTGACACTGGGATTGTTCTGGTTCGTGATCAACGCGCTGATGCTCAAGCTCGCCTCCGTGCTGGTGCCGGGCTTTCAGGTGCACGGATTCCTTGCCGCGTTCGTGGGCGCGATTGTTTTGAGCCTGGTCAACATGATGCTGAAGTGGCTGGTGCTGCCGGAGCGCCATCGTGGCTAGGTTTTCTGACTAATCCTACAAAACAAGTGCTGCAGCGCGCGGTTAGTTTTTCTTGCGGGGCTTGAGAGATTCCCAATCTTTCTCAGTCAAAACGCGGCCCAGACTGCTGAACTCGCCTGCTCCCTGTAGAAATTCGCCGCCATCCATGCGGACAACCTCGCCATTGATGTAGCCGGAGTTGTCGCTCACCAGAAAAGCCGCTAAATTGGCGAGTTCCTCCAGGGTTCCGAAGCGGTGAAGAGGATTGCGCTCAAGCGCCAGTTTTTCCAGATCGGGCCGCGGAAGCACGCGAGAAAAAGCTCCCTGCGTGGGAATCGGTCCGGGTGCGATGGCGTTCAAACGGATGCCGCGATCTCCCCACTCGACGGCAAGGCTGCGCGTGAGGGCTTCGACCCCGGCTTTCGAAATCGCGGAAGGCACCACGTAGGCCGAGCCAACCGGAGCATAAGTCGCCGAGATACTAAGCACGGTACCGTGCTTGCCGGCTTTCAGCCAGCGCCGTCCGCAGGCCATGGTGCAATGCAACGTGCCCATCAGGACAATGCCGATCACAGATTCGAACGCTCGCGGTGAGAGCTCTTCCGTACGGGCGATGAAGTTGCCGGCAGCATTGTTGACGAGAATGTCGAGCGGCGCGGTTTCCCAGATGAAGTCGGTCATAGCTTCGACTTCTTCGAGCTTGCGCACGTCGCACTGAAGAATGTCGATTTTTCCTTCAGTTGCGGCGGAAAGCTCAGCGGCGGTCTGCTTCAGCACTTCTTCGCGCCGTCCGCAGATGTAGACTTCGGCTCCGAGTTCCAGAAAGCGTTGCGCCATGCCCTTGCCCAGTCCAGTGCCGCCACCGGTAATCAGAATGCGTTTGTGGAGAAGAAGATCGTCGCGAAACATGAGAGTTGAAGAGCTTGGAAATTGAGAAATTTTGTAATTGAGTAATTTGGTAGTTGGAGGTTCACTCCGATTCCAGTTTCCAGCTTTCAAATTACTGAATTCCACAATCACTCAATTTCTCGGCGGCCCATTGTCGCAGGCCACTCTGAACCCGTAATCGGCGTACCGGAACTCCGGCGGAATGCTCGATCGGGCCGAACAGCGCGCAACCTTGATCTGATGCCGCCACGATCCGCCGCGCGAAGCTTTGCGCTGTCCCTGCTCCGGACCCTGCGGATTACGCTCCGCAGAGATTGCATAATAGCCGGGATCGTACCAGTCGCTGCACCATTCGTGGACGTTCTCGCAGATATCGTACAAGCCGAATGCTCTGGTCGTGTAAAGCGCAACCGGCTCAGGGCCCTTCAGCCAGCGCTTTTCATAATCAGGAAGAGATTGCGGCGCTTCATCGCCCCAGGGAAATTGTTTTTGCTCGCGATGGCCCCGGGCGGCGCGCTCCCATTCCGCTTCCGTGGGCAAACGATAGGCACGTCCCGAGAGGGATTTCAGCCACCTACAATATTGCTCGGCTTCGAACCAGGAAGGTCCCACCACCGGCTGTTGCGGATGGTTGAAATTGGGATCGTTCCAGAACGGCGGGGGCTGCGATCCGGTAGCGCGCAGGAACCGCTCGTATTCAGCGTTGGTCACTTGCGTGGCGGCGAGCAGGAAGGCGTCAATCCAGACGCGGTGAACGGGCCGCTCGCAGTCCTGACCGGAATTGGAGCCCATCAGAAACCAGCCTTCGGGAACGTGCACCAGCTTTGGCTCGATGGCCGTAGTTGTTTCGTCGCGCAGGTGCTGAGTGGCTGGCATGTCGCGGAATAGCGGTTGGCAAACTCCTTGCCGGGTTGCCGTCATCGGGTTAAAGTTTAGCAGCAGCCAGCCCAGGGAGGGTGCCATGGCGGAGCAACGCTTGGTTTTCCGGACCAAGATTCAGGGGAAAGAAGCAGGCCTGGTAGCAGCGATCACGCCTCCGGTGGACGTAGTGGAATATTTCGGAAGCCGGGCCCGCGTGCCCATACGCGGAACGATCAACGGCTTTCCCTACCGATCGTCGCTCATGCCCATGGGAGGGTGCCACATGATGCCGGTGAACCGGGCACTCTGTGAGGGCGCTGGCGCGCAACCGGGAGATACCGTCGACGTGGTAATGGAGCGCGACCAAGAAAAGCGCACCGTCGAAATTCCACCGCGGCTGAAAAAAGAGCTGGCGAAGAACGAGAAGGCCGCGGAGCGCTGGAAACATCTTTCGTTCACGCACAAGAAAGAAATGGCCGCTTCGATTCGCCATGCGAAGCAGGAAGAAACTCGAACGCGGCGGCTGGCCAAGGTGATGCAGGTGCTGAAAACAGGGGCGAAGTGGACCGGTTAGCGCAGTCTCCGCACCACCTCGGCGAAATCGTTCTCCTGAAACAGTCGGATGCCAGCGACGCCCGCCGCGCCCGCGTCAACGCACGACCGTGCGTTCTCCAAAGTGACTCCGCCCAGAGCCAACACCGGAATTTTGGCGCGGCAGGCTTCCTCGAGTGCGGCGAGACCGGCGGGATGGCTGGCTGAATCTTTCTTTTGGAAAATGGGCGCGAAGACCGCGAAGTTTGCGCCGTTGATGGCGGCTTGCGCTACTTCTGCTGGCGAGTGACAGGAAACAGCAATCAGCGGATCTGTTCGTGACGGTTCGTCGGCGACGTGCATGCCGCGTTTCCACACCTTTCTCACTTCTTCCGGGGAAACATCGTCGGAGCGCAGGTGAACCCCATCGGCGTCTACGGCCATTGCAACGTCGGTACGGGAGTTGATGAGTAAAGCAGTTCTCGGTTTCCGGTTTCCGGTTGCCAGCTTGTTCCCATCCCTTACTGCGGCAACCACTTCATAGGCCAGCGCCTCCAACTCACGTGTCGGCAGATCCTTTTCCCGAAGCTGGATGAAATCCACGCCCCAGCGGGCCGCTTCGCCGATCCTGCCCAAAAGGCACCGGCGGCGCGAAAATTCATCGCCCGGAAACGCAGCGCGGTCGGTGATGTAGTAAAGGAAGCATCGGTCAGCCATCGACCTTCAGTTTATGGCAAGAAGCGGAACGCAGGGCGCCAAGAACTGGAACTACGGTCTTGTCTTGGCAATTTCCGGCAGGTTTTCCCCGTTTTTCTTGGGTGCGCCGCCGAGATGGTACTTGCTGAGCCCGTCGCGCAGATATGCGAAGGCATCCTCGGGAGAATCCACAAACTTAATCAGGTCGAGATCTTCCGCAGAAACTGTGCCCGCGTCCACGAAGGCCTGGAAGTTGATGATCCGCTTCCAGTATTCGCTGCCGTAGATCACGACGAGAATCTTCTTGGCCAGCTTGTCAGTTTGCGCGAGGGTGAGTATCTCGAATAGCTCGTCCATGGTGCCGAAGCCGCCGGGGAAGATCACTAGTCCTTTGGCGAGATAGGCAAACCAGAACTTGCGCATGAAGAAGTAGTGAAACTCGAAATTAAGCGCGGGAGTTACGTACCGGTTGGGATACTGCTCAAAAGGCAGATTGATATTGAGGCCGATGGTCTTGCCTCCCGCCTCGTGAGCGCCCAGGTTGGCGGCCTCCATGATGCCCGGTCCGCCTCCAGTGGTCACCACAAACCGCCGCCGTCTCGCGGGAATCTTTACGGACCATTCAGTTAGCATGAAGGCCAGGCGGCGGGCGTCCTCGTAGTAGCGCGCCGTGTCCAGGCCGGCGAGAGCGCGCTTGAGGTCCTTTTCCTGCTGTGCCAGCGGAGCCTTGCTATCGTTGTTTTCAACCGTGGTGAGATTCTTTTTCGCCGCCACGTGTCCGTGAAAGCGGGCCGAACCGAAAAACACGACCGTGTCCTGAATCTGTTCCCGCCGAAAACGCGCCAGCGGTTCGACATATTCCGACAAAATTCGCAGAATTCGGCCGTCCGGGCTGTTAAGAAACGGCTCGTTCTGATAGGCGAGCGGCGCAGGTTTAGGCTTGTCAGTCATTCTGAATTTGGATGAATGGATGATTTAGTAATGGGGTAATTCGAAACCCCGCGCCCCTACGCGACTCTTCCGCCTAACCAATTACCAGGTTCCGCAATTACTCAAATTTGCCTTCACTTGTGCTCGTGGTAATGGAGAGCTTCCCAGAATCCGATCCAGATATCGAGCAGCCCCAGTCCGCTGCAAAAACCCCGGAAAAATCCGCTGGCCACAAAATCACGCATCCAGGGAAACATGAGCAGCAAATAGTTATCGGTCCACTGATCGGTCCACGGCAGCATAACCAGCAGCACGCCCGCGACCGCACTGATCAAAACGAAGAGAAAAACTGATGTCCGATGCAGCCAAAGTTGAAGGCCGCTGTGCTTTTCCGCCGGAGGTCCAAGGACCCCGGCCCGGGACTCTACTCGTGAGGGCACAGACGGCGGCGCAGATGGACCGTTCTCCAATGAGAGCTTCGGATCGATGGTCACGCGCGCGCCCGCAAGAGAAGATTAGGGACCAAACCCATCGAGCTATTCTACGACTTCAGAGCCTTAATGCGCTCGGCGACGTCGCGGTGATCGATGTTGCGGCCGTACACCTCAGTGAAATGCTTCAATGCGGCGGATCTGTCGCCTGCCGTCTCGTAGGCGCCGGCAAGCTCGTAGTGCAGGGCAGTGCGGGTATCTTCATCAATGCTGGGGACAGAGAGCGCCTTCTGGTACCAGCGAATCGAAGCTTCGGGTACGCCTTTTTCCAGGAAGCACTGCGCCAGCCAAGTATAGGTTTGCATCACCTGCGGGAAAGAGTGTCCGCGATCCACGGCCTGGCAGGTCTTCTGCAGCTCTCCGATGGCCTCGTCCAACAATCCCATCTCGCGAAAGGCAATGCCCAGGTTGTAATGAGTCTCTGGATCTTCGTCCGCGGTGGCAACATCGGATTCGAGATCATGTTTGAGTTCGCCAAACATCTCTGCAAGATCGACTCCCGCTTCCTCCCCAAAGGGAGATGCCTTGGCCGCCGGGGCCGGTGCCGCGCTCGGCAGAACAGGCGAAATCTGCCGTTTGGGAGCTTCCGCGGGTGGTGGAGTTGCCGGCCGCAGAGCCGGTGCGTGTGGCTGTGAATGCACAGCGGGCGCTCCCACCGCGGCGGCTGCGGCAGCGCTGGCAGCGGCGGGCGCTTTGATGCGCGGAGTCGCGAGTGGGGCAGGCGTTGGAGCCGATGCAGCAGCCGGCATTGACGCAGGTTCAGGAACCGGAGCCTGCTTCAGGAAGTCCTCGCCCAAAGACGATTCGAGGTCCGCAACGAACTCGCCTAACACATGGCCTTGCTGCGTGGCGGCGGCTTCCGCATCAGCCCGAGCGACGGCCTCGCGTTCCTTCTCCTCATGAGGGCGCACGCGTGCGGGCTTGCTCGCCGGGGCTTTCTCTTCGCGCGCGACGGTGCCCGGCAAGAAGCCATCACCCAACGAGGCTTCCAGGTCAGAAACAAAACTCTTAAGGACGCTGGGCTCGGCTTCGGGGACGGCAGCCTGGCTCTCCAGCAGAGCGTGGATGGCCTCGTGCGCCGGATGGGGTTGCAGCGCAGCAGCCGGCTCTGGTTCATCCACCGGTGCTTGAACTGCCTCCTCCTCTGTGGGTTCTTCAGCGACTTCGGCGCCTGGCTCCTCGACCGTAAATTCCGCAACTGGTTCCGGTTCTTGTTCCTCCTGGGCCGCAGTTGGGCGCGTTCCAGCCTCGACCTCGGCGCGGATCGGAGCTATCTTGGTCTCGTCGCGCGTCATCGTCTGCAGCTTGGCCAGCGCCGCGGCAGCCTGGTCGGGCATGCCGTGTTCCAGGTAGAAGCGGATCTCCTCGATTGTCTCGTCGACTTTGTCACCGCCGCCTTCGTCGGCAACCCCGGTTTCCGCAGCTTCAATCTCAACTGGTTCGCCTGAAGGCGCGTCAGCGTCGGTATCGATCGTGATCGCGTCATCCCATTCGGAGGAAAGATCAATTTCCCCTGCGGCTGCCTCGGGTTCCGCAGAAGGCTCCTCGTCCACCACGGCGAACTCAGGCTCTTCGACCGGGCTGGACGCTTCCACCGCCATCTCCGGCGCCTCGGAGGGCCAGGGAGAAGAGGTTATTCCGAACTCGGCCGCTTGCTCGGAGCCAACTTCCGGATGTCCGACAGCCAGGTCAGCCTCGGCATCGCTGGTTCGGTGCGCAGGCGTGGCCGCGCGCTCCTCGTAGCGCTCCGCCAGTTCGCCATAGCGCGTGGCCTCGTCTGGGTAGCCGGCTTCCGAGTAAACGTTCTGCAGCGTGCGGCAACAGACGGCAGCTTCGGCAAAGCGGCTGGCGCGCGTATGCAAGGCAGCCAGGCGCTGGTTCAGGCGCAGGTCGTTGGGCGCCTGCGGCAACGCTGCCAGCAGCGGCCCGAGCGCCTTGGCAGGCATGTTGTAGGAAATGAACAACTCGGCATCGGTTAGCGCGGAGCGCACGGCCAGGGAAACCTGATCGGAGTAGTGCTGGTGAATGGAAGGAGCCGTGGCCTCCAGTTCATCCACAATAACCGCCGCTTCTTCGGCGCTGATGAGCTTGGTCCCCGAAACCCCGCCCAGTTTCGCCACCACCTGCTGGTAATTCTGCATGTGCAGGGTATTGGAAGGCTCAAGGGCGGTCAGCTTTTGATACAGATCGCGCGCCCGCGGCAACTGCCCCGACTGCACGCACGAATGCGCCAGCAACTCGGTAACTTCGCTGGTATGGGTGGTGTCTCCCGCTTTGTGGAACAGGCTGAGCAGTTTCTCCAACGAATCGGGATTCTCGCGCACATGCCCAATAATGGTGCGCAAGTTCTGCAAAACTTTCTCCGAGTTCTCTGCCAGCAGGCGTTCGGCGTGCTGATCGTAGACCTGCAGCGCGTTTTCGTATTGGCCTGCCTGCATCAGCGCATCGGCAAATGTGGAGATCGCCGCCAGGTCGTTATGCACCGCCAGCAATTTGTTCGCAAGGGTGCCCGCATCGGAAAGCCGGCCCGTTTTCAGATACGCCTTGAGCAGATCGCGTAGGCCGTCCGGGTTGGTATCAAGGTCGGGGACCTTCAGCAGCGCGGCTACTGCAGCCTCGGCGTCGCCCGACTCCAGCAGGTTGCGCCCCTGCATCAGCAGTGCATAACCGTTGCCTGGGTCCAGCGAAAGCATCCGCTGCAGGATTTCCTCGGCACTGCTCAGCGATCCCTTGCTGCGCAGGCTTTCTGCCGCGGCCGAGAAAATCTGCCACGCGTCTTCTTTCTTGCCCAGCCGGATGTAAACTTCTGCCAGCCGCACCCGCATGTTCACGTTTTCCGGGTCCATCTCCAGAATCTTCTGGAAGATGCGGACGGCATTGTCCAGTTCCCCCGCCTTCAGAAACTCTTCCGCAACCTGCAGATATTGCGCGCGGGCGTCGTTGAACAAGCCCTGTTGTGTATAGAGCTCGGCCAGTTTCAGAACGCTTTCCAGCGAGGGCTTGAGTTTGCTGATTTTCTTGTACATGGCGATCGCCTTGACCGTGAAACCCTGGCTGGCATAGGCGTCGCCGACGTTCTTGAAGCATTCTGTGGCTTTATCGTTTTCTCCGAGGCGGGCGTAGAGATCGCCCACGGTGTTCGCCACCGTCAGGTCTTTGGCGTCATTCTTGAGGATCTTTTCGTACTCGGAGATTGCGTTCTGCAGCTTCCCCTGCTGGACATACTTCTCCGCCGAGCTGAGAACCTTTTGTTTGTTGAACCCGAAACCAAACGCCATATTGGTGCGGACTCCAGCCCCTGGTCTAAACCGGAAACCCGTTGAGCACAAACCCGCTCATAGCCCCGGAAGTCTTCCCCAAGAAAAAACCCGAAAACCACCCCCACTGCAGGAGTGGCCGGTCGGACAAGGCCAATTGTACGGCGGGACCCTGTGAATCGCATGGTTACCAAGGGTTACCAAAAGGGAGTGTACGACCGGGTTACCAAGGGAATCACGGGGTATTGCAGTCGGCTGCAGCCCGGTTATCGCGAAATAAAGGCCAGAAGGCACCTTTTTCGTTCAGACGCCAGCCGCCCTGTAGATCCCTGTATCCCCGGTGTTGACGGACTCCGCGGGTAAGAGGATGGGCCAGGCCCGCCGTGTGTCGAGGAGTTTTCATCTCTGATCGAAGTCCTGCTGGCAGTTGTTTCCGTAGGTGAACGAATGCAGCACGAAGTCAGAGTGCTGCGGTTCGAGCGTAAGCAAGTGAGCGCCGAACGCTGTATTTCTGACCAGGTAATACATGCGCGGGCTGCCCACCTCGAGGTAGGAGCCCTGCGCGTCAAACTGCACATCGACGCCGGCCTCGCTTCGATCAATGGCCTTGCCATCCTGAAGCACATAGACGCGCACAGGTTTCTTGGGATCGTCGACGCTGAGAACGGCATAGACGGAACGGGCGTGATAGCGTAGCTGCGCATCGCCGTGCTTGTCGGCCGACGTTACCCCGTCCTGCTGCGTGATCCATCGGCCCGAAAGCATGACCTTGCCGTCTGCCGGAGCTCCCTCAGTGTGAAAATCGGTGACCTCCCCGTTGTTCCTATAGCCTTTGGGGTTGGCGATGGCGCCGCGTCCAAACCAGTCTCCTACGTAGGTTTCGTCGGTGCAAATTCCGCACGAAGGAGCGAAAGTATCCTCCGGAGGATCGAGCGGAATCTTCATCACCTCGGGGTGGGCTGCGGCCAGCAAATCGCGAATCTTTTCCTCCATCGGACGGTTGTTTCCTTCGCCCTCAACGTGGAAGACGATATCCCCCTCCTGATTGATGAGATACCGGTTCGGCCAGACATCGGAATGGTAGGCTCGCCAGATTGAGCCCTGCGTGTCCGCAACCACCGGCCAGGGCAACTCAAAGCGCTTGGCCGCCTCCCGGACATTGCTCACTTTGAATCCGATGGCGAATTCGCCATAATGCACTCCGACGATATCGAAACCGAACGAATGATATTTGGCATACCAGCGCTTCAGCACGCTGAAGTCTCGGATGCAATTGATGCAGGTGTATTCCCAGAAGTCAATCAGCAGAACGTGCCCTCGATAGCCTTTGATGGAGTGTGGAACTTTCTTTCCTGCCGCTCCTGTGTCAATCCACTCGGCGTCGGAAGAGAAGTTCGGCGCCTTCACGACCGCCTGCCCCTCGGCACGCGGCGCCCAGGCAACAAGCACCAGCATGCAGACCATGCTCGATAAAAGCCTTCGCATCACACATTCATTTTAGACGTACCGTCGGAAGACGGGTGGTCAGCCTTAACTCTATCCCCGATCTTGAGGGCCACTAATATAAACGCACTATGTGGCAAATTCCCTCAACCGTGTACCGTTGCAGGACGCGAAACCCGAACCGCAAACGGGAGCAACCGCCACATGGCCTGGATCAAGACCATCCCTCTCAGCGAAGCCGACGAGAAACTGCGCAAGGCAATCGAGGACGAAAAACTGCTGTACCCCAAAGAGTATGCTGACCCGGTGCATCCCGATCCCTCCGGAGCGTCCTCCATTGTCGGCTCGCACACGCTGATTCCCGACGCTCTCTATCACGCCTTTGCAACCTTCGGCGCTCTCATGTCGCCCGATTTGCCCCTGAGCCGCGCGCAGCACGAGATGATCGCCACCATGGTTTCGGTGACCAACCGGTGCGTTTATTGAATCGAGTCACACGCAGAGTTTCTGCGTAGGGTGACGTTGGATAAAACCATGGTGGAGGCGCTGGAAAAGGACTACCGCCAGGCGCCCATCCCGGCCCGTGACCGCGTAATGCTCGACCATGTGGTCAAGCTGACCAAAGATGCGACCAAAATCTGCAGAGAAGACATCGACAAACTGCGTACCGCAGGATTCGAAGACCAAGCGATCCTTCAGATCACGCTGATCGCCTCCTGGTTCAACTACATCAACCGCGTCGCCGACGCTCTGGGAGTGGGACGCGAGTAAGAACGCGCTCAACGCGTAAACTAGACGCCTGCTGAAAACGCCTGGGCAATACGCTTTGAAAGGCCGCGGCTTCCAGCCGCGCCGCCAAGTTCCAAAAATCAAAGCGGCTTTAGCCGCTAACCAATTTCTCGCGGAGTGAAAACAGTTTCTTAGCAACCTGCCCGGCTGTAAGCTCTGCAATATGCAAGAGCGCTCCTCAGTCGCCGGCTACCTTCAGGACTTTCACGCGCGCGCCCGGCAAACCGCCTACGTACACCGCCGCGGATACCGCACCGAACGCTGGTCCTACGGCAAGGTCGCAGAATGCGCCTGGCGCTTTGCCCACGAACTGGAAGCGCGCAACATCGCCAAGGGCGATCGCGTGATGCTCTGGGGCGCGAATTGCGCCGAATGGGTTGTAGCGTTTTTTGGCTGCGCCGCCATCGGTGCAGTTGCTGTTCCCATGGATCACGCCGCTTCTGCCGATTTCGCCTTGCGGGTCCTTCATCAGGTCGGAGGGAAACTGCTGGTTGGCTCCCGGGAACACGCCGCTTTGCCCGCGTTCCAGGCTTTCGAATCTTCAACGTTGATTCTCGAAGACTTGGTGCAAAGCCTGAGTCATCGATCGTCAGCTCCTGTCGACCGCACAGCAATCGGCAGCAATGACATATTGCAGATCGTCTTCACTTCCGGCACAACCGCCGAACCCAAAGGAGTGGCGATCACGCACGGCAATGTGCTGGCCAACATCGCTCCGTTCGAACAGGAGATGCAGCGCTACCTGAAGTATGAACGCTTCGTGCATCCCATCCGCTTTCTGAATCTGCTTCCGCTCAGCCATGTGTTTGGACAATTCATGGGAATGTTTCTGCCGGCGCTGCTGGGGGGAACTGTCATTTTTCAGGAAGAGCTGAAGCCCTCGGAAATCATACGGACGATTCACGGCGAGCGCGTTTCGGTGTTGGTCAGCGTGCCGCGAGTGCTGCAATCGCTCAAGCAGAAAATCGAACGCGACTTTGAGGACGAGGGAAAGCTTGAGTCTTTCCGCAAGCGGTATGAGGACGCCGCGGGCAAGCACTTTCTGCAGCGCTGGTGGATCTTTCGCCGGATTCATCGCAAATTTGGATGGAAATTCTGGGCCATGATTTCAGGCGGCGCGGCGCTGGACCGCGAAACCGAAGAATTCTGGGGGCGTCTCGGTTATGCGGTCGTGCAAGGCTACGGGCTGACCGAGACAACTTCGTTAATCAGCGTGAATCACCCGTTCAAGCTGGGCAAGGGATCGATTGGAAAGGTGCTTCCGGGGCGCGAGGTGAAGCTGGGCGCCGATGGTGAAATTCTCGTGCGTGGCGGCGGTGTGAGCACCGGCTACTGGGACGGCAGTGGACCGCACAGTACTGGCGATGGCGAAGGCTGGTATCGCACCGGAGATATCGGCGCTCTCGACGAGGCCGGCAATCTTTATTTCAAGGGCCGCAAGAAAGAAGTCATCGTTACTCCGGCTGGGCTCAATATTTATCCGGAAGATCTTGAGGCGGCGCTTCTCCGGCAACCTGAGGTGAAAGATTGTGTCGTGGTGGGAATCGAGCGGGATGGCAATGCCGAGCCTTGCGCCGCAGTCATTATGCGCGAGCCCGGCGGGGTTGCGGCGGCGGTGGAGCGTGCCAATCAATCGCTGGCGGAGTATCAGCGCATGCGGATGTGGCTGGAGTGGCCGGAATCCGATTTTCCTCGCACCAACACGCAAAAGCCGCGCCGCAATCTGATTCGCGACGCGGCCCGAAGGCACATCCTGCAACCAGCGAGTCAGCCGGCCGAATCCCCAGCCAGTCCGCTGGCTGAATTGCTCGGCAACATCACAGGACATTCGGTCGCGAACTTGCGCTTCGATGCAAAACTCGATTCCGACCTCAATCTTAGTTCTCTCGATCGGGTTGAACTGATCAGCGCGCTGGAAGACCGCTACCAGATAGATCTGAGCGAAACACGTTTCAGCGCCGCCCGTACGGTCGGAGATGTGGAACGAATGCTTCGTGGCGAGGGTGTGCCACGGACTGTCTATCACTATCCAGGCTGGGTATTGCGCTGGCCCACAAAGTGGGTACGTTTTCTGGCGCACTATTCATTGCTGCGGCCGGCGATCCTCCTGCTAGGCTGGCCCACTATCGAAGGCCGGGAAAACCTGCGCGGAGTAAAGGGGCCTTTGCTCGTGATTGCGAATCATATCGATGACGTTGATGTCGGCTTCATTCAGACGGCACTGCCTGCGCGCTTTCGTCATCGGCTGGCGACCGCAACTGGCGGAGAAGCCTTGGAGTCCTTGCGAACACCGCCGCCCGGGCGCAACGTTTTCGGAAAGATCTTCGACCGGATCGAGTGGACTTTAGGCGTTTCTCTGCTGAATCTGTTTCCGCTGCCGCGTGAGGCCGGCTTCCGTCAGAGCTTTGCCTATGCCGGACGGGCGGTTGATCGTGGATACAGCGTGCTTGTTTTTCCCGAAGGACGGCACACGACAACCGGCGAGATGAACCCGTTTCGCACCGGCGTCGGGCTGCTGGCGCAAAATCTTGACCTCCCGGTTCTGCCGGTGCGCATTACCGGCTTGTTCGAGGTGAAGCAGGCAGGCAGAAAGTTTGCGCCCCCCTGGAAGATTCACGTGCGCATCGGAAAGCCGATCAGGTTCCCGTCCGGAATGAGCGCCGAAGAGATTGCCCGTTCTCTCCAGGAAAAAGTGGCCGAACTATAGCTCTGAGCTTTTGAGAGATAAGCCGCCCCCCGGACCGGTTCAGCACTTTGGGGCCGCGCCATCCCTTTATTCCTCGTCCTGCGCGGGTTCTTGCTTGCTCGGGTCAATTTCGGCCCGGACTTCGGGCAAGCGTGCCGCGCGGAGTTCCCGATTAAGCGCCTGCAGATCCGAAGCCTTGAGTGTTTCCCAGCGTTTGAGAACTTGCTCGACATCGCGTTCGATGGAGGTTGCGGCATCTGCCTGAGCAACCGTAGGTTCGGCATCCACCTGCCATACCTGGCCGTACAAAGTGCTCGCTTGTCCGTTTACCCGCAGCAGCGTGAGTTGCTCAGACACCGGGGAGAAGAAGCCCGAAGGTGAGCCCATGACAGCAGACAGTTTTTTCTGAAAGTTTTCAACAGAATCCTTCGTAGCGCCAGTGGCTTGCTCGTCTACCTTCTGCAACTGATCGCGCATCGCATCCCCTTGCAGGACTGCTTCCGAGCTATGGCTCAACAACGATGCCAACTTCACTTCCATCTGAAATTTTCTTGCCAGGCTCGCCGCCGACACTTTCACGCGTGGATCCATTTTCAGTGTGAGCGACGACTTGTAGGTTTTGCCATCGGCGGTAAGTCGCACAGTATACAGGCCGGGCAGTGCAGTGGGTCCGAGCGGGAGTCTCGGCGTATCCCCGGGGACAGCGGAGATCGGATAATCGTGGCGCGTCGCCATGGGCGGGGCGTAATGCAGATGCCAGATCCAGCGATGCATCCCGGCTTCTCCTGAGAGAATCTTTTCGGGGCGGATCCAGTAGAGAGGAATGAGTTGCTTTGGCAATTCTTCTTCGCTTACCGCTGGCTTATCGGTGCTGGAAAATCGGCGCACGATCTCACCCCTCGAATCGAGGATCTCAAGAGTGACCGGTCTGGACGCAGGCTGCGCCAGGTAGTAGTCGAGAATCGCACCATCGGGAGGATTGGAAGCCGCCGGCTCATCGGGAGGAAGTGGCGTGTCAGTATTCGTATCCCTCTGAATGCGCCAGGCCGCCGCCGGCGTGAAAAGGTGCGCGGATTGGGCGGACAAAGATGCTGAAACTTGCCGCAACGGTGTGATGTCGTCAAGAATCCAGAATGAACGGCCGTGCGTAGCCACAATCAAATCGTCGTCGTGAATCCACAAATCGCGCATGGAAGTGTGGGGGAGATTCAACTGCAGCGATTGCCAGTGATCTCCGTCGTCGAATGAAACCCAAACCGCGTTCTCGGTGCCGGCGAAGAGCAAGCCCTTGCGAACGGGATCTTCGCGTACCGTATCCACCGGCCCGAAATCCGGAAGGCCGGTCGTAATAAGCGTCCATGTCTTGCCGCCATCGTGCGTGCGGTAGATATATGGCCGCAAATCGTCTATCCGGAAGCGACTGACGGAGGCATAAGCCGTCTCCTCATCGAAGTGCGAGGCCGAGATCTGAGTGACCTTGCTCCACGGCGTGAGATCTTTTGGTGTGATGTTTTTCCAGTTTTTCCCGCCATCGCGAGTAAGCCAGATGAAGCCATCGTCGGTGCCTGCCCAGAGCGTGTCTAGATTCCTGAACGACGGCGCCAGCGCATAGATCACGCCGCGCTGTTCTTCGGCGCCTTTGGGCACGAGTTTGCCCACGCTGGCGGGAATTCCGGGATTTCCCCGCGACAGGTCGGGGCTGATGATCCGCCACGAATCGCCGCCATCTTCAGTCTGAAACAGCACGTTGGCCGCGTAATACAAGCGGTGCGGGTTCACTGGCGAAAACATTGTCGGCTCGGTGCGGTCAGTGCGATATTTGGCGCTGCGCAACGGGATCGGCGTAATGTCCTGCACCTGACCGGTTGACCAGTGATACTTCGAGACCTCATTCCGGCCGCCGCCATAAATAATGTCGGGGTTGAGGGGATCGGGTGCGACGTAGCCATATTCGATCACACCGACCGGATGCCATTCGCGAAACGTAATTTCGCCGTCATTGCCGCGGCTGGAGATACATGCCGAGCCGCTCTCCTGTTGCCCACCGCAAACACGATAGGGGAAAGTATCAGCGACAGAGACGTGATAAAACTGCGCCGTCGGCTGGTTATACCAGGAGCTCCAGGTAGCGCCGCCGTTCACACTCACCAATGCGCCCTGATCGCTTACAAGAAGAATAATGTCTGGATTGTTCGGATTGATCCAGATGTTCTGATAGTCGTCACCACCGGGCGCACCCCGGAAAGAGGACCAGGTCTTTCCGCCGTCGGTCGATTTCATGGTCACGATGCTGGTGCTGTAAACCACATCGGGGTTCTTCGGGTCGACGCGAGGCACAGGAAGATCGCCGCCGCCGATGCGCCCCGCTGGACGCGGATCGTCGGTAATGCGCGACCAGCTTTCGCCGCCGTCATCCGAGCGATAAACGCCCAGCGCTCCAGAAGCGGCTCCGACAGTCGCATACAGGCGCTTGGGTTCGGAAGGAGAAATGGCAACATAAATCTGCGAGAGATCGGCGGGCAGACCATTTTTCAACTGATGCCACGTATTTCCGCCATCCGCGGATTTGAAAAGTCCGCCTCCGGTTCCGTTCACTTCGTTGTTGTCCTCCCATGGGCCTTCACGGACTTCCCACATCGAAGCGTAGATCACATCCGGATTCGCCGGATCGATCTCCACGTCCGACGCGCCGGTGTTTTCATCCTTGTAAATCGCTTTCTGCCAGGTCTGGCCCCCGTCGAGAGAGCGATATAGGCCGCGCTCCTCGCTCGGACCATAGGGATGCCCGAGCACGGCGGCAAAGACGCGATTCGGATCACGAGGATCGACCGCCAAGGCGGGAATCTGCTGGCTATCGTTAAGGCCGAGATGGGTCCAGGTCTTGCCAGCATCGGTGGACTTGTAGATTCCGTTACCGACAGAAAGATCGGGGCGGTGCAATCCCTCGCCGCTGGCGACATAAATGATGTTGGGATCCGAGGGAGCGACAGCGATCGCGCCAATGGACTGCGTGGACTGGTGGTCGAAGATGGGCATCCAGGTACGTCCGTAATCATCCGACTTCCACACTCCGCCATTCACCTGGCCAACGTAAAAGACGTTCGGCTCATTCGGAACACCGGTTGCGGCGCGGGTCCGGCCGCCGCGAAAGGGGCCGATCATGCGCCAATGCAATTCCTGGTAGGTGCTCTCCGGAATTTGCCCGCAAACCGGCAACGCGAATAGAGCGAATGTAAGGCAAACAAACAGACTGATCGGCAGGCGCAGTCGCATCACGTTCCCCCTCCGGACGTGAAACCGCAAACCTCAGAGAATAAACCATGAGGCATTTCCCAAGGGATTGGCCTCGTCTTTTTTGGGGTTGGCCCGCTGCCGGTGGCGTTCCGGCCTCGGGACAACCACGGTTTCTCCGTATCGAATTCATTTTACAGGACTTACGGCGAAGATTTAATATATTCGGATTACATTTTTGCAAAACCGCATGAACACGCATTCTTCGAAACTTCTTCGAGGATTAAATTCAATTTCTTGCTGGCTTTGCCTCGCGCTGTGCGCGGCATGGCCGGCACAAAGCCAAACGTCCAATGCCTCCTCCACGCAAGGCAAAGGCCTTAAACCGATTTTAAATTACATCTCTTCCGCATGGGATACGCTGACCCGCTCCACAACGGATTGTGAGAGCGTAGTCGATCCAAAAATCAAAGTCGCTCCGGTCTTATATTTACCAGCGGATTTCGCCGAGCCAGAAGCGGTGAAAAAGCTCGCCGCGGACTGCAACGTGCGCGTTGAGCACCTCCCGATTGTGATCCATCATCTGGGAGAAATTGACGTCTCCCGGATTCATCCCCATGGGTTGCTTTATCTCGAGCACAAATATGTTGTTCCGGGCGGCCGTTTCAATGAAATGTACGGGTGGGACAGCTACTTTATTATCAGAGGACTGCTGCTGGCCGGGCGCGTCGATCTGGCGCGGGGAATGGTCGACAATTTTTTCTTCGAGATTGAGCACTATGGCGCGATGCTCAATGCCAATCGGACTTATTATTTGACGCGCTCCCAGCCGCCATTCCTCAGTTCCATGTTCGTCGACGTGTATAGGAAAATGCGGGAAGAAGGTCACGCCGACCCTGCCTGGCTGGCCAAGGCTTATGCCGATCTGGAAAAAGACTACGAGATGTGGAATCGCGAGCCGCACCTTGCCGGGACGACCAGCCTCTCGCGCTACTACGATTTCGGAGAAGGGCCGCCGCCCGAGGCCGTGCAGGATGAGACCGGATACTACCGCAAGGTCGCAGCCTACTTTTTCTTTCATCCGGCGCAAGCGGATGACTACATTGTGGAGAGCGTTCCGGGAAACCCATCCTCAGCCCCGGGCGCTGACTACACCATGCAGGTGTGCGATGTTTCCTACACGATGGCTCGCGCAGAATGCGAGAAACGCCGCGAATTCAAGTTGAGCGCCGATTACTATAAGGGCGACCGCTCGACGCGCGAGTCGGGATTCGACGTAAGTTTCCGCTTTGGTCCATTCGGAGCGGCCACGCACTACTATGCCCCGGTTGGGCTTAACACTTTGCTCTACAAAACAGAAAAGGATATGGAGCAGATCAGCCGCTGGCTGGGACACGAAGCCGATGCGGGAAGGTGGAACAAGCGCGCCGAGGAGCGCAAACGCCTGATCAACCGCTATTTCTGGGACGAAAAGGCAGGCTTCTTCTTCGACTATGATTTCGTGGCCGCGCAGCAATCTACCTATCGCTACGCCACCACTTTTTACCCACTCTGGACCGGTCTGGCCACGCCAGAACAGGCAAAGGCGATCGTGAAGAACTTGCCGGGTTTCGAAAAGCCCGGCGGGCTTCCTATGAGCACGTTTGATTCAGGCGCGCAGTGGGATCTCCCATACGGCTGGGGCAACATCGAAATGCTTTCGGTCGATGGATTGCGCCGCTACGGATATGACGCGGATGCGGACCGGATTTCGTACGAATTTCTCTCCATGGTCGCCGAAAATTTCCGCCGTGACGGGAATATTCGTGAGAAATACAACGTGGTCACACGCTCCTCGGAATCGAACGTGGAGCTGGGATACAAAATGAATGTCGTCGGCTTCGGTTGGACCAACGCAGCCTTTATTGAATTGCTTCACCGCCTGCCCAAGCCGATGGTAGAACGCTTGGAGAAAGAACAGGATCAGCCTCTGCGCCCATTGCAGTAGACCGAAAGCTGTGGACTCGAGACTATCCGATTCCGGCCAGGGTTTGCTCTACGCCGCCGGGTTTTAGCACTGGCGTAGCGCCCGCTTCGCTCGCCACCCATGCACCCACGCGATTGGCAACTTCGTTCATTTGGTCAAGCGAGGCCCCACGAAGATATTCGTGAACCATGCCCGCGGTGAACGCGTCTCCCGCGCCCACCGTATCGACAACTCGTACCCGAAACCCTTTGTGTTCGCTGCATGAATCTGCCGAAACGAGCAGACTGCCTCCGCTTCCGCGCGTGACGCATATCAGCTTCAGGCCGTACATGTCTACAAGTTGCTTGGCGGAGACTTCGTCGCTCCTGTGCTCCCGGCCCAGAAGCTGCATGATTCTCGGCAGCTCGTCCTGGTTCAGCTTGGCGATCGTCGCCAGTTTCATCGACTCAGAAAGAATTGGCGCGTCGAAAAATGGCGGCCTCAGATTAACGTCGAAGACGTGCAAAGCGTCCCCGCGTGTGGCATGAAGAAATTTGCGAATCGTGGAACGGCTTCGCTCCGAGCGCTGCGCCAGGGATCCGAAGCATACCCCATCGGCCTGCGAGGCGAGCGTGTGCCATTCCCGCGTCCACTCCAGAAAATCCCAGGCAACCGACTCAGAAATTTCGAAGCACGGTTGACCTTTGGCGTCCACCTCGACCTTTACCGTTCCAGTGGCATGGATTTCGTCTTCCTGAATAAAGCTGGTCGGCAAACCCAGTTCGGTCAGTCGAAGGAGAGCATCGGAAGCAAGCTCGTCCTGGCCAAGACGGCTCGCAGGTATGCCCTCATCTCCCAGCACGGAAGTGATGTAGGCGAAATTGGCTGGCGCGCCGCCAAGCTGTTTCCCGCCCGGGAGCAGGTCCCACAGCAACTCGCCCAGTCCAACGACCGTGTATCTTGTGCGCGCCATTGTGGAGAAGTTCTTTTTACGGGCGGGAATCCTGCTCAGTCTGCAACTGCTCTGACAATTTCAATTCGCTATCGGCTTCGTCATCTTTTCCGATGTCGCGGTAAGCCTGTCCCAGCAAATGGTGAGTCGTGGGATTGTTCGGATCCATCGCTGCCGCGCGCTGCAGAGCGCGCACCGCCAGTTCGAACTCGCCCTTTTTCTCGAGCACTTTCCCCATGAGGATATATGGGCCCGTAGACGTGGCATCCAGCCAGATGGAACGCTGCAGCAATCGCTCAGCATCTTCGAACTTCTGAACGCGCGAATAGGCATCGGCCAGCCTGTAGTAAGCAGCGGCGTCGCCGGGATTAAGGGCAAGCTCCTGCTGAAACTGTGCGATTGCTTCCGGGATTCGCGACTTGTAAAGGTAAATCTCGCCGAGCAGGAAGTGAGCCAGAGGGAGTTTGGGATCAAGCGCGACGGATTTCTGGCCATATTCTTCTGCCACGGGAATGAACTCCTGGCGAAACAGCATGCGTGCAGTGAAGAGATACGCGGCGGCCGAGTCTGGCGGGACTTCGAACATACGCGCGAAGGCCGCACGCGCATGGGGATAATCCTTGGTCTGGATATAGCAGATACCCAGTATATAGGAAGCATCTACGTTGGCCCGCGGAAACCAGCCCTGCACTTTTTGCAGCAGCGGAATCGCGTCGGAGGGATGCCCTCCCAGATAATAAGAAAGACCGAGTAACTGCGTGGCTTCTCCGCTAGCCGGATCCTCCGCCGAAGCTTTCTTCAGATATTCAATCGCTTTGGGAAAGTCACTCTTCTTGTAATAGGCAGTGCCAAGTTCCAGGTCGAGCCCCTCTGTGCGAGGATTCTCGCTTTCCAGCGATTGCAACTCGGCAATAGCCTCATCGAGCTTTCCGGATTGCATCAGCTTGCGGGCCGGCGAGAAATCGGGAGCAGCCTGGGACGTTGCGGAGGGCTGCACAACAGGGGCATTCGGCAGTTGCTGGGCGAGTGCGGTTACTGAGAGCGCACAAAGGCCGGCCAGCGCTCGGACGAGTATCGCAATTCGGTTTGTCTGCATCTCAAGTCCTGAGGATTGAATTCGATCTGCCTTCTCTCCGATGGCCGATTTTCGAAACTGCGCCTATTGTGCATTCATCGCCCGCCGCAGCTCGGCCAGGTTTTCTTTGGCCAGCGCATTGTGGGGGTCAATCTGTAAAGCGCGCTCGAAATGCGACTTTGCCTCTGAGAATTGGCCCATCTCAGCCAAGGCGCTGCCCAGATTGGCCTGGGCGTTTGCATCGTCGGGCCGGGTCTGGAGAGCCAGGCGGAACTGCTGTGCGGCGCCTTCAAAATCATTTTCTGAGGCCAGCGCGTTGCCCAGATTATAGTGCGCGTCAAAATCGTCCGGACGCGATTTCAAGGCCGCTCGCAGGTAAGAGACCGCGTCGCCCGGGCTCCCCTTGGCCAGCAGGGCGGCTCCCATCGCATTGTTTGCCGCCGCGTCGTCAGGGCGAAGCTGCAGCGCGATTGCATACTCTTGCGTGGCCGCTTCCATTTGTCCTCTGGCCTGAAGCATCGCCGCCAGATTGTAATGCGCATCGAAGTCGGAAGGGTTTTCCTTTATGTCGTGCCGGGCAAGCGCCGCCTGCAACAACATCCGCGGATCGCCCCGAGCAGGATCGAAATCCACCGGAAGCACCTGCAGCCACAAGTGGCACATCTCGTCGCTCGAACGATTGCCAGCCCTCACCCTTACGGGAGGGCTATTTGGGTTCAGAGGATTATCCGCGGAGTTGTCATAAATGTATTGCAGACTTATTTTTGTCCCCTTTGGCAACAACACCTGCTCGGCGTAGCGATACACTGCCTGCCAATTCAGATTCCAGCGCGGAATATGAAGCAGTGTTTTCCGGGAACCATCCGGCAGCGTTGCCCAGGCCTGGATGTCCTTGCCCAGATAATGCGCGTGAGGATAAATCGCAAGCAGATCAACATCGACAGGCAAAATGAAGTCGTCAGTCACCACAAACTTACTCTGGCCTGCCGGGATGTCGAGCTTGGAATCATCTTCAAGTTGCAGCAACATGGGAAACTGTGTCGCCGGTTTCGAGGTGAAATAAAGGCCGAGGCTCGGTTGAATGATTTCGGGTTTCCCGGAAGGCTGCATGTGCGTGTTCAGCACCAGATCCGTGCCTTTGTCGAGTCGAAGCGCCATGCCATCGGGTTCGATATAGGGGACGGTTCCCGGTTTCCAGAAAAGCATGTGCCCTGCCGGATCGAAAGCCTGTGACTCGATGCGGATTTCCATCCCGCCGAAGCCCGCGCCAGGCTCAGCTTCCCGCCGCCTCGAGGTTTCATCGCGGTCGACCAGGAGATTCGCGTGGTGGATATAGCGTTTGTCTCCGGGACGAATCTCGATCGCCTTCACCCAGCGCGTCTCGGTGATCGGAACACGAAAAATGAAATTCCAATACGTGTCGATGCCTGTGGGCGGCAGCACGAGAGGTTTCGGCGCTTTCAGGATCATATCGGGCTGTCCCAGGCGCCAGCCCTCGACAAATCTCGGCATAGGAGGCAGGTCCGAGGGATTGCCTTCGACCGCACCCTGTTGCACCCATTTTTGAATGAGGTCGATTTCCCCTGCCGTTAGCCGCATTTCATCCGCGAACTTCAGTTTTTGCGGCTCGGGCAGCCACGGCGGCATCGATTTGTCTCGCGTGACATCTGCGATCTGGTGGGCGTGTTTTTTTGCGTCCTCGTAATTGAGCAAGGAGAATGGCGCAGCCTCGCCCGGCCGGTGACACGTAGAGCAGGAGCGGAACACAATGGGCGCTATATCTCGATTAAATGTAACCTGCGTTGCCGTTTTTTCTCCCGCGACAGGAGTCTGCATTCCCGGCCGCAGCCTGGCAAGGCCCGGCCCCGCGATCAGTGCCAGGGAAAGCAGAAGCGCCGAAGCGGCTACTCCAGGTCGGAAAGGTAGCATCCCACTCCTCTAACTTCACTCTTGCTCACAGGCTTGCCGGAGAGAGCAGCCTGGATAGCATCATCCAACTCATGGGTAGTCGGCGAAGGGCGCGAACGGTAGAGGTCGACATACCAGTTGTCGATTCTGCCGTCGTAAACCAGGTGACGGCTGCGGTCGAAGACGGCAACCTCTGGGGTGATCTGTACCCGGCCGAGCTTTACCAGCGCGTGCTCCGGATCCAACAGGGCAGGCAGGGTATAACCGTAATCCTGAAGATACTTGCGGACTGCCTGCGGCGTCTCTGTTTTGTCGGGATAGACCAGAAAGAAGTTGACCTCGTGCTGATAATGATTGCTCATTTGTTCGATGGCCGGAGCATAGCGGCCGCAAATCGGACAGTCCCGGCGCAGGAATATGAGCACGACAACTTTGCCCGAGCTCGCGGCAAATGGATTGATAGGCGCTCCGTTCAAATCGAAGGCGCCCTGCTGGGCCTGGACTACCGAAGGAAGAAACAGGCAAACCAGCATCATGCTTGCAGGCAAACTGCGTGTTACGAACGATGTCCGATGCCTTCTCATACCTTGGCCTGCTCAGCCCCGTTGAAATTCTAGGTCCCGGGGTCTCGGCTGTCCATCGCATTTACGGCTGTTGGTATCGTTCATCGTGCTTTGCTGAACCGGAGCTGCGCGTCATGGCTCGCAACTCGGCGAAGCCCGGTTCAGCCGACGAAGCATCCCCT
>Ga0335081_10001135_pt1 | contig 42512 bp, 22 predicted proteins | sample Lox_Sample_35_FD_206713 | JGI IMG/M metagenome (GOLD analysis project Ga0335081, IMG submission 206713) | Soil microbial communities from Loxahatchee National Wildlife Refuge, Florida, United States - Lox_Sample_3.5 | ecosystem: Environmental > Terrestrial > Soil > Wetlands | place: USA... | reverse complement strand
TAGCATCCGACATACAACATACCGCCTGTCGCAAGGATCGAAGTGATGTCGGAGGTTGTCAATCCGGAATCTATACAAACCCAAGTGTTCCCGTTGTCGCTGGACTTGTAGACATTACCGCCGAGAGTCCCTGCAAAAACGTTCATGCTGTCTGTAGCCAGACAACTCACTCGACCTGGCAGGGCGCCATGGCCGTAAGGTGGATCAGGGAGCACTGTCTTTGTCCATTGTGCGAACACAGTCCGGGGAAAAAATGACGCGACACACAAAAGAATCGAAAGGAAAAAATACTTTTTCATTTCATCATCCAAGTTTCTTTTGATACGATTGTAAACATCTCATATCACCGTTCAGTCAAAAGCTGATCCCGAGACTAAATTGCTGCACATATGTCAGCCTGCCGAAATCTTGATAAGCATAGTCAAAGGAAAACGCAACATTACCCATGAGGGCGTGTTTTAAACCGAAGCCAAGTGTAAACGATTCTTCGGAATCTCTCAGAAAAAGGGACTTGTATCCGCCTCTGATCGCAATCAGATTGTCAAAAACATATTCAGCCCCGACATTCACGCTCTCATAATTGTCGTTCGGATGGATCGCATCAACATCCAGTGTCAATTGATGCATATCAGTGGAGATGGGACTGTACGCCAGACCAACTCGAAAATTCAGCGGAAGCGACCACGCATCTGTCCCGAGGTAAGCGGGGATCTTGCCGTTATTTCCGGTCGTATTAACATCAGGATCATAAGTAACCAAAAGGGATTGACCTTGCATTTGCATTTTCGTCCCAAAATTCGATATAGACATTCCCAGTACGATTCCATCAAAAGGTGTTTTGTAAAGGATCCCCAGATCCATTGCAAAGCCGGTCGCGCTTGCCTCCCAGATGGATTGGTAGATAATTTTGGGATTGAATCCTATGGCAAAGTTGTCGGTAAGGTTTATCGCATAGCCCAGACTAAAGGCGATGTCCGTAGCCGTAAACAATTGCCCTGTGCCATTCGGATTATCGACGGTGGTGACTTTCATGTCACCGTAATCCGACGCGATAAAACTAAACCCCGCAGTTCCCATTCCACCCAGGTTATAAGAAGCCGCGAGATAGTTGTAGGCAACGCTTGCCAACCAGTTCGTATGGTCGAAGATGACGTCGATGCCATCCATTTTCGCCAATCCTGCCGGGTTCCAATAGAATGCACTCAAGTCGTTGTCGACCGCAACAAACGCGCCACCCATAGAAGCGGCTCTTGCACCTTGACCAATCTCAAGAAACGAAGCGGCAGTGGTTCCTCTTTTTGAAACGTTTGAAATGAAATCACTCTGGCAAAAAGCAGTCGAAGAAATCAGGATTACCATCAACAATTCAACCGTCTTTACAATTTTCATCTTCATTCTCCGCTATTTTATGATGGCAAATTTGCCGATGTAATTGCCAATTCCGGGTGCATCCACATGAAAGAGATACACACCATAGGCGATATCCATTCCATCGTCGGAGACTAAGTCCCACGTCGTCGCGCCGCCATTGTTCAAGTTTGAATCATCTTTGCGTAGAGTCTTCACCAGCGCACCCGCAATCGTATATATCCTGATTGTGCATTTTGCCGGAAGATTTATGAAGCTTATCTGTCGTGTGCCGCGGCCGGTAGGATAAAGGGATCTCGGTTCCCAGGGGGCCGCTGCGATGTAAGGATTCGGGACGACGGAGATGTTGGACAGCGACTTGTTGGCCACAGTGTTATTTACCGACATCGCCTTTGTCGTGAAACTAAAATAGTCGCCGTTGGCAAAGGGCCTCTTCGTATGAATCATGAACTTGTCTCCCGCCTGAGGATAAACTGGAGCAATCGCGGGATTCATGGGTCCCTGATAATGGATTTCCCAAGTTCGTACCGTGGTGCTTGGCGCCTCGAGCTGTGTCATGATTATGTCGTCTCCGAGAGTCAGCGAGTGTGAACCGTCATTATCAATTATAATGGTCGCAACTTTCTGGCCACTGCTCAGATCCGTGATCAGGTAATTGACCGGAATATTTACGGTCGATGATTTAACCGTGTCGACCGGGTGGTCGTAAAACTCGATCTGATAATCCGTAGGCCACGCAACGCCACCGCTGGGATATCTGATAACGGCAAGGTTTAAATTGCTCTTGCTGCCATACCACCCGGTTGATGAATCGTTCACCGAAACCATGACGTCGTTGTTGAAAGAAAAAACCATTCCGTCGAAAGGAGCGCTGTAGACGGTGCTGCCAAAGACTGTCGCATCGACATTTCTCTGCAGAGTATCTACCATGCCGCTGTCGCTTCTGGTAATAAGATATGACGTCGTCGTATAGTTCGGAACCGTTCCCTGCGCAGTGTAAATGATCTGGTATTGGGCCCCATCGTATATCGCGCCTGGATTCAAAACCTGCACACTAATCGAGCCTGTTCCCAGGCCATTGGCGACCCTATCCAGGTTCCCAACCACCTGAGGCGGAACGTATCCCGCGACTGGCGCATTCGGAGTAACCACAGCACAATTCTGGTCCACAAAAGTTATGTTGCCCGAATAATCCTGCGTGATGATCTTCGAGCACTCAGTAGGCTGCAAACCAGTAGGTACTCCATTGACTACGTCATAGGCTGAATCACCGATTGAATAAGAGCACACCGCGTAAAAGTAAGTTCTCCCATTCTCGACTGTAGTATCCACATATGAGTGCTGTAAACCACTGTTGCTGCCTCTCCAGAAACGCGCGCCATTTATTCCGACCGGATCGGGGCCGTATAATGAATCTACTAGATCAAATTGGGCAATCGGTTTGTAATAGGTCGGTTCACCTTGAGAGTCTGTTATCAACTTATCATCTTCGAATTGGGGTTCTTCGCTTCTATATACAGTATATCCTTCAAAAGCTTTTCTATAACCTTGCCGCGGGTCGTTGTTCTGATCGCCGAGAAACTGATCCCTGAATTGTTCGGCAATATTATCCCAATACAAATAGACTCTCCTGTCTCCTGCGACGGCATGCACAGTTGGCTTATAAGGCGGCTTGGTGAAATTGTAATTTGCATTATAGATTGCTTGAACAGTCCGTTTATGAAACAGCAGTTGATCGAGGTCGTTCCCCATAATCAATGCTATGGAGAATCTTTCTCTCAGACCCTTTCCGAGAATGAATGGACCAGAAGCAAAGACCATCTGAATATTGGTGTTTGCTACTGTAGTATCCACGAAACCATTATTCATAGACTTCCACATCACATTGTCATTCTTCGGCCACATACCGTTCGCTGATTTATCCGCAAGAGTTCCCAGAGTTACCGACGTCAGTCCAATCTGGTCAGATTCGTCTTTGTCCGTAGCGTCGAAGTGCGGCTCGCCGTGCGTGGGTAGTCCATCACCTTCTCCAACATCGGGACCTGTATAACCGGGATCCCACGGACCCAATCCATCGGCACCAACATCATCATTCAGGGGTTCATCCGAGTCCCATGTCCCGTTTCCGTTTAGATCAGTGTATGGCACCCAATTATGATTGTTGTCGATGTTATCGTCTCTTCGCTCATCGATCATGCCATCATGGTCATTGTCCACACCGTCGAAAGGATTCCCCGGACTCTCGAGATAAGCAAATCCCAAGTAGCCGGTTTTGTAGTTACCGGGATTTCCTATGCCCGATGGGGCCCACGTGTATGCTATATTTAACAAGGTGTTATAATAAGCGCTGTTTGCCGGCTCGGTCGAATTTGCTCCTCCTACACCTGGATCGGCATAAAAACCAAACGCAGTGCTGTCATAAGTATGATCTGATATGTTGACGATGTCATAATGCCAGAAGATGACGTCCTCTGCCAAGACATGGGACCACTGGAAACCACGCACTTCTACGCGCAAGCCCAAACCGCCTCTCTCGGAATCGCTTGCTACAGGATAATAATTGAACGGAGGTAATGTAAATTTTTTGTCCTGGGCGTCATCCATGACAAAGAACGTTTCGAAATCCGCATTGGAAACACCTTTGCCAAAATAACCATACCACTTTCCATTCCACGATGGGTCCAGCCCAAGCGCCGCCGGCCAAATGGACGGCAATGAGTTATTGTAGTTGCCGTTGGCATCTACAGCCGGGCTTGTGCCGCTTGGATTTGCATAGCCCGGTACAGGTTCCAATCCCCACGGCGTACCTGTGACAGGATCCTGACTGTATTCTTCCCTGTAAGCCGAGACGAGTGGCGTAATCCTCTGACCAGCGGGAGTTGTAACTCTAGCACCAATGAGTACGGCGGTTCCATCTAAATAGTTATGACCGGTGCCGGCCGGCCATTCGATCGATGGAGCAAATTCCCAATATCCAATTTCGCCATAATTATAGTACAACGTGTTTATTCTGTTTCCCACCATTATCCCCTGTCTTCGATATCGATAATTCCCCAATGAATCGGCGCGATAAAGCGGCACACGCGGATCCTCCTGTCCGATATCAATCTGTGCAGCAGCAAAATCGGTAAATGCTCCAACCAAGAGCAGTGCGGTTAACAATCTAGACTTCATTCTATGTTCTCCCAATCGATTTGTCTAAAAATCCAGGCTGCAGCCGATGCGAAGGGAACGGGGGGCCGAGTAGCTTGATGGATCGTTTGTGTATTGCTGAAGAGTGTTAAGTCCTATAATTGTCCCCGCGGAAGTAATATCTTGAATGGGAAGGTCGTTGGCTCGCCCTGTATACGCGTTCACACCGTATTCGTTCTCTATGTCCAGCAGATTGTAAACCAGTAGAAAGAGATTCAAACCAATTCCTCCCACGTTAAAAGTTTTCTGAGCTCTCAGGTCAACATTGTAAGTAGGGGGTTTCATGCCATTATTGTCGAAGAGTATTCCCTGCGAAACCCGCACATCCTCGGTATACGGATAGCCGGAGCCATAATTGAATATCAGTCCGACAGTCCAATCGGTAGCCGGTCCAACATCTATTTCGATGTTCAAGGTATTACGCTGATCCCAATCGAGTGGAACAAATATTTTGTTTGTCTCTATGGGAGGACTGCTTTGATTATTATAGAATACGGACATCGGGTCCGAAGCGTCTCCTTCCGCTAATTGAAATGTGTAATCCAACTTTGCGCTGAAGAAAGCTGAAAAATGTTTGTCGAGCGTGACTATGAAACCTTTCACGTTCGCATAATCCCTGTTTATGAACCGGGCATAGTTTACACCCTGGTATGTATTTATTATTTCCATGCCAAGCCAATTTCTTATGTCTCTGTCGTAGACCGTAAAATCCAAAGAGAGATCAGCTGCTAGAGCCTGTTGGAGTCCAATCTCATACATCACCGTCCTCTGAGGATTCAAATCAGGATTCCCCATTATGCTTGTCAGGCCGCCCGTTTCCAGAACCAACTCTCCGGGATTATCATACAAGTTTGAGAAACTCGGGATCTGGAAGAAATGGCCATATGAGAAATGGATAATGCCTTTATCGGTAATGGGAAAAGATATGCCGAGCCGCGGACTGACCTGCGTTTTCGCGGAGGCATTGACCATTTTACCAGCATTGGAGAAGTTTGGATCTCTCAATGGATTTTTCAGATCATATAAATATTTTGCGTTTGGCTTGAAGTAGTCGAAGCGCAATCCCGCGTTTATGATCATGATATCGTACTCAGCCTTGTCCTGAAAGTAAGCCGAAAACTGAATGGGGTACCTCGCATAGAGCTGGTTGCCGGCCGGATCCTGACTGCTTATGCTTCCCAGTTGGAGATACATTGGTTTGTAAACAGAATCCAAGCCCGTCCCTGTAGCAGGACTTATGAGAGTGTATTCATGGTCATAGAGTTTGTACCAATCAAGCTCAGCACCTACTCCAATCTTGTGATTTTTAGAAACTTGATCGTCAAGCTGCCATTTGACAATGCTTTCAATCGTCTCTCTTTCATATCGTCCCGACTGCTGTCCACCCGACTGAAAAGTATAAGATGAAAGTGGAGAACCTTGTGCTGGATCGACATAACGTGTATCATAAGGATCGGCGTAAACGTAGCCGCGATAGTCGTATCGATTCACGGCAAACTTAAGAGTCTGAAGGATGTCCGCCGAAGGGACATGACTAATCTGAAAACTATGTATCCAATTATTCATATAGTTGTTCATGAGTCCATCCGGAGTCCATTTCCATGCCTCACTGAAATATTTGTTCCAATCATTATTATAAAACAAACTATACGAGAATTTTAATAAAAGAAGTGAGTAAGTCAGCTTCCCATTTATGGAATACATCCGGGACGGGTTCATCGGGACGTAAGTCGAATCACCCGTATGCGGCATAATGTAAATTGGATTTCCGTTTTGGTCGAGAATGTCATTGCCGCTTGGATCAATCAATGGAAACGGTGACCTGTCAGAAGTGTTGTATATTCTGGTTCCGTAAAGGTATCCGGGGTCATCATAATATCTCCCGGTTGCAAAAAAGGTAACTTCGGGGAGAATTACTGACGGACCGCTCAAAGTAAATTCATAGTCTCTCGTCCTCAAGGTGGTTAACTTCCCAACGTCGGGAAAAAGATCGGTATGAGTTGTGACATAGTCCCCCGCATAAGCGGAGAGTGATCCATGAAAGTTTTGTGTGCCGTCCTGCGTAACGATGTTTACGATGCCCGACATCACTTGACCGTACTCTGCGTTGAAAGTTCCACTAATAACCTCTATCTCTCTGATAGTCGAATTATCTACCTGTAGAGGCAGCGAGCCATTAAAGGGATCGGTCACCGGCAGTCCATCAACCAAATAGCCGACTTCATCAGAACGTCCACCCCTGAAATGGCCTCCGACCACTCCCGCCTGCAAACCGATTATCTGGCTCACACTTTCGACAGGCATCTTACTAATCTGGTCCGATGAAACCGTGACTGAGGTAGAGGTCAAATCCTTCTGGACGAGTGGCCGTTGCGCAGTTACGACAACCTCTTTGGAACTTATCGTCTCTTGATTCATTCTCATGTCTAGAGTAAAAGTCAAATCGATTTTGATAGGGACGCTCTTCACTACTACCTTCTGATATCCGACGGCGCTGATCACCACAGTGTAATCTCCAGGTGTAATGTAGTCGATGTAGTAGTACCCATTGACGTCAGTTGCAGCACCCATAGTGGTCCCTTGAAGAAGCACGGTCGCACCGACCACCGGCTCGCCGGTCTCAGCATCCGTTACCTTGCCTGCTAATTTCCCTGTAGTCCCGGCAAATGAACTGTCGTGGAGCACCGCCAAGAAAAATAACACAATTAATACCCCACGCAAATTCGTAAGAAAGCATCCTGTGTTCATTACACACCTATCATTACAATTACACATGATCATTTATCTACAACCATGAGAAAGTAAGAAACCAAAAGAACTCAAAGTATAACTCATACGGTCCGTCCCCACAACGGAGACGGACCGTACATCGTGTCTGATTTCACTTAAGGAGAAGCATTTTCTTTACGTTTTCAAATGAACCAGACTTGATCCGATAAAAGTAGACGCCCGTCGAAAGTTTGGAAGCGTCGAGGATGACAGCGTGACTGCCAGCTGTCTGAATAGCGTTAACCAGCGTAACCACTTTTTGGCCCAGCACGTTGTACACAGTCAGTGTAACTAAACCCGGCTTCATTATCGAATATTGAATTGTTGTGGTCGGGTTGAAAGGATTCGGATAATTTTGCAGCAAGGAATATGTATTGGGTATCTGCCCGCCCTGCTTGACTCCGAGTGTCATCTTGTCTCCGATCCATGTGTATGACCAGACGGCGACGTTTTGATACGAATTACCATGAGCGAGACTTGAGTAATCGAGTTGCCCATTCCTTGACGTATTGCCTGAACTGACACTATTAATTTCCGCATCGAACGGAATCCTCGCACCAACTTGAGGAGCAAACACGCTGTCGGTGCCACTGTAACCGCCATTTCGTTTGTGTGCTATGTCGGTCCACGATATTCTCGCTTCGAAATTGTATCCATCAAGAGGATCGGGCACCAGTCTTTGTCCCCAATAGTAATTTTGACCCGGGGTTACTAGCGAATCCGTTCCTTTGTTATCGATTATCACACGATCTTCTGCAAATCTGAAATGATAATCAGGTTCCGGGCCGCCTTCCAGGGCGCTATGCGGCATCCCGTGCCAGTTATAGAAACCAAGAAATATGTCCGTCGATGTGTTCAGCCAGGAAGACTGCGATGAGTTAAAGACAATGTTGTTTGTATTGATGTGACCTGCGATGTACAAATATGTCTTATCCATCGCAACATAAATGTCGCCGGAGCTTACAGTGTCGCTTGATATTATGCTGCCGGTGACAGGCGTCCCGCTGCCATCACTTACGTACAATCTGAAAGGTTCAATCCCGGCATTTTTCCATTCACTGATATCGCCATCTGCTGCAAAGTTGAATTGCGAGCTCAATTTCCAGAGAGGAGAAATCGACGGGATACCCTTTGCCGTATTTGTAACCGCAGCACTGTATACTGCGGGTGTGCCAAGAAGGCCGTCGCTGCTTCTGCAAACAACGGCATAATAATAAGTAACCGATTGATCTGCCAGAGGAGCCAGAAGCAAGTGAGTGTATGAGTCGGTCCCATGCGCAACACCTGTGGCGGCAACATCAACGATAGAGGAATCAATATTCGTTATCGGTGAGGTCGAGAAGTAGACATTGTAAGTCTCACCGGTTTGTCCAGGGACGTCATTCCAGCTGATTATGTTCGAGTAATTCGATTTTGTCACCACAGCAATTCCGGTTGGCGCTATAGGAGGCACCGGATGCGGCGGGTTGCCCGTCCATATGTTTGATATATAAATGTTTTTTCCAGCAACACCGGCACCGTTCTCGCAAATGAATTGCAGGACCAGAACGCTGTCCGCATTGAAACCTGTGGTTCCATCCTGCGGCACAAAATTTCGCAGCGGATAAATGAATTGATGCCATTGGCCGTCGCCGTTAGGCTGGAATTTAGTGCTGACTTTCGAAACCGTCGATGTGCCATTCAATCTAGATTCAAACTGGACTCTCACGGTATCCGCGCCTGCATCCGATTTGTACATGAACTTCAGGCTGTCTACAGGCCAGCCGCCGGACATATGAAATGGACCTCCGGCGCTCGCTCCTGCAAGCGGACCGATGTTGAAGCCTGCTCCATTCCATCCGGAAGCAGTGACCCAATGCAGCGAGTTCGTGTTCGCAACCGGACCATTCCCAGTTTCCAGACTGAAAGTGGAACCGCCCCAGGTGAACGTGGATTCACTATTTGGGAGACCAAGGCCATTGAAGAACGTGATCGGAACTGGCCTGTTTCCGGTTCTGTCAAAGCCGGCATACTTGACCTCGATCGAATCCAAAGGCACATTGGTGTAACCGGTCGGTGGATTCGGAGTGAGAGTGGTGGTCGTTGTTACCATCACTATGTTCCACCCGACTATATTAGCTATGTCCAATTTATGATTATTCCATGTGAAGCCTCCCCAATTGTACGGAGCCTCAACAAAGCCGCTGTCGCCGGGAGCAACTGTACCACTTTGCGAATTGATCTCATGCAGAGGAATCTTAAGCTGGTACCAGCCCTTAACCACATCCAGAACTGAATCGTTCTGATAGATGAAAGTTTCCAATGGATCTCCGGCATTATCTTGATCGACAAGCTGAATCCTGAACGACATGTACTGAGGGAATAACGGAGCTTTAATAATTTTCACCCAGAGTCTTAGTGTATCGCTCGAGCTAAAGTCCATATAATGTCCGGTGGGCAGTCTATAGATAAGTTGAGAGAAACTTCCCCACGCATGCAGCGAATCAATCTTTGTCTTGATATCAAGCGACGCGGCAAAACCTGTGGGCTTGTCTACAGCATCTTGAGCCCAGACAAAAGAGCTATGGCCGCCCTCGACGTTTGCTGCCCACACAAAATTCGAATCTGCAGCAATATTGCTAAGGCTATCAATCATAGTTTCTTGGGCGTAAGCCGCGGAAGACCATGCAATGACAGCAAAGAGAACGGGTAGAATGACCCTTTTCACACTATCATCTCCTTTTTGTTTCGTTGAATGTTTACGGCTTGCATGTCCACTTCGGACACGGCCGATTTACTTAGAACCAAATGCTCCATAATCCAGCAATTATCAGAAGGATTAGAATAGAAAACAAAGTACCAACTTTATAGGAATTCACAGTTACTTCACCAGCGGATGCAAAGTCCCCGCCGATTGTCAACCCTGGAATCTGGAATCTCAGCTTGTCCTCCAAAGCCTGATCAGACCTATATGCCAACAGACTGATCGAGACGAAGACTACCGAGCTAAGCAAGAAAAGGAAAATGGAAAAGTGAAGAAAGTTTATGTTCACCATCGATACGAGTAATTCATTGTCCACCGATCCGGATTTGACAAGCAATTCGCTCACCAACCGGAGTAATCCGATGGCTTCTCCAATTACAAGAGTCCATATCGCGGCTGCGGAACTTCCTTTCCTTTTCATCACAAAAGCAAAAAGGAATACCGCCGCGATAGGCGGGCTTACAAATCCCTGAATACTCTGTAAAAACAAATACACCTGTGAACTGATTAACTTGACCAATGGAATACTGAGGACTGCGATGACAACCATGAGAGTGGTGACAAGTCTGCCGGCTAAAACCAATTCCCTGTCCGTGGCTTCAGGGTGCTTCGGTTTATAGAAATCATTCGTGACGAGAACGGCGGTTGAAGAAAAGATACTCGCCAGCGAAGACATGATTGCTGCAAGCAAACCCGCCACAACTATCCCTTTTATGCCGCTCGGCAGCAAACTGCTTGTCAGCAGAGTTGGATACGCCTGATCACCATTTACGCCAGGGAAGATTGCAGCTGCAAGGAGGCCTGGAAGAACAAGTATGAACAAGGGGAGCACTTTCAGCGATGCCGCAAAGAGAGAACCCAATCTCGCTTCGTTCAGATTTTTTGCCGAAAGAACCTTCTGAATGAAATATTGGTCCGTCAACCAATACCAGAACGCGATGATCGGAGCACCGAACAACACGCCGGTCCACGGGTAATCCGGATCGCTCTCGGGCTTGAACATATGGAAAAAATCAGGCGGCAATTTCTGCTGAAGGCCGGAAAATCCGCCTGCCGCATTTAAGCCGAAGACCGTCAATAGAACCGCACCCACGATAAGCACAATACCCTGGAACACGTTGGTTCTTATGACGGCGTTTGCACCACCTAAGATTGAATACAAGCCTGTAAATAAAACGACGATCACCGCCGAAGCATACACATTCAAGCCAAACAATCTATTGAAGAGTATTCCGCCCGCAAAAAAAGTAACGGTAATCTTTGTAAATATGTACAAGACTATCGAGACCGCGGCAAAGGGTTTTCGCAATGACTTGCCAAATCTCTTTTCTAAAAATTCGGGAGTGGTCGCTACTCCAGACTTAAGATAAATAGGCACAACAACCCAACCCAAGAATATCAAGACAAAAATGGCCATCAACTCGAATTGGCCCACTGCAAGCCCCCTTGTAGCTCCTGCACCGGCAAGTCCTATGAAGTGCTCGCTGGAAATGTTAGTCGCAAAGACAGACATCCCGATGGCAAACCAACCGACGTTTTTCCCCGCAAAGAAATAATCATTAAAGGTAGGCTCTCTCTTCCCCGAGTAGTACACCCCCATCGCTATTATGATCCCGAGGTACAGAAACATCACTATGGTATCGGCAAACGTAAAATCAATCGACAAACAATTCTCGCATTTCTGTCTTCACACTTTCATAAAGGATGCCACGGAAATATCTGTAGATCGAATCAAAAAGGAAGACTTTTACACCCTGACATAGCAAGATATGACCCGACTTATCGGTTTAATAAAATGTTGGTTATTACATTAATAAATTGCCGGTCTCAGTGTGATCTCGGACGGCCATTCTAAAGAATAATTGATACCACGCCGTTTGGTGGTATCCTGCCCTTTAGCACTTTTCCGCTTACCCAGAGTTGAAACATTTCAGCGCAGTCGTTCTGATTATAAATAACCGTCACGATCTTTCCGTCTGTGTTGATAAATGCCGTGGCTTTAAGGTTGTCGTCATTCGAAGTACACGCAATTCTCTTTGCTCCTGGTTTAATAAACCTTGAAAAATGCCCAAAGACATAATAAGCGGGATTGAATATGACATCTCCAGTGAGCAGGTCAGCAGTGACAATGTTTGCGCCCTCAAGTCCTCCAGCATGCCTTGGCCCACCATCCTGGTCCAAAAGCAAGTTCCACGTCACCCAGCCGACCGCCCAATTATTCAAGTCGTTAATTACATTTTCAGCCAGTTTGTAAGCATCATGCCAGGAACCACCTACACTGGCTTCAGTGAAAAGAATTTGTTTGTCTGGAAAGGCATCATGGACGACCCGGACGTTGTCAAAGTGCCCGCCGACGTACCAGTGGAAAGCTGTTCCCCAAATATACCGCGAAGCCTTCGGATCCTCATAGGCTGCCTGAGACCTTTGGTACATTATACCGCGATTGTGATCCCAGACCATGATCTTCACATTACCGAGGCCATTGTTATCGAATGCAGGACCCAGGTTATCTCTAACGAAATCCTTCTCTTCTTCGGCCGTATAAATACACGATTCCCAAACCTGAACCGCCATTGGTTCATTTTGAACAGTCACTCCCCAAATAGGGATTCCCTCTTTTTGATATTCTTTAATGTACTTAACAAAATAATCGGCCCAGGTTTGATAATATTCCGATTTCAGTTTTCCGCCGTAGAGCATATTATCGTTTGTCTTCATCCATGCCGGCGGACTCCACGGGGAAGCAAACAATCTCAAGCTCCCTCGCGCAATCTTCATCGCTTCCTTGATGAGCGGGATCCTGTATTTCAATTCGTGTGCAATCGTAAAATGTTCCAGGTTCCCGTCTCCTTTCACATCATCGTAGGTGTACATTTCGTCGGAGTAATCACAGCTGTTGATTGTAGTGCGACACAGATTGTACGCATTACCACTATCGGGATCGAAGCATGCCCTTACGAATTTTTCCTGCGACTCTTTCGGCAATCTGGCAAAGACGAGGGCTGCCGCATCAGTGAACGCACCGCCAAATCCCTCTATCGTTTGGAAAGTCTTTGTCTCGTCGATCATGACGGTCGGATAATTTTCGTCCGGCTGCTCGACCGGTTCCAATGCCCGAGATCCCTCGTCGGCAAGAAATTGGTTCGTGGACTTAGCCGTTACAAACACCTCGCCCATTTCATGTTGTTTCTGCTGACCATAAGAATGGACTCCCATCAACACCGAGAGCGCATTGTAAGTCAGCAGGCATCGGAACATGAAACTGAAAACTGCGCTGAATACGTTCATCCTGTCCCTCATTGAATTGGACACAATTGGTAAAATCATTTTACCATCACCATTTTTTTTACGGAGGCATAATTGCCCGCAGTCAATCTGCAGAAGTATACGCCGCTCGAGAGCTTGCTGCCGTCGAAGTTCACTTTGTAATAGCCCGCGTTTTCTTCATCGTCAACAAGCCCGGCGACTTTCCTTCCGAGTACATCATACACATCGAGTGATACCCGGCTCTTGACCGGAAGCTGGTAGCCAATCATCGTGGTTGGATTGAACGGATTGGGGAAATTATCGTCCAGAGAATATCTATCGGGCACATGCAGCGATCCCTCGACAGCGGCGGTCGTGTCCGAGGCATAAACGTCAAATTCGTATAAAGAATATCCCCATTGAGTTGCCCTCTGGATTCCATACATCTCTACATATCTTGCCTGCATCGAGATGGGCAAGGTGTTCAATCCGCCGGTGCCATTCGTAACGTGCTGAGCAACCTCCCAACTGGTATCGTCTCTCGAAATCAGGATCTCAAACTCTTTCGCATATGCAGCTTCCCATGAGAGTGAAACCTGATCGATGTTATATACCGCGCCGAGATCAACTTTAATCCACTGAGGATCGCTGAACTGGGAAGACCACCGAGTAGAGGAATTGCCATCAACTGCGTAAGACGGCGGGTAGCTCGAGGACTCAATCGACGATGCAGTCGCGGTCTTGTAAAGCGCTATGTTAATGGGCGGTTTCGAAATCACCACTACTGTGTCCTCGCAAATATTATCGTCGGGAATGAGCTCGTCTATGGAATTGTCAGCGTTGACGTTCGCTTTCACCGCGAACGTTCCGACCTGGTCAGCCCGCCATGAATTCGTTCCGGCATTGATACCAGTATCTGCACAAATTAATGCCATTCCGCCGGCGGGTATGGATCCTTTGAATCTAATAGCATGGCTTACTTCGATTCCATTGACGGAGAAATCAACTTTGAGCGGTGCGTCGGCCGGGCTGGGACCTGTACCTTGATTTTTCACCATTGCAAGAAAAACCACGTTGTCTCCCTGAACGGGAAAGCGTGGAAACCACTTGAAGTTGGTTATCACGAAATCCGGTTTGGGAGGCGCCGAGAGAATATCAAAATCCCCGGTAAGCGGTAGATTATCAGATGACCCGCCTACCTTCACGGTGTATGTACCAGGATCCACCTCGTATGAAGATGATGTCGTATCATAATAATAAAATTCGTCGCTCGTCAGAGTGAATGTTATTGTCTTTGTTTGTCCAGAATCCAGCGAGACTCGCTTGAATCCTCTAAGCTGCTTAACAGGCATCCAAAGTCCTGTTGAGGACACGTGCGACAAATAGAGTTCCACAACTTCGTCACCAGACCTGGAACCCGTGTTCGAAACGTCAACGCTCACGGTAACATTCTGTCCCTCTGCAACCGATGTCGGTGTGATCGTAAGGCTGCCATAATTGAAGCTCGTGTAACTTAGTCCGAATCCGAATGCAAATTCGGGAGTGTACCCCATCTGATCAAACCAGCGATACCCTGCACCATATTCATTGTCGTAGCTCAGGGTGTACGGCGGAAGCTGCGAATCGGATCTCGGCATCGTAACCGGCAGCTTGCCTCCTGGATTGTAATCGCCGAAGATCACGTCCGCGATCGCGTTGCCGCCCTCCTGTCCGGGATAAAAACCGTAGATCAAACCTTTCATGCTTTGTATGCAGCCGTCGATACCACACACTCCCCCACTCTCGATCACGCAGATCAGACTTTTGTTTACCGCGCTCAATCTATTTACCAAAGCTTCCTGCTCACCCGGAAGATCAATAGAACCGCTTGCCCGATCGAAGCCCTCACCTTCCTGTGTACCATCAAGTCCGCCGACATAAATAACATAGTCGGCAGATTGAGCAGCGCTGATCGCGCCGGCAAATCCGGAGGTATCAGTACTGTTGATGTCACATCCTTTGGCATAGACCACCTTCGATGAGCCGATTTTGTTTTCTATTCCTTGAAGCGGAGAGACGGAGTAGAAGGGCGTAACCCAGCTGCTCCCTGATGCATCCGTCTGACAGACGGAAGCGCTCGGACCGATGACAGCAATGGTTCTTACCGAATCTTTATCGAGAGGAAGTATGTTGTCCCGGTTTTTGAGCAAGACGAGACTTTCCCTGCCCGCTTGCAGGCAAAGCTGCTGATGCTCAGTACTGTTCACATCGCTCGAATTGCCGGGCAGATAATAATCCAGCATCCCGGCAAGCGCCTTGGTTTTTAATTCATCCCTGACGGCGTCATCGATTGTTGAGACGCTGACCGATCCACCGTTAATGTCGTTCATAAGATTATCCTGGTACTGGGTATCGCCCATGTCAATCGTGCATCCAGCATTTACGGCATTGGCAGTATTCCAGATCGATCCCCAATCCGATACCACATAAAATGGGAATCCCCATTGAGTTCTCAAAATGTTCGTCAACAGATTGGGATTCTCGGCGCACTTCTGTCCATTGATCAGATTGTACGCGTTCATCACGCACATCACGCCGCCTTCCTGGACTGCAGTCCTGAAGTTGAGGCCATATTCTTCCATCAGCATTCTTTGGCTGATTGACACATCATTGTTCGTACGATTGTTCTCTTTTCCATTTGCATTATAATGCTTCGCCGTAGCGATGCATCCCGTGCTCTGCGCCCCTTTGATCAAAGATGTCGTTATCCGGGCACAGAGATAAGAGTCTTCACCGCCGCTTTCAGGACTTCGGCCGTACCTCGGATCACGGCATATGTCCATCGATGGACCGAGCATCTGGTGGAATCCTTTTCCGCGGAACTCCTGTCCGAGCGCCACACCGACATCTCTGATTAAATCGATATCCCAGGTTGCGGCCATCCCTATGCTGACAGGGAAACTTGTCGCCATGCCATACCTGACACCATGCGGACCATCGTACATTTGAAAACCGGGAATGCCAAGCCCGACATCGTCGGCAGTGTTGAAGCCTCCCTGAGCATGAAGCTGAAGTATTTTCTCGTCGAGTGTCATCTTTGCCAGTAACGAATCGACTCTTTCGTTCAGTGTCTGGGCCAATATGTTAGTGGTCCATATAAAGACAGACAGCAATATCAAAACATCGCGGATGAAAAAATTCTTCTGTGTCATTCTCTTTTCTTTCAATATTCGTGTTATTAATAAAGGTTCACAAACAATGCCGACAAAATGACGGAAAAATGGCGGAAATTGGATTTCCTTACTAATTTACAACATTGAGTAACGTCTTTCTTATCGGAATGATAATTACACTTTTATTATCTTGTAAAAAATCAGGAGGTAAAAAAAGGGCCCTGCTCCAACTTCGCTCTAAATTGGGCATCCGGCAATATTCAAATCGGACTAATTCTTGCTTTGTTGGTCGAAAATGCTCACGGACCTTACAGAGCTGATTTTCAGGATTGAGTTAATGACCTCACTCTTGTTGGTGATTTCATTCCCAAATATTTCAAACGCCCAGGGGTTCCTCAAAACATCCGGGACAGAAATAGTTGACGGCGCCGGAAACGAGATTCACCTGCGGGGAATAAACCTGGGTAACTGGCTTGAGCCTGAGGGTTATATGTGGCAGACTTCGGATTTCGCAAACTCTCCGACGCAGATACAAGATCTCATCGACGGCACCGTGGGACAGCAGGCAGGCAACGCTTTCTGGAATCTCTACAGACATAACTACATAACCAAGACCGATATCGACAGTATCGCATCATGGGGATTCAATTCCGTAAGACTCCCGATGCACTATGAATTCTTTACTCCGAAGGATTCACCTTATGTCTACATCTGGGACGGTTTCAATATCGTTGACAGCCTCTTAAGTTGGTGCGCGATGGACCATGTTTACTTGATACTGGATCTTCACTGCGCACCCGGCGGTCAGAATTCAGACAACATAAGCGATTATTCCGGACCGCCTTCATTGTGGCAGGATACTTCATATCAGAATAGGACCGTGGATTTGTGGAGAAGAATTGCTGAGCACTATGCAAACGCTCAATGGATAGGCGGCTACGATATTCTCAACGAAACCGCATGGAATTTCAACGGCGATACGCAATTGTTCAGAAATTTTCTCGCCAGCATCACGACTGCCATCCGGGAAGTCGATAAAAACCATATCGTGTTCATCGAGGGAAACTGGTATGCCACGGATTTCACCGGGCTCACGCCACCGTGGGACAACAACATGGCATATAGTTTCCACAAGTATGGGAACACGAATGACCTATCATCCATTCAAGGATATTTAACTCTCAGGAATACGTACAACATTCCTCTGTGGTGCGGCGAGACCGGGGAAAACACCAATCCCTGGTTGACGGGCTGCGTAAGACTTTTGGCAGCAGCAGACATCGGTTGGTGCATGTGGCCGTTCAAGAAAATTCAATCCGTATCTTGTCCTGCTTCCATAAATGAAACCGCCGACTTCAAATCACTCCTGAACTACTGGAACCAGGGAACAAATCCCCCGCAACAGTTTGCCGTCAACGCGTTGAACGAATTGACTGATAATCTTAAGCTTTTGAATTGCGCAATCCACCCCGACGTCATGGATGCACTTTTCAGAGAAGTCAACGCGACATCTAGCATCCCGTTTCCGTATGCGAACAACGTGATTCCCGGAGTCATAAACGCCGATAATTACGATATGGGACCGGCAGGAATTGCGTACCTCGATTCGGACCTTGCCAACAACGGAGGTGCATATAGAAACGATGCTGTGGACATTGAACAGACCACCGACACTGCAAGCGAGACCAACGGATTCGATGTGGGTTGGATTCTTTCCGGAGAATTTTTGACGTACACAGTCGATGCTACCGATAGTGGTACATACGATATCGAAACACGAATTGCTGCCGCAAGCGCGGGAGGGCAAATCCAATTTCTCCTTGATGGCAAAGGGCTCGGAGGCGTGATTAATATTCCCTCAACAGGAAATTGGCAAAGCTGGAGGTCGGTCTTGTTAAGCGGAGTTAAAATCCTTGTCGGCGTCCATACGCTCGAAGCATATTTTCTGACAGGAAATTTTAATCTCGATTATTTTAAGTTTACTTCAAAAGACAACGGCGGTGGAACAGCGAGCTCATTCACAACTACCCAAAATTATCCTAATCCATTTAATTCCAGGACGAGAATAAATTTCCATATCATGGCAGATGGTCATGTGAAAGTGGAGATGTTTGACCTGTTAGGGAAAAGAGTTGCAACCCTGATGGACGAGAACAAATCATCCGGCGACGATTTTGTGGACATTAATGGTCAGGCGCTTGGTTTAGCTTCTGGGGTTTATATTGTTCGACTCACTTACCGGTCGAACATGAGAAACATCAAATCAGTCTATTTGAAATAGTTCTTCCCGCCGTGAGCGTGGGGAATTCTGTGAGCCGCTGATTGTGCACTGACTGATCGGCACTCCGCCTTCATTTCAATAAAAGCATGCTTTTCGTTTGAACAAAACCGTTCGTTTCCATGCGGCAGTAATAAACCCCGCTTGGAAATCGGCTCCCATCCCAAACAACTTTATGTTCACCCGCATTCACCCTTCCGTTAACCAGCGGAGCAACTATTCTTCCCAGAACGTCGTAGATTTTCAGCATCACGAAAGCGTTTGTCGGAATTTGATAGTCGATCACCGTAGATGGATTGAATGGATTTGGGAAATTCTGTTCCAGGTCGAATATGAGGCTTCCCTGGTTTCCGGATTTCACATCTGTAATGTTCGCAAACGTGAAGCTGTTTACGTTGAAGCCGGGTGAAAATGCCTGAATCCTGAATATGTGAGTTCCTGATGTGAGCGCAACGCCAGGAATCGTGAGGGTCTGCCAATTCTGCCATCCGCCTGTGACGGGAACATCTACTGCAGACGGCGTCAGGACATTGCCATCCATCTTCAGCATGAACTGTCCGCCGGTTTGGTTCGAGGCGTAACGAACCCCAATGTCGTAAGTGCCGGCATTAATAACATTAATTGTATACTGCATCCATTCACCTGTGTCGATCCAACCGACATCGAACCCATTCGAAAAGGTGTCGCTGCAAGGCTGCACATCGACGCCGTCGTTACGATAGCAGTTGCCTTGATTCCATGTTGTACTCGAACCTCCGGCATTCTGGTAATCGACGTCGTTGTACGCGTACCCAATTCTCCCCAAATCATAATTATCGGCATAGATTGTTCCAGGAATTGTGTCACCTGTAAACGGCAGAGTGGAATAGTCATTCGGTTGCCGCATCATCGCGTCAATTACATCTTTGAAGAAAACACAGTTCTGAAACTTCAACCTTTCCGCCATTTGAAGTAAAGCAGTTGTCGCAAACGATACAGAAGGTTTCGACCCTGTGCCTTCCCAGTAATTCAAGAGCTGCTGATAGTTGCTTGTGATGTGAACATCCAACGGGCTTGTGATAGTGTTGAATTTCCTTAAAGTCCACCATGACCATCCGATGTCGTTCTTATTCATCAGCGAGATACAGTCGGTGTACCATGGATTCGAATTCTCACCCGATTCGCCGAGCCACAGCGGCACATTATACGTTGTCCTCAGACCCAGGTATCCTTGAATCGAGCTTGCATCATTGGAGTTCCAATACTTATGAAAGCTATAGGCCATCTTAAAGTCCCACGGAGGGGTCAGTCCACTGAAGTCCGTGGCATATTGATTTCCTTCCACGAAGAGGATGTGAGTCGTATCGACGGAACGAATTGCATTTGTAATCCTCACATAAAGATCATGGAGCGGCTGATTGTTCCCGTTGGGGAAATCCCACCTCGGCTCGTTGAGCAAATCATATCCGGCAACGGCAGGTTCGTTCTTGTATCTGTCTGCAATTGTCCGCCAAATCTCCACGGTTCTCGTTTGCTTGCTCGTGTCCTGCCAAAGAGACGGGACGGACGAATTGTAGTCCGATATTGTCTGATCGCTTTCACCACCCGGGGCGCAATGCATATCGAGAATTACGTAGATATCATGTTTCTTACACCATGAGATCAGGCTGTCGAAGATTGCAAAGCCGCTCGGAATGTAAATTCCAGGAGAATCGACTGGAGTGAGAATATTGTAGTGGAACGGTAGCCTCACAAGGTTGAAGCCCCATTCATGGAGCGCCTCGATATCTGCTTCAGTTACATAGTCGTTGTGAAAAGCATCGTAAAATTTATTTGTGCTATCGATGCCGATAAGGTTCTGGATTGCATCATGAATCTCTGACGGGGAATTTGCAAAGCTCGACATCATGAACATATAGCCTTCGGGCTCCAGCCAGCCTCCGAGTCCCATCCCTCTAAAATGAATCTCCTGTCCGGTTTGATCCACAATTTTCTGTCCATTCACGGTCAAGAAGCTTTGAGCAAAATTCTCGCCGAACGAACCGAAGAAAAACAACGCAAACAAAATCAAAAAGAATTTAAAAAGATATTTCATCATCGCTCCATGAATTATTAAGCATCCAAAATACGGCCGCTGCTTTCACTCCAGATTGAAAACAATCGCATCGAAAGGCACCCGACATGGGCTGCGTTATCATTTCATTTCTCACCGCCCGCGTCGCGCCAATACTCCTCGCCGCCTTTTCCGACATAACCGAATTGCCCCCGACATCTGACGAGGGCAATTCCATTTTCGAACATGGTGGCACTGTCGTATTTGAAAGGTATCACAACTTTACCATTCTTATCGATGTACCCCCACCTATCGCCTTTCATGACCGCTGCGAGCCCTTCGTGGAAATCATCCGCGCCGTCATAAACCAATGGAACGACGAGTCTCCCCGTCGTATCGATGAAGCCAAACTTTCCACCTGAACCGGCGCGCGCTCTTTTTTCACTGAACGAATTAGCGTTGGTATATTTCGTCTCTACGATTTTTTTGCCGGAGGAATTTATATATCCTGCCAAACCCCCATTCATCACGCAGGCAAGACCATCGTGGAATGCATAGACGTGCTCGTACTGCGGACTTACCACAACGCGCCCGGTCTTGTCGATGAAGCCGCATTTGTGTCCCTCTTTAAATCCGGCATATCCCTCGCTAAAAGCGTATACGAAGTTGAAAACACGGGGTATCACGAGATTCCCCGTGAGGTCAACAAATCCCCAGAACCCATTGAGACTCACCGCCGACAAACTGTCGGAGAACATATCACCATACCTCAACGGAATTTCATCATAGACAATTTTGATTGATTCTCTTCCGGTCCTATCAATAAAGCCCGCTTTGTTCCCTCTGAATACTCCGGCCAATCCATATTTAAAGCTGAAAACCTTCTGGTATCCTAAAGGAATAACGATCTTCCCGTTGAGGTCGACGAAACCCCAATCATCTCCTTTTCTTACTGCGGCTAAATCTTCGCTAAACGAATAAACTTCATCATAAACCGGTTTGACAACTTCGGTGTCCGACACGTTTACGAATCCCCAGAGACTATTTTTCTCCACCGCAGCAATGCCGTCGAAAATATCGTAAACATTTGGGAATCTGGGCCTGACAACCAGAGTCCCCTTTGCGTTAACGATGCCGAACTTGTCGTCCAGTTTCACTCTCGCATATCCATTTAAAAACCTATCCACGTACTGAAACTGTGGTTGAATGACCACTCTCTTCTTCTTATCGCAGAACCCCCAAACATTTCCTTCCCGGTAGGGGATGAGATTTGTCTGCGCAAAAGCAACCGCCGTTAATAACAGGGCCGGTAGCCATATCTTCGAAAGACTCTTCTTCATTCTCACAAAAATAAGTTCTCCACTAACGAATAGATTAGTATTCAGGCGCGGGACCCGTCATTTTGCCAACACCATCCTTTTAACTATGTTTGCCTCGGGGGTAGTCAGTCTATAAGAGTAGACACCACTTGCCAGTCCCGAACCATCGAAAGCAATAGTATGTATTCCCGCAATCTGCCGTTCGTTTACCAAAGTTTTTATTTGTCTTCCAAGAACATCAAAGACTCTTACCGTGACAAAGCTGTTCTTTGACAATCGATAATATATGGTTGTAGAAAGATTGAATGGATTCGGAAAATTTTGATAGAGTTCAAAGCCGGTGGGTAAATTGCTCTTCACTTGAACCATGGGCGTAAATAAACTGTCCGGTATTACAAAGTCATTGTCGTAAATTGCCTGAGCGATCGCTTTCTTATCTAAGATTTCTTCAAGATCATTTCCCATGATAATTGCCGAAACAAATTCTTCATTTGTCCATTTCTCAAATACAAACGGACCTGTTCCGATCACAAAACTTATATTGGTACTCACAATTGAAGTGTCCATAATTCCACCGGTCATTGCTTTCCACATCACATCATTATTCTTAGGCCAGAGACCGTGTGAGCTTTTGTCGGCCAACGTGCCCGTGGCAAGAGACAATTTAAAATTAGAGTCAACAGTTAGCGGAACGGAAAGGATGCCTACCCCCAAGTACCCCGTTTTCCAATTGCCCGGGGTGCCCAACCCTGACGGGGCCCAGGCATAAATCAATCCCCGAATTGAATCTACAGCAACACTGTTCGGAGGTTCGGTAGAATTTGCTCCGCCTACCCCGGGGTCACAGAATATCCCGAACGCCGCCTTGTCATAATCATAATCTGAGATATTCCATATGTCATATTTAAGAAAGACAATGTCCTTTCTTAATGAATCATTCCACTGAAATCCTCTTACCTCCTCTCGTAATCCGAGACCGCCTCGCGCACTATCCGATGAAATCGGGAAATAAGAAAATGGAGCAAGAGTGAATTTTTTGTCCGGTGAATCATCCAGCACGTAAAAGGTTTCTTCGGCTGCCTTAATCGAGTCCTTTCCGAAATATCCGTACCAGTGTCCATCATAATCGGGAGTGAGATTAAGAGCGGCGGGCCATTGAGCAGGCCATGAATTCCTATCACTGCTGATAGCCGGACTGGTTGACTGAGGATTCGAGTAACCTCCAATCGGTTCAAAACCCCATGGCACCCCCGTAGCAGGATCCAGACTATAGTATTCACGATAAGCTGTTTCAAGAGGGTGGATTACTTGAGTGTCGCCAGGCGCTGTGACCTCAGAACTCACCATGAATGTATATCCGTCAAGATAATTATGACCGCTGAGAGCTGGCCATTCGCAGGAAGGCGCAAACTCCCACTTGCCTATTTCACCATCGTTAGAATAGATCGATTGTATTCTATTCCCGACAAATGTTCCCTGTTTCCTATTAGCATAGTTACCTTTATCATCATCTCTGAACCGTTGGATATTATCAGGTACCTGGCAAAAGAGAAGCGAGGTAAATACGAAATTAATAATCACCAATCGCAGTAACATAAAGCCTCCCTCAATTACATGTTCACAAATTGAGAATAACTTCATTTCATCAAGATCATCTTCTTCACTTGCGTGTAGCCTGCCGCCTCGAACCAGCAAAGATAAACCCCGCCCGGAAGATTTCCGGCATCGAAAGTCACGGTATGATCACCGGAATGCTGACGACCCTCAATCAGAGTTTCAACCTCGCGGCCCAGCAGGTCATAGATTTTCAAAGTCACGAAGCTATCGGCAAATAATTGATAGCTGATATGCGTCGAGGGATTGAACGGATTCGGAAAGTTCTGACTCAATGAATAGCCTTTTGGCGGACCGGGAGGAATGACTAAACCCGTCGCCGAATCCGAAGTGTCCTGGTAAATCCTGACATAATCTATCTGCATGGTTTGAGGAAAAACTGTCGTACTGTCTGGATATCCCGGCCAGACTCCGCCTACGGCAATGTTAAGGATAATGAAAAATCTACTACGGAACGCGCTCATGGCGGAAGGCGAAGTGTTGACTTGGAAGTATATAGTACTATCTACATAGAATTGAATATTGTTTGAAGTCCATATCACTCCGAACAAATGAAAGTCGTCTGAGAATTTCCCGGAGCCGAGAGAATATTTTCCTCCAGCGGACGCATTCCCGTTCTGGTACCAATGCAATGTGCCGTAAACTGTCGAATCACTGAGTGCTGAGCCGGTCGCTCCCGTTCCCCCACTCCCGCCTATCATTTCCATGATATCGTTTTCGCCGCAAGACGGCCATCCTACTGAAGAGATATTGTCGCCGAGCAGCCAGAATGCGGGCCAGATTCCTTTACCGTATGGAAGCTTCATCCTGGCTTCGACCTTTCCAAACTCGAATGAGAACTTGTTCTGGGTCTTTATTCTCACAGACGTATAATCGTATCCACCATAGCTTTGCTTCTGTGCCGTTATGTACAAGAGGCCGTTCTGAACGCTGCAGTTCTGCGTTCCATCCGTGTAATACTCCGATTCGCTGTTCCCCCAGCCTCCGTTGTTTCCAGTCTCGAACGACCATTTAGTTTGATCGAGCGTAGTCCCGTTGAATTCATCCGACCAAACCAATTTATAATTCTGACCCAATGCCTCCGCCAAAAAGAAAGAAAACAATACAGCTATATTTCTTATCATTTTCATTTTGCCTCCGCAGATATCATTTGAAAAAGAATTTGCGCGCTGGAAACGCACTCACCCATCATGGGATAATACCGGACTTCTTGTTCAGATATTTCACCCAATCGTTCCAAGTGCCCAGATAAGGCAGCGCAGTTATTCTCCCTCCGAAACCTATGTACCGATAAGTGAACATCGGTATATTAATCACTTTGATATTCTTGAGCACATCGTCGTCTATCGATACTTTGTACTTTTCTGCGAGTCCCGCTATATATTCAAAGAACTTCTCGTTGAATTTCTTTTCAATCAGATCATCTTTCAGCTCATTCTTATGTGATTCGAAATCTTGGTCTGTCTTCGTTGTGTCGTACTTTTTTCCAACCAGCATTATGATAGAGTAACCGCTGTCGGTGACAATAGGCCCGTATATTTGATCCATCTTCAAGTTCGAGGCAATTCTGCCGATGTCACCGAAAGAGTAAACCGAGAAGTACCCAAATTCTCCGCTATCTTTCTTCGTCCACGTCCTCTCTGTATATCTCCCGGCCAATCCCCGAAAATCTTTCCCCTCGTTGAGTTGTCTGAATATGGTTTCAACCGTGTCGAGACTGTGCGTCAATATCTCGACGATGTTGACCTGTTCACGCTCCTTGCTTTCCAGCCTTCTCCCGACCAGTTTGATTATCGAATAGCCGCTGTCCGTACTGATAGGTCCGTAGACTTCGCCGATCTTCAATCGCTCTGCCGTCTTCCCAATTACTCCGAACGAATCGACGGAGAAATAACCGAACTCTCCGCTGTCGGCCCTCGTCCATGACCTCTGAGTGTAATTCCTCGCAAGCTCACGGAAATTTTCACCCTCATTTATCTTCTTCAGTAGAGAAGTTATGGTGTCCGCATTGCTGTTAAGAATTTCCAATATATCGACTTTTTCACGTCCCTTCTCTTCGTAATAATAATCCTTCACATCCTGGTCCGAAACGTGAATCGAATCTCTAAACGTATTCTTCAGCATCTTCGCAAGATAGTCGTCAGACCAAATGTTGACGTCCTCCTTGACATCCTGCAACTCTTGAAGACCTTCGCTCATACCTTCGGCCGTCAGGAATTGGTATTGGATATACCTGTTGAGGTTCTCCGCAAGGCTGTAAGCGGTAGACATCAGCGAAGGATTCTTGCTCAAGTATGGATAGACAATGAGGCTATACAAATATTCTCTCACCTTAATAGGTTTGCCCTCAATGTGGACAAGGTCCTCTTCGAGCAATGAATTACCCGTCTCGTTCTCTATCTCCATAATGTTTCCCTCACTGAGGTAAAGGTAGCCTTCTTCGCCGTAGTCCTTCTTGCGTTTCTTTTCGGTTAGAATCGAAGAAATCTTTTTGGCCAAATCCCAGAAAAGCGTGCTGTCGATAACAGCCTTTTTGTTTTTATAAAAGTTGTCCAAATACCTCAGTCCCAGTATCCTGGATTTTCTCATTCGTATCACTTCGAGGATGGACTTGTTGTAGTCCGGATCTTTTGCGTTTGGCGGCACTCTGTACTGCACTCCGACAAGCTTGAAGATGAACCAGCCGCCTTCGGTCCTGACCGGATACGAAGAGCTACCCGGCCTGAGATTGTACAGGGTATCTTCAACGAAGTCGTCGCTCATCTGGCCGTAAGTTATTTTTATCGGTCCCTTATTAGAATCATATTCGGCCACATCCGAATATTTCTCGATTGAGTCAAATGGAACTCCGCTCTGAAGCTTCTCGTAATAACGGAAAATTGTCGTGGAATCTCCGGCAGAAATTATGTTGACGTCCAACGTCTGCGAATGCCGATTCAAGGCTTTTTGAATATCAGCCTGCGTAATTTGCACCTTAGCTGCGACAACTTTCTTGTAAAGAGCATCTCTTATGTTCAGATCCCTGATTTGGTTTATCGACTCTTTGAAATAATCCGCCTCCGCAAATCCAAGTATCCTTGCTTCCTGCGCCAAAAGTTTTTCAGCAATAATCGAATAAAGCAGATCTTTCTTTGATGAATCCACGTCCCGCTGGTCAGACGATAACTGCGGAACAAGCTCATATCTCAGCTTGAACTCGCTCTGACTTATCTTCTCGTCGCCGACCGAAGCAATCGGTTTGTCTTTTCCTTGTGCTGCAGCCGTGGAACTAACGAACAGAAGAAGAGCAAATAAACTGGCCGGTGATCCTATCACCCTATATCTCCGTACCGTTGAAGTAGAAGCACGCCATAACGCAGGTATCGCATATCGCGACGTCGTTCATTTCAGCCCTAATTGTTTGGCCATTCTGTAGTAATTAGACGGAGCCAACCCGAGTTTCATCGCGGCTTCGGTGTCGGATGAAGAACTATTGCGGACGTATTCGAAATATTTTTCGCGGAGCATCCTTTCCATCTGCGCAAGCGGGAGGGGGTTGTTCCTGAATATCGACTCAAAGCTGTCTCCCGAGGCAGTCGGAGTGCCTAATGCCCGCCGTGCCTGAGCGGCGGTTATCGTCAGCTGATTTGTGAACATGAGTCGCTGCACGACATTCTTTAGTTCCCTGACGTTGCCGGGCCAGGAATAGTTTGTCAGCACACGGAGAGCCTCCTCCTCTAAGATCGGTTTCTCCCGCACCATACTTGCGCTGTAATGCATCAAGAAATGATCGATCAAGACAGGAATATCGTCCTTGCGGTTTATGAGGTCGGGGACATGAATGAAGACAACGTTCAGCCTGTAGTACAAATCTTCTCTGAATCTCTTCGCCCTCACTTCCTCCTCAATATTTCTATTGGTCGCTGCGATAATTCTCACGTCGACTTTTATTTTCCCGGTCCTCCCGATCTTTTCAAGCTCGCCGTCCTGTATGACTCTCAGGAGTTTCACCTGCGCGGAGAGTGGGAGTTCGGTGATCTCGTCCAGGAAGATTGTTCCATTGTTTGCGACTTCGAATAGACCGGGTTTTTTCTTATCGGCTCCGGTAAAAGCTCCACGCTCGTAGCCGAAAAGTTCGCTTTCAACCAATTCCGAAGGCAGTCCGCCGCAATTTATTGGAATGAAATTCTCAAATCTTCTGGCGCTGTTGTAATGTATGTTGTACGCAACCAGCTCCTTGCCCGTTCCGGAAGAACCGCTTATCAGTATGTTCACATCGCTTTTTGCGTACTTAGCTATGTCTTCTTTCAACTCCACGGTCTGTTCGGAAACCCCGATGATTTTCTTGTCTTCCAGAATATCCTGAACATTTTGAACAAGTTTCTGATTCGATTTAAGCCAGGCTTTTTCTATCCTCGACTTTTCACTGGCGTTTATTATGCTGAGTATAAAATCCGTCGGCTGATATATGAACTCTATGTCCCCCGGATATTTCGTCCCGTACCAAAATGCGCCGGCCCTCATAAGCTTGTTTGCAAAATTATAGTCCGTAATATTAATCGTCATTTTTGTTATCACTATGATCGGCAATGAAGGTGCAGCTTCCTTTATCTCCTGAATCAGTTTTTCTCCCATCAGTCCGCCCGAAAGATTCAGATCCATTATCACGACGTCGTAAATCTCGCTTTTGCACTTGATGAGATCAAGCGCATCGTTGCCGTCGGAGACTATGTCGGTTATTCTGATTCTGTCGGAGAATGGTTTTATTGTGTTCTTTACTCTTAAGACATCATATTCCTCGTCCTCGACAAGTAAAACACTGATCAAGTCACTATCAGCCATCGATCACCAAATTTTAATTTTTAATTGTAATAGTAAATTCACATCCGCCTTCGGGGAAGTTTACGGCATTGATGTCCCAGCCGCATCGCTTCGCCATCTCAAAAGCGATGTAACAGCCATATCCTACACTCTGGAAAGATGCTTCTTTTGTTGAAACATTCTCATGGAACAATTTCTTCACGCCATTTTCGTCCGGCTCAAGCAAATCCGGCAGGATACCTACCCCATTATCGCGGATCGAAATTGTAGGCATGCCTGTCTCCGGATGAAAGCTGGTTTTGATATTCACTCTTATGTCGGGACGATTTCCATGCTCGATGCTGTTCTGCACAAGAGGTTCTATTATCTCCCAGATTACAAACTCGTTGATGGGAACAGGCGGCAAATCTTTCCCTTCGACAAACTCTATTTCAAACGTCCCGCTTTTCCTGGAGCTTCTGAGGAAAATATGATTCACGATAAACCCGATTACCTCGTTAATGTTTGTGCAGAATATCGGGCTCCGGATCGTCTGTATTGGGGGATCGTACCATTTCATGTCATATATGATTCTGGACACAAAGTTGGCGTACTTGCTGACCCTGTATTTTATCTGATCGATATTGGACGGAGACAGCATGGCAAGGTCTCCCCTGATGAAACTAACAATCTTCTCCGCCTTGTGGTGCGTACGATAGATGCGTCTCGTAAAGGCAAGCTCTTTCTCGTTGATCACCTGTTTCTTTATGTTGCTCTCATGCTCCGCCAGGAGAAGCTTTTGTGCCTCGTCTCTTTCCTTGACGGTATAAGACGATATGAAATACATGGAGAGAAGCGCAAGAGAAATCAAAGAGAGGTAGATGAGCGAAGTTTGGTCTGCATTGGAAATGATTTCACTCGTCATGAAAGATAGATTCGGAGTGTCCTCGATGTAGACCGCTCCGACGTACTCGCCGCGAAGGATCATAGGAACGAACGTATTGAACGTTCGGGTGTTTGTCACCACGCTCTTTATTTGTTCATCGGAGATCATGCCGTCGCTCACCTTGTCAAAGAGTTGAATCCCTTCTCCGTATGACGCATTGACCGTTCTCGCCTGAGGGGAATTGAGAAACATAAGTCCGAATAGGGTATTCCCGTCATCGACGGCGTAGATCCTATCATTTCGTTTTACGAGGATGCACATCTTCTCGGTGTTGCGCTGGAATAGCTGTTGTGTAAAGAGGATATCGAAAGCCTTAATTATTTTTGCCCTCTGCTCCGGACTGATCTTTTGCACATCAGGATTTACGCTCTCAAGAAGAAGCTCGAAGGAGGTTGTAGTCAGGTTTGCCGTTTTTTCGACAGAGTCCTTCTCGTACCACTCCTGTGCATTTCCGAGAATCGCCCGCATTGAAGATTTGTTGATCAAGGAAACTATTAACTGGAAGGCAAACACCGTCATGAATATCACGGTGAGGTGTTTCAATTGGAAGTGATACTCTTTGAGCTTGTCAATCATTCTGATCTTACTCATAGGACACCCGATTCATATTAATCGTTTGGGACAACTACGCTGTTGATTTTTGAGGTCGCGTATTTGAGCGCTTCTTTGGGAGACAACCTCCCTCTTATAGCGAGGTTCAGATAATATGAAAGTATATCCGATACCTTTGTATATTTTTTTGAAAACGGCCGGTAAACTCCGTACCTGAAAAGATTCTGGTAGAATTTCAACTCGGGATGCTTCGCGACAAAAGAGGTGTCGGAGTATACGGAGTCGTTGGTCGGAAGGCATCCTCCGTATTCATACATCAGCTCCTGCGATTCTTTACCAAGGAGGAAGTGAACGAATTCAATGGCCTCCGCCATTTTCGTCGAGAATTTTGAAATCATCAAGTTCCACCCGCCGAACACAAATGCGGGCGAGGAGCCGCTTAGGTGCGGCAGGGGTGCGACTGCACAGTCTGAAAATGCGACCGGGAAATTTTTTCTCAATGTCTCGTTCCTTGAAAAACCGGGCCAGGCGCGAAGGAACACCCCATCATTCTGGAAGAAGAACTGGTAGCTTTCGTCTTCATCGAAATCGACCACTTTCTGAGGAGATATGTTATGCCTGCGCACCATATCTACCAGGAACTGCAACGCCTTCTCCGCCTCGGGAGTCTCGAGGCGCAACGAATCGTGCATGCTTATCTGCTCATTCATGTTAGCCAGAAGTTCTATGTAGATGCACGAGAGTCCCTCGTAAGGAGCGGCCTGGAAAACGAAAAACGGTCTGCTGCCCCGCATTTCTTTTCTGAGCCTGAAAAGATCCTGCCACGATATAGAGTGTGCCAACTGGTCAGACCAGTATTCCGAATTCGGCAGCGCGCCGATCAGATCTTTCCTGTAATACATCACCGTTATGTCGAGATAAAACGGAACTGCCACTAAAGCATTATCATTGTAACAGGTGTGCGCGGCATACTTAGTCATCATCCCGGTCTGTTCCCCGGTGATGTACCTGTCCAAGGGTTCGCACCATTTCGCAAACCGCGGAACCCATATCTGATCCACGGAAAAAACATCAATGCGATCGCTCTTGCTGCGAAAATATCTTACGAGCAGTTCTTTCCTTTCATTTGTACTGAATTTTGAAAAGGGAAGGTTGATGGGAACTACTTCAATCTGACCCCGGTGCTCGCTGTTAAAGAGATCGATGACTTTTTGTTGAGCTTCCGAGATATTGTCCGCGAAGGTTATCTTGACAACCTTATCCGATGCTCCTCCGGATCCGTACGGCGGAAACGCATAGAACACGAGGACAAACGCCGCGAGAAGAATTAAGGTTATGATGATATACAGGCGCTGGTTGGAAGTAAACCTGAACGCAGCTTCCCGCCGATTGAGTTTGAAGTCTTTTAGCATTTCGCGACTCGATCCTTCAAGCTAGACCCTGAGGGTTTCCGTCAAGTGGAAAAATATTTACGACTCTGCCTGGACACGTAAGACTCAGGGGCTTCAATATAACATTCCTGCGAGTAACTTATCCACGTGTCTAAAACTCCATAACACGTTCGGAGCAGATGTGCTAACAAGAGCGAAACAATATTATCAACTTGCTGTAAATGGATCCCGGGGATATTCTTTCTTTGTGTTCCATCCTTTTCAATTCGACTTCTTATAGACCCTCACGTAATCGACGACCATCTGCTGCGGAAAGTAAGTCGTATAATCCGGTGAACCCGGCCAGTCTCCTCCAACGGCGACGTTCAATATCAGGAAGAACCTTCTGTCGAATGGTTGACCAACATAAGTCTTATAATACATAGTCGAATCGATGTACCAGCTTATCGAAACGGAGTCCCACTCAATAGCAAAGAGATGAAACTCATTTGAGAAGAATCGTCCGCTCGGCAGGGTGTATGTCCCCTGCCTTTGTTGATTTGATTGACCGTAATGTATTGTGCCGTAGATTTTATTCGCCTGTTGGCCGAGCATCTCCATGATGTCGATCTCCCCGCTCAAAGGCCAGCCACCGTAGTATGAATCGGTTGGCATCATCCAGATCGCCGGCCACAGTCCCTGACCGTATGGAAGCATTGCACTCACTTCGATTCTACCGTATGTCCAGTCTCCTTTACTTTCCGTCGTAATCCTCGCCGATGTGTAATCCTTGCCCAGATAGCTCTGCTTGAGCGCCTGAATTATCAGACGCCCGCTGTCGATATAAGCGTTTTGCGGATTTGCCGTGTAGTACTCGAGCTCGTTGTTCCCTCCGCCGTTTCCATTGACCTCGAAGTTCCACTTTCTCAGATCGATTCCGCTCGAATCGAATTCATCGTGCCAGACCAGCGTCCACCCGGGAAGCTGAGGAACTCCGGTGGTATCGCCCGGTGGACTGACAGGATTGTGTTTGCTGTTGCAGCTTGAAACAATGGTCAAAAGAAAAGATGTCAGAACAAAATTGGCAGCCGCGATTATCCGCATCCGGTTTCCTTCCTCAATACGTCAGACCGAATCCGTACGGGAAAAGAGGATCGTAATTAGAGTCGCCATACTTCATCTGGATCTTGTTCATGTTTGCGGGCCAGGTCTGGGAAAGCTTGCCAGTTGGTTTATAATCGCCAAAAACAACGTCGGCTACTCCTTCGCCTTCCGTACCAGGAAGCCACGCTGCAACGAATGCATTACAGTCCGCTAACACCGAATCGATTATCATCGGCCTGCCGGAAATCAGAATCACAATAGTGGGGATTCCGGCCTTCTTAACGTTTTCTATGGCGTCCATATCTTCCCTGGAGAGAGATAGATCGCTCCGGTCACCGAGAGTCTCGGCATATGGTGTCTCACCGACGACAACTATTCCTACGTCTGCTCCTGCGGCACCGACGCCGTCCCGTGAATAGACTACTTGAGTGTTTGGAGAAACCGCTTCCTTAATTCCTTGAAGGATGGTCGTTCCCGGAGTCACGTCCCCGCTCGAGCCCTGCCATGATATTGTCCAGCCGCCGCACTGGTTCCCGATATCGTCGGCATTCTTCCCGGCAACGAGGATACGTTTCAACTTCTTGCTGAGCGGAAGGATTTCTTGCTCGTTCTTCAGAAGCACGAGCGATTCCCTGACGCACCGCCTGGCTATCTCACGATGCGCCGCCGATCCGACTGTTGACGTGAATCGCCTGTCTGCATACGGATGCTCGAAGAGTCCCATCATGAACTTGGCGCGTAAAATTCTTCTTACCGCGTCGTCAATTCTGCTCATCGGTATTTTCTTTTCACTGACCAAGGAAGTCACCGTCGAAATAAATCCCCTGTAATTATCAGGAACCATTATCATATCGAGTCCCGCATTGATGGAAGCTTCGACCTGAGCACTGAAATCGCCCGGAAGCCGACTTATTGCCGCCCAATCTGAAATAAGAAAGCCTTTGAATCCGAGCTCGCCTTTCAAGAGATCGGTGAGGAGGTATTTGTTTGCGCTCATCTTCATGCCGTTCCAGCTGCTGAGCGAAACCATTATCGAGCCAACACCGTCTTTGATCGCCTCGATATAGCCCGGCAAGAAAATTTTCCTCAGTGTCGCTTCGTTGCATTCTGCGTTTCCCTCATTTGTTCCTCCATCGGTGCCTCCGTCGGCAACGAAATGTTTTGCGCATGCAAGGACAGACGGCTGGGACGAAAGGTCACTTCCCTGGAACCCTTCGATCTCCGCTTTTCCCATCATCACCCCGAGTTCCGGCGTCTCGCCGAAACTTTCATACGTTCTTCCCCACCTGATGTCTCTCGCGACTGCTATGGAAGGCGCGAAAGTCCAGTTGACTCCTGTTCCCGTCATCTCTTCCGCGGTAGCTCTCGCCGTCTCTTTAACCAGAACCGTGTCTCGCGTACATCCAAGTCCGATATTGTGCGGAAAAATCACTGCACCTTTGACGTTGTTATTCCCGTGAACGGCGTCTACTCCATATAGAAGAGGTATTTTGAGCCTCGTCTGTAATGCGAACGACTGGAACCTGTCGCACATGTCCGCCCAGCCTGACGCAATATTATTTGCCGGTGCTGATCCTCCTCCGCTGAGGACGGAGCCGAGATTAAAGACCTTCACGTCGCTGTCGTCCGGAAAATATCGTCTGTCAATTTGAGTCATTTGCCCGATCTTCTCGGCAAGCGTCATCTGAGAAAGAAGCCGCTCCACTTTCAAATCGATCTGGACGGAATCCGGAATGTTCCCCAGAGCAATTTCGTTATGAAAACCGATCAGCATCATTGGCATGAAGAACACCGCGATTATTCCGACCGTATGGAAAAATTTCTTCAACAGCCTCTTTTTGATCTCGTCTGTCATAATTGCTCTTTCCATTAATTTATTATCTGCTTAATTGTGTTTCCACGGCTTTGTGCCCTTGATACCGTAATAAACGACAATCATTTCAGGTCAAATATCGTGCCCTTAGGAGAGAGTCTTTTTGATTGGCCTTTGAAAAGGTATTTTCAGCTTAAGTGTGGAGAATTTGTGAAGCCTGTTTATCCGATTGATAAAAGCAATTATTGAAATGTGAATTTCATAGGGGATTTGATACCGACCGCCCCTAAGAAGTGATCCAGAGCTGGATTAGTAAGAATACAACCACGGACTCAAACGAGAAAATCACTGCAAGAACTTCATGCAACTGAGATAACATCCCGTTGGTTTATGGTACGATCAGCTTTAGAGTTGACGAAATCAAAGCGACGAATGCGCAGCCTGCAATTGTAAACCGAACTCCCACATCCGGGCACTCTCTCTGTGATATTCCGGGCCACACAAGAAAACTAAGATACAAATCGAAATCAATCTCGATGAAACATGACCGGCTTGTCAAATTGTGAACAGATGCCGAAACCTGCACTGCCTCATGCAATTGAAATTCGGTCGCAAAAAACGGGGTAACTTGATTCGGGTGCTTTCGGCGGATCGTGACGTCGTGGCCGATTTGCATTCGAAGTTGTTTCAATCACTTCAATTCCCAATATCCGCGAACCGGGATAGCCTCTCGCGATCAAATCAAGTAATTCACCTAATTTCATGCAAGTTGACGATACGATCCTCTCCTGTTCATAAAATAAAAAACGGATTCTCATTTCTTGACTCTTCCCTCCAGCTCTCACTCCAATTTGTTCGACTAAAGAAGCTCCTTCACCATTCCAACAGATCATCACCCGCTACCAATGGGGTGTCAGTCTCAACTTAGCAGCGTGCGGGCGCTCAACCCAAACTCACGAACTCAACAAATATACCGAACGTGCAACGGCGTGGAATAAGTTCCAGAGATGAGTACTTCGACAGAGACTTTTTCCAATTATTTAAGCGGCACTATCCATTCATCAAAATAGCAGCAACACATTCGATCCAAATCAAGGTCAGAGAGCGTTTCTCCGGATATTAGAGACTGACCCAACTCCCCTTTTGCGAGCTTTCACCGATCGCGTCGATGACCCTCATGTTAGCTATGCCATCATCCAGCGGCGTCGGGACATCACCATTCGTTATTATTGCCTGCGCGAAGAGGTCTGCTTGAATTGTGTACTGATCGCAAACGTCGAAAAGTATCTCTTCGACGGCCGTCCCTCTCTGCAGCCATATCCTGCACGGACGGTCGTTCGGAGCGTTGAACGGTATTTCTATCTCTATCCTGCCTTTGGTTCCCGCAATGTTCACCCTTTGATAAGGCTGTAACTGAGTCCCGCATGTGAATGTGGATATTCCTGTCTCGAAATCGAGCAGTCCGGACGCGAGACGGTCGATCTTTGTTTTTGGATCGTGCTCAACGCGGCCCAAGACTCGCCGGGGTTCGCGATCAAAAACATATCTTGAAAGGGATGTGCAATAACAACCGATGTCCAGCATGACGCCCCCTCCGACCTCCATTATATTTCGAATGTTCGACTCATCGTCGTTGTAATACGAATAGAGTGAATGAACGGCCTTCGTTTCCCCAATAGCCTTTTCATCCACAAGCTCCTTGACCTTCTTCCATTGCGGATGGTGACGATACATGAAAGCTTCCATTACCTTGAGATTCGGATAATCTTTTGCGGCTCCCTGTAACCGTCGCGCGTCGACGTAGTTCAATCCGATAGGTTTCTCACAGAGAACATGTTTGCCCGTCTTCAGAGCCTTCAGCGTCCACTCCACGTGCATATGATTCGGCAGCGGTATGTATATCGCGTCGATCGACGGATCAGAAAGGAGAGCCTCATACGAACCCAAAACTTTCGAGATACCAAGTTGAGCACCGGCACTCTTGGCCCGGTTGATATCACGCGAAGCGATTGCGGTCACCTGAGAGTATTTACTCTTCTGCATGGCAGGGATCGTGGCCCTTGCGGCGAATTTTGATGTGCTTAAAATCCCCCATGAAATTTTCTGCATTGGATTCTACCTCCTGAATAGTGTTCGTTCGTTGAGCCGGTTGAACTACGGCGGCACAAATTATTTTGTCGTAAAGATGGGGAGAATGGAAGAGATTTCCTCTTTCATCCGTTCGCCGATCACAATGCAAAGTTAACGATCAGCTCAGACACTGGCAAGCCTCTCTTGGAAAAACTGTCTGGAATTTATTGCTCATGTATTCGACTTGACCCTGTCTCACGTCGGGATTACATTTATATAAATCAAGGATGAGATTGTTCTTAATAGATTTGAAAGGCGCGACGAGCTCAGGAAATGGCTGCCACCAGTCCGCTAATGCTTGCCCATGTAAGTGTGCCAGTGGCTGAAAACCCGCGTGTCGGCTTCCATAGTCCGCCCGCGTTCTTTTCCATCGTGTACCTATCTTCACTCCTTAACTTGAATTGATAAAGACATCATGAGGTAACGAAGCTCTCTCATTTTTTCATCAGTCTCTTTTTTTGAGTGCTCTTTATCATCTCCGTTAAAACCTAAGACAAGAGATGAGATCTTTGTTTGAAATTATGTCGCAATGATCAAATGAAGAACTGACTAGATCATGCCAAACGGTCTTATCCAACGCTCTTTTCAAAACAAAGGCAGACCATATATGAAAAAAGTTGCGCTTCTTTTGTGTATCGCCGGTTCTTTAACAGGAAATACCCCGTCACAGGCTGGACCACAATCCCCAGAAGATTCGACTGTTCTCCCAGTGTATCTGGATACGAGTCTCGCCTTCGAAACACGTGCCGCAGACTTGGTTTCGAGAATGACCCTCGATGAAAAAATATCGCAAATGCAAAATGACGCGCCGGCAATTCCCCGCCTTGGGGTTCAAAAGTACAATTGGTGGAACGAATGTCTACACGGAGTCGCAAGGGCCGGAATTGCTACGGTATTTCCTCAAGCCATCGGAATGGCGGCAACGTGGGACCCGGATTTAATACATCAAGAAGCGGACATCATATCCACAGAAGCACGGGCGAAATACAATGACGCAATAAGCAAGGGCATCCACGAAATATATCATGGTCTCACATTCTGGTCACCAAACATAAATATCTTCCGGGATCCTCGCTGGGGCAGAGGACAGGAAACTTACGGTGAAGATCCTTTTTTGACTTCTCAAATCGGAATCTCTTTCGTCAAAGGCCTGCAGGGAGACGATCCGAAATATTTCAAGGTAATTTCCACGGCGAAACACTTTGCAGTTCATAGCGGTCCCGAACCGGAACGACACAGGTTTGACGCAATGCCCATTCGACGCGATCTTTATGAGACGTATCTTCCCGCGTTTGAAGCATGTATCCAGAAAGGAGGCGCGTACTCGGTGATGGGGGCATACAACAGCCTCTATGGTGTTCCATGCTGTGCTGACAGTCTGCTCTTGATCGACAATCTCAGAAATGAATGGGGATTTAAAGGATATGTCGTGTCAGACTGCGGTGCCATCTGGGATATTTATCATGGACACAAATACGCTCACGATGCCGCAGAAGCTTCGGCGTTTGCAGTCAAAGCAGGATGTGACTTGACTTGTGGTGAAGAATACTCTTCCCTAAAGGAAGCACTTGCCAGAGGATTGATTACAGAAGGTGAGATCGATAAGTCCGTCACGAGACTTATGCTGGCGCGATTCCAACTCGGGATGTTCGATCCGCCTGACGCAGTCCCATATTCAAAAATTCCAATTTCGGACAACGACACAGAAATTCATCGGCAGCTCGCAAGGAAAGTCGCAGACGAAAGTATCGTCCTTCTCAAGAATAAATGTCTTCCTCTGAAAAAAAATTTAAAGTCTGTTGCCGTGATCGGAACATACGCGGACGATATCGATATCCTTCTGGGTAACTACAATGGTACACCGTCCAACCCGGTAACCATCCTTGACGGCATTAAAAACAAACTCGGGAAGAACGTCCCGGTCAAATTCGCCGCTGGATATAACCTGCTCGAAGACACTAACAAGATCGAAGTGGTCGAAAAACAATATCTGAAACCGGCGGGCGGCCTTGCCGGTCGTGGTCTATACGCGGAATATTTTGACAATTGGGATCTGAATGGAAGACCTGTTCTCACCAAAATAGACTCGGACATGGCTCAGTACTGGGGCCTGGGCTCGCCGGGCGATGGAATTCCGAAGGACTTTTGGTCCATGAGATGGACGGGGACGATCACTCCTCCTTCTACCGGGAAATATGAAATCGGCATAATCACGGACGATAGAGGAAAAATATATCTTGGTGATTCCCTTCTTGTCGACAACTGGGAACCATTTCAAGTCAATGTCTATAAATCACGAGTCGTCTCGCTGGTGAAAGGGGTCGAATACAAAATCGAAATCGATTATGCCGACAGCGTCGAATATGCGGGAATCAAATTCATGTGGCGTAGGGTTTACGAAAAGCTTGATGGCAAAGGCTCGATCGCCGCAGAGAGATTAACTGCAGACGCGGTAAACCTTGCCAAAAGATCCGACGCAGTCATTGTTGTCGCGGGTATTTCGCCGCAGCTTGAGGGCGAAGAGATGAAAGTGAACTTTCCGGGTTTCGAGGGCGGGGACCGCACGAGATTGAGCCTGCCGGACGGTCAGGAGAATCTTTTGAAGGCACTTAACGCGACCGGCAAGAAGATCGTTCTCGTTCTCGTCGGAGGGAGCGCACTGTCCGTCAATTGGGAAGAGAAAAATCTCCCTGCCATCATCGATGCATGGTACCCGGGTGAGGCCGGCGGCGACGCGGTCGCCGACGTCGTGTTTGGAGATTATAATCCCGGAGGAAGGCTGCCAGTAACTTTTTATAAATCTGTAACAGATCTTCCGCCTTTTGAAGACTACGATATGTCGGCGGACTCTTTGGGACGAGGAAGAACTTATCGATACTTCAGAGGTGTGCCGCTGTATCCGTTCGGGTTCGGCTTGAGTTATACAAAGTTCGAGTATTCTAAACTGCGAGTAAGCAAAGAAACTTTGAGAAGCACTGACACACTTAAGGTTTCCGTTACAGTCCAAAACATAGGTAAACTTGATGGAGATGAGGTGGTACAACTTTACGTGAGAAATCTGAGTTCTAAAGAACCTCAGCCGATAAAATCTCTGAAGGGATTCAAGCGCGTTCATGTAAAGAATTCCGCCTCAGAGGACGTTGAGATTTTTCTTCCTATCGAGTCGTTAAGATATTTTGATGAGAAGAAAAACGGCTACGTGGTCGAGCCCGGCAAGTACGAGCTGCAGATCGGCTCATCATCGAACGATATCAAACTGAAAAAAGTGATCGAAGTTGAATGATAAACACGCTTCTTCCGAAACGGATCTAAGGAGATAATTTACCATGACGAAACTGATGTGTGTGATTGTGTTCATGTCAGCTGCGATTGCAGCTGCAAAGCCACAGCCGAAGTCTCTTTTCTACATGACGAAAGGGTTTGAATCCGTAAACTCATTCATGGAGCACGCCGACAAAATAGACATTCTTGTCCCGACATGGTATACGGTCGACAAGGAAGGCATGGTCTGGGGAGGCCCTGATCCTCTCGTCATGAAGACAGCAAAGGAGCATCATGTCGAGGTTATGCCGATTGTTTCAGGGTATGGATTCAGCCCTGAAACCTTTCATCAATTTGTGGCAAACCCTGCAGCTCACAAACCCTTTGTCCAAGCACTCCTTCGAGAATGCAAACTAAACGAATACACAGGCATCCAATTTGACTTTGAGCATATTGACTGGGCCGACAGCGGAGCATTGTCGAACCTGGTTGACGAGACTGCGGCAGCCTTGCACCATGATGGATATGAGTTCTCTATTGCAACGGTTCCAAACGCGCCCGGTTATCCCGGACAGACGGGATTCGACTATTGGATTTACCGCGAATGGCAAGGGACTTATAACCTTGAAAGACTGGCAAGAGTTTGCGACATGGTTTGCCTGATGACGTACGACCAGCACACGAGTTACACTCCGCCCGGACCGGTCGCAGGCTATAACTGGACAGAGCAGAACATCGAGTACGCCTTGAAGTTTGTACCAAAGAGTAAACTCATGCTGGGAATTCCATTGTACGGCTATCATTGGTTTGCAGGGATTCCCGCCGAAGGAAAATCGGCACCAAATATTTCGGCGCGCTCCGTCGGTGAGCCGGAAGCTATGCATCTGGCGAAATCATATGACGGCGTTATGCAGTGGGACTCTACTGATCACGCTTCGTGGTTCTATTTCTACCGCGACAACATGCGCGAGTGGGTGTTCTTTACTGACAAGAGAACGTTTCAAGATCGCCTACAACTTGTCAAGGACAGGGACCTTGAGGGTTTTTGTTCCTGGGTGCTGGGAAATGAAGACCCGGGAATCTGGGACCTTCTTCCCTCACACCAATGATAATGAGTGCAAACAACAAATCGAATTGCCGCAACCTCTCGGTGATGAGGTTACTTCTCTTGCTCCTCACTCCATATCTTGCGGTCTCATTTCCTGAGTCTGCAATTGTACATGCAAAGGAAAATTATGCCGTCATAACATCGCGGGATACGAAAGCCGACATAATCTATAAAGCAGCAAACGTTGTTCCATCACCGCAGCAATATGCCTGGCAGAAGATGGAATACATCGCCTTCGTTCATTTTGGGATGAATACATTCACATCACAAGAACTAGGGAGCGGCCAGGAAAGTCGGGATCTTTTCAACCCGACTGATTTGAATTGTGATCAATGGGCACGGATATTCAAAGAAGCGGGAATGAAAATGGCAATTCTAACCGCAAAGCACCACGACGGCTTTTGCCTTTGGCCGAGTAAATTCACAAAACACAGTGTCAAGTTCAGCCCGTGGAAAGACGGCAAGGGTGATGTTGTCAGAGAATTCGTCAATGCCTGCAGGAAATACGGACTGAAGGTAGGATTGTACCTCTCTCCGTGGGACAGGAATAATCCAAGTTACGGCACACCGGAGTACAATCAATACTACATGAATCAATTGAAAGAGCTGTTGACAAACTACGGGAAGATAGATGAAATCTGGTTTGATGGTTACAAAGGTCCGGAAGCTAAGAATGAAGAATACGATTGGCATGTATATTACAGGCTGATAAGAAGACTTCAGCCGAACATTGTGATATCAATCTCCGGCCCTGATGTACGCTGGGTCGGAACAGAAACCGGATATGGAAGGGACTCTGAATGGGACGTTCTGCCGATCGACTTGAGCAAGCTTACCGAAGAGAAGATTGAGAACGATTCTCATCCACTCGACGATGTGTTCCTGCCGCAAAACTACATGGGTGAAGATCTCGGTGATAGGGACAAGTTGTACGATGCAAAAGGGTTGTTTTGGTATCCTGCCGAGACCGATGTCTCGATCCGTCCGGGATGGTTCTACAAAGCCTCTCAGGATACCATGGTGAAATCAGTCTCAGAGCTTGTCGACATTTATTTCAACTCGGTCGGAAAGAACTCGGTTCTCCTTTTAAATGTCCCGCCTGACGGAAGGGGGCTGATAACCGATTATGATAAAAGAGCTCTGATGGGTCTTCATAAAGTTATCAAAGAGACTTTTAGTCATAACTTTGCTCGCAATGCAAAAGCAAAAATCGATAACCATCCAGACGAGCAGAGTTTTTCGTCACTCTTTGGAAAAGGGAAATGCTGGTCGGGTGAAGAAGGATTGGACACCTCGGTGATCGAATTTATTCTTCCTAAAGAAGAGACTCTCGATGTTGCGATGCTTCAGGAAGACATACGGATCGGACAGAGAATCGAGAAATTCAGGATAGATTATTGGGATGGTGAATCCTGGAACAAATTGGTTGAAGGAACGACCGTGGGCTATAAACGATTGCTTCGATTTGACCCTGTCAATACAAGCCGGGTCCGTCTCGTGATCGAAAAATCGAGGTCGAATCCGAGTTTGGCTAACCTTGGTTTATATTGGCTGCCAGCTCAATATCTAAATACATCTAAGTAGCACATCCTGCAAACTCAAGCTCGGCTCTTCGCAAATAATCGAGGCGAGCAATCCATGGCATCAAGATAACATGTGTTCAATGGCTCAAAGATTTTCCGTGGTTTTCTTCAATTCCATACAGGTCTGGTAAAATTCATGGAGTGTCATGGAAC
>Ga0335081_10001134_pt1 | contig 42519 bp, 33 predicted proteins | sample Lox_Sample_35_FD_206713 | JGI IMG/M metagenome (GOLD analysis project Ga0335081, IMG submission 206713) | Soil microbial communities from Loxahatchee National Wildlife Refuge, Florida, United States - Lox_Sample_3.5 | ecosystem: Environmental > Terrestrial > Soil > Wetlands | place: USA... | reverse complement strand
GCCGTACATTCAGTTTGGAGTATTAGACGGGTTGGAAACAAAAAATATTCGTAGAAACAACGTTCCTGGGGGAACCTCGGGTATTGAGAGTTTCTGCACCCCATCGAGGTCTCGCTCTTCGTATCGTTCAGCTGGCCAGCGCCCTAAACCGGGCGTCAATCTCATTTTCCGACGGGCGCGCTATCTATCGTGGCGGTCGGCGAGGAGAGAATAACAAGGTTCAAGTCGCTTTTGACGAGACTGAAGATGCCGAGCGGTCCGTCAGTCACACCGCTGCTGAGAGTCTGGAACATGTTCCGCAGGCGCGCGGCAGTCGTCTGGGCCAGCACGGCCATGCCGCTCGACGATAGGGCCTCCAGTTCCTTTTAGTTGATCCAGCCGGCCAATCTGGTCGCGCTACACCCCGCTCTGCATCTGGAAGGACATGGCTTTCATGCTCAATGCCCTTGTGCGAGAGCCTGGGGTTGACCATCTCGCGCGCCAGAACCTTCGACACTCAGAGAATTTAACGCCGTCGATGCTCTTAAAAATATACGAGATAATATAGCTCGGCGAACCCTGCTGTCAATCAGACCTTGGTATGATGTTGAAGAATGCTGGTAGAACATGAACCGGCTGGGGAATTGAGTTGTTGACCGTTTTTCGACACGTTACGTTGGTTTGGGAAATGCTCTCATACCCGCATTTTTTGTACTAGCTGGAATGAGGTCCTCGCGACGCACTGAAGCCTATTGGAAGCTTTCATATCACTATCAGATCTCTCCCCCTCATATATATTATTGCCCTCCCTCGGTATCTCAACTCCATACTAACTTCCTGTCGTCAGATGTTATCACGCTGTTGCACGATTCCGTTCCTGTCTTTGCGAAGCGATCCTATAGCGATGGACCCGTCTTCAAATTGTTGTTAAAAATCGGTTATACTTATGGATAGGGGAAGCCTGAGAATCAACGGCCTGTTATGATCGACCCGATAGTGAGTTGAAATCATTATGAGGAGAAGTGTCATGGCGAATGAGGAAACCTATGAGGTGATCATTGTGGGAGGGGGGCCTGCAGGGCTCGCCGCAGGGCTCTATTGCAATAGAGCTGCGCTGAAAACGATCCTCCTCGAAAAAGGATTGCTCGGTGGCCAGATCGCCATATCAAAAGAGGTTGAGAACTACCCGGGAGTGGAAGGCATAACCGGATTCGATCTTGCAGAGAAACTTGTCCATCATGCCCAGTCCTTCGGCTTGCGCATTATCCAGCAAGAAATAGCGGCGGTCAACGCCGGCCCTGATCTTCACTCTGTCCAGCTTTCCAATGGCGATATTCTCCACACCATTGCTCTGATTCTAGCATTGGGTGGAACCGCGCGAAAGCTCGGTATCGCCGGTGAAGCGGAATACCTCGGAAGCGGTGTTTCCTATTGTGCCACTTGCGACGGGTTTTTCTTCAGAGATAAGACCGTCGTTGTCATCGGAGGTGGCGATACTGCCGTCGAGGAGGCACTGTATCTGTCAAGGCTGGCAAGGAAAGTATTCCTCGTTCACAGGAAAAATACGCTTCGGGCGAGCCAGATACTCCAAGGTCGTCTTTTGACAAAGCCCGAAATCGAGATCATCTGGAACACGATCATTACTGAAATCAAAGGAAACGGGAGGACGGTTGAAGCTGTCTCGCTCGAAAATATCGTGACCGGAGCAAAGAGGGAATTAGCGACTGACGGGGTCTTCATTTTTATCGGCTATTCTCCCAACAATCTGTTAATACCCCCCGGGGTCCGCATAAACGAGCTGGGTTTTGTTATAACAAATGATAAGTGTGAAACGAGCGTTCCGGGCATCTTCGCTGCCGGAGACTTACGCCAGAAGTTTGCGAACCAGATCGTGGTTGCGGCCGCTGATGGTTGCATAGCCGCACTGGCCGCAGCGCATTATGTGGAAGTGCGGAAAATCGAGGCCCATTCGTCCTGATTATGCTTGATCGATTCGTATAATATCGGGAGAGGGCGGTTCATATTATTTCTTTAGCGGTTATACAGTGTCGAAATCTGTACAGCAACTCTACGCATGAGTATCGCCCTCCGTTTGCACTTCTAAAGTATTCGAACTGGCGAGCCGTAGTACGGTCGTTTATTTGAAATGGAGACATTGAATTGTCGGCATCTTGATACGGGGATGCTTTTAGTGATATAATATAATTATGGAAAAGTGAGGAGTATGAAATGAAAAAGTTGCTGTTAATAATATTGACAGCCGGCTTACTCCTTTATCCTTTCGCGACCTTTGCAGCAGACTACGGGTCGCAGCCATCGCAAACCCAACAAGCCCCTCCTGTAGCCCAGGCATTGGTACGTGAAGGTTATTTCGCAGTCAAGCTGGCAGCCATGCTCAATCTAGGTTCACCAACGAACGAAGCAGAGGCAGAGGATATGCTCGCAAAAGCAGGAGTTGCTCCGCTGAACGGATGGATTTCGGATTATCCAATGACTCCCGAGATCGTTGGACAGCTCAAGGACTCCATAGCCAGTGCAGCGTCGGAAGGTAAATTGTCGATGAACAGTGAAGAAGCGACGAAGGGGCTTTATTCGCTGGCATCCCAGATGACGTTGCCGACTCCGGCAGGCGAGGGAGCCACAGCGCCGGAAGGTAATAATGCCCCTGTAGGGCAATCCGACTCGCAGACGATCACCAACTACTATTACGATCAGGGTCCTCCGATCATAACCTACTATCCGCCTCCTGTCTATTATGGATACCTTTATGACTGGGTGCCCTATCCTGTCTTTTGGTTCGGTTTTTGGTTCCCGGGATACTACGTCTGCAACAGTTTCACCAAAGTGGTGTGGGTCAATTCCAGACCATTCATCGTGAGCAACAACGTTATCGACCATCATGGCAGAAGAGTCGCCGTAGTCGACCCGGTCGTCAGAACAAACACGGGTGGCGTTAGACCTATTACGACGCTCAGGACCGAAGACGGCAGAACTTTCAGGAATCTTACGGACCTAAGGAACGGGGCCAGCCTCACCGGGCCTAATACCGGGAGGCCAGGAGCTTATTCAAATAGCGCGCTCAGGACCCAAGGGTTCAGGTCTCCTGAGGCGTGGAAGAACGCCGAGGCTATCTACTCCAGAAGCGTTGAACGCACACGGTCCGCCGTTGTCCGTGATGGCGGCATGGCGGCCCGGGGTGTAGAGGGCAGGACCTTTGAACCAATCACACCTGAGAGGACATTCAACGGGCCGGTTCGGGGAGGTGGCGAGAGGCGGCTGTTCGCACCTGAGTCGTCCGGCAGGCCGTTCAGATACTCTATGATGAGGGGAAGCAATGGCTCCGTCAGGCGCTTCACAGCGCCAGGCGGACCTTCGATGGGAAGTGCAAGACAGCTTGTCGCGCGGGGCGCCCCTTCAAGGTCGTTCAGCGGCTCCATGGTCAGAGGTGGCAATTATTCCATGAGGTCGTTCTCCGGCAATGGCTGGCGAGGCAGGTAGCAGCAAGTGCGGGTAGGTGCTGAAACTTCGGACGGTTGGCAAAATAATAAAGTCCCTCAGAACTGGTAAGCAGAGGAGGAGCGTAAAAAGGAGAGTTGAGAGAGAATTTTAATACCTTACTCCCTCATCCCGAATTCGCTCCTCTTGTTTTTTTCGCCTTCAGGATGATACCTGCTTCGTGATGCTCCAACGTTCCTACAGCGTTTACAAGAAAATCATTTGTTAATAGTTAAGATACTCGACTGTAATTCAACATGTTTCGCATCTCGCGTGTGTGGCGCCTTTGCGGTAAATTCCCTTTTTTCATTCTGTGCTCCGCGCATCCTTTTACGCAAGTCTGTCGTGCTTGACTTCAGCGATGACCTTTGATATGTTCAATCTTGAGATTGAGTCTGCTGCATCGCATCACCGAGGAGAGCTGCATGCTGCTGCCCGATGATTCCGTTTTTACCCGCAATGATACTCTAGGGACGATTAAGGCCCGCCGCAGCGTCAGGACCTTCACGAAGGACGATGTGTCCGAAGAGGAGATCATGGTACTTCTGCATGCGGCAAACCAGGCGCCGTCGGCCCACAACCAGCAGGCGTGGCGGTTTGTCATCCTCCGGGGAAATAAGAAGCAGGAGCTGGCGCAGCTTGTGACGACGCAGTCCGCAGTCTTTCCCAAGCCGGCCGCAGCACTCCTCCGCATGGGAGCGAAGAGCATCATCTCAGCACCAGTGGTAATCGCCGTGTTGAACACGGGCGACCTCATCAAGCACGGGACCGATCTTTTCAAGGTCGAAAAAGAGATGGCCCATGATTTTTTTCGGACGATGGAGATTCAGAGCTCAGCTGCGGCTGTCGAGAACATCCTTCTTGCAGCAACGTCCCTCGGACTGGGAACGGTCTGGCTCGGGATTCTCTATCTCATCAAAGGAGATGTGCTCCGGTTCCTCGGCGAGCCTGAGGGCGAGTTTATGGCCGTTGTTCCCGTTGGCCGCCCCGCCAAGGTCGGCAGTGGACCGCAGAAACAGCCGGTAGAGATGAAGGCGCGGTGGTCGTCCTAAAACATCTCTAGACAGTTCTCCGCTCCCTGATCCCTCTTCTGCGTGCCCGGGTGCGTCTTCTCATTAACCCGGGCATATCTCTCCCATCTCACCCAACAGAGACAACCTTCTCGATAAGGCTCATACTCGTCTGTTATACTATAATATAGATCTTAACCTGGACCGGCTATGAAGAAATCATTGTTCCTGTATATTGGCCTCTCGCTCCTGCTCTCTCTTCCGGCCTTCGGTCAGGCGTGGCGCGATGTTGCCCCCGGGATTACTGTGGCATTGCCAAGGGACCTCTACTACCGGAAAGACTACAGGATACAGTGGTGGTATTTCACCGGCCATCTGTACGATGCGGCTGGGCGAGAGTTCGGCTATGAGCTCACGTTTTTTGGCGCAGGCGTTCAAAAAAGGATGTACAAGTCGAAATTCGGCGTAAACACCATATTTCTCTCGCACTTTGCGGTTTCCGATTTACTGGGGAACAGATATTATCATTTCAGTAACGCCGATGCCGGCGCATTCGGTTTCGCGGGCGCAGACAATATGCTGCTGCACGTATGGGTCGATAAGGATCAGTTGGAAGGGACCATGAAAAAGATGCATATCAAGGCTTCAGCAGACAATGCTGACCTCGAGCTGTCCCTCTTACCGGGCAAGCCTTTTATCTTGAATGGCGACAGGGGATATTCGCGCAAATCCGATGAATCGCCCCTGATCGCATCTCTGTACTTTTCCTGCACCAATCTGAGCGCAGAAGGGACCTTGAAGCTGGGTAATACCGTCTTTCAGGTGAAAGGGAAAAGTTGGTTCGACCGGGAGATTTCATCCCGGGGGCTGGGGAAGAACGAGGTCGGATGGGACTGGTTCGCACTTCAGCTCGATGATGAACGGGAAATCATGCTCTACACCATAAGAAACAGAGATGGGTCCATCAACCAGTACTCTTCGGGGACTCTCGTATACCGAGACGGAAAATACCGGCATCTTGATAGAAGTGATTTTTCGATCACCGTCCTGAGTCATTATATTTCAGCGCAGAGCGGCACGCGATACCCGTCAAAATGGGAGATAACCGTCCCCTCGGAAAACCTGAGTCTCCTTGTAACCCCCTTGGTACAGGACCAGGAATTCACAGCGGCAGACGAGATGGGGACCTCTTACTGGGAAGGGTCGTGCAGGGTCGAGGGCATTGCCCAAGGAAGGGCATACGTCGAAATGACAGGGTATTAGTATCTAAAAAAGTCAATTCTTGCAGGAATGAATAAACTTTTTTACGGCGAAGACGCTATGAACGCGAAGAAAATTTATGCTTTTATGTCTTAAGACAAAATACCTTTTCGATCTTCGCGCCTCGGCGGTTCGATGATCTTTCCTGCTTTGTCCGGGTGAGGGTTTGTGATACAGCTCTTCAACGTTGAAAAATATTACGGCACCAGGGCCGTATTCCGCGGGATCAATCTTGTCGTGGGCAGCGGGGAGTTCGTTGCGGTCATGGGCAGTTCAGGGTCAGGAAAGTCCACGCTACTGAACCTCATTGGCGGCATGGATGTTCCCGACAAAGGCATGATCACCATCGATCGGGAAGTCATATCATCCTACACCGAGGAGCAACTCACGGCGTACCGGCGGCAAAAGGTCGGCTTCGTCTTTCAGTTCTTCAACCTCCTGCCGAACATAACAGTCTATGAGAATATCGAGATACCGCTGCTCCTGAACGGGGAAGAGGGATACGAAGAAAAAATATCTGCGTATATAAGACTCGTCGGTCTCGAAGGAAGAGAGAACGACTACCCCTCTTCTCTTTCGGGCGGCGAGCAGCAGCGGGTCGCCATCGTGAGGGCCCTTATTCACGAACCCGGTATCATTCTTGCCGACGAACCCACCGGGAACCTGGACAGCCGTACCGGCGCGTCCATTGTCGAACTGATCAGAGATGCAGCCGGAAGAGACGGAAAGACGGTCGTGCTGGTCACCCATAATGAGGCTGTAGCGGAATATGCAGGCAGAATAATCAGGATACAGGACGGGACGCTGCTGCCGTGAAATACGCGAAACTCCTGATACGGACAAGCCGAAGGATTTAACCGAAAGCAGGAGCTCCTCAGCGACACGAATTGCATGAATTGTACGAAGAGCACAAATGAAACTCGGGACTTATTCGCGTAATTCGTTTCATGCGTGACAGTCATGGCAAAGTTGTTGATTTTGTTTCTTCCCATTCTAAAAAATGATTTGTAAGTTACTAAAACATATCGTGCTTAGGACCGTGAAGGAAGAACGTTTTCTCACGGCTCTCTCGGTGTTCGGGGTAGCGCTCGGTATCGGCCTGTTCATGGGAGTGTCCGTCGCTACAAACAGGGCGGTAAGGTCCTTCGAAGCGAATATCGCCGGTCTTGACCCGGCTTTCAAATATGAAGTCCTGGATTCATCCGGGATCGATTTCCCGGACAAGCTGTATAAGCCCATCAGGACCATTGCCGATAATAGCCTGCCGATGTTATTGGTGAACGCTTATATCCCTGGAGCGAATGAAACCGTCGATATTCAGGGAATATACTCGGTAAAGGCCCTCCCTCTCCTGGGGATGTCCTCGAAAAAGGAACTCGATATCGAAGATTTTTTCACAAATCTGAACGGTGTGATCATAACAAAGAAGTATGCCGATTCGCATGATCTCAAAAAAGGGGACACCTTCAGTGCGTATGTCTATAATAATGAATACCGCCTCAAGATCGTGGGAATCATCGACGCGCCTTCGCTACCGGCAAATACGGTCTTCATGGACCTCGGCAACTATCAGGAGTATTTCAGAAAGATTGGTTATCTCACCAGGATCGATATTGCTGCCGATGAGAAAAGGGCTGATGAGATTGCCCGAATTCTCCCAGCCGGGCTTACCCTTGAAAAGAAACAACGGATACTTCTGAACCAGAAGTCCTTGATCGACGCCTTCAGATTCAACCTCAGGTTCGTGACCTTCCTTGCTGTTTTGGTCGGAGTATTCCTCCTTTATAACACTGTATTTATCTCAGTGGTCAAGCGGAGGACAGAGATCGGCATCCTGCGCGGACTGGGTATGGACCGGAAAACCATGGTCGCCCTCTTCTCAATCCAGGGAATGATCCTGGGGTTCTCGGGCTCGCTCCTCGGCATCATATTTGGCCAGTTATGCGCGTGGTTTTCCATCATTGCGGTGGGAAAGACCATCGCTCAATTCTACCGCAGCATGGACATATCGGATTACCTTATCACCTGGGAAGATGCTCTCTCAACCTTGATATTGGGTCTTGTCGCATCATTTCTCGCCTCGCTTGTCCCCGCGCTCGAATCAGCGAATGTGAGGCCGAACGAAAGCTCGCGGGAAGGAACCTTCGAGAAGGCATATAAAAACCGTCAGAGGACTCTTTCGATTATCGGCGTCTTTTCCATCCTGTGCGGAGGCGTCATCACCTATGCAGACTATCGCTATGTTCCCTTCAATTTCCCCTGGCTGTCCTACGCAGGGATTGTTTTACTCATTCTCGGCTGCACGTTCAACGCACCTGCTTATCTCGGGGCAAGTCTCAGGGGGCTGAAGAGACCGCTCCAGAAATTGTTCAAGGCACCCGCGCGGATCGCCGTGGGTGACACAAAGGGAAGCCGTTTCCGGTTTTCCCTGGCGCTCATGAGTGTTGCCGTGAGTTCGGCACTGATCGTCGCAACGGTTTCGTCTGTTTATTCTTTTAAATCCTCGTTCATCGACTGGATCAATACCTATATCGCGGCCGACGTTTACATCAAGCCCGCCTCATGCACATCGAATTTCTGCTTTTATCCTTTGGATGATGAAATTGTGAATGCCGTGGAGCATTTACCCGGAGTAGAAAACATCGGCAAGTACCGGGCGCTCCAGATCGACTTCCATGGCCAAAAGGTCGTGGCCGGATTCGGAAATTCAGAATTGTTATGGAAATACGGGCCCAACATCGGTAACAGAGAGAAGGAGCGGATACAAAGACTCGCCCAATATCGGGAAGTTTCGATATCGGACTACCTCAAAGTAAAGTACGGTCTGAAGAGGGGAGACACCATCGAACTTCAAACACCGAAAGGAAGGGTAGCGTTCGCTATCAATAACACCTCCATCAGCTATTCAACGATGTCGGGATTCATGTATATGGACCGGCGATGGCTGAAGGAATACTGGGGCCTGGATGACACGATGCAGCTCAGCGTTTACCTCACGAATGGCCAGGACGCGGGACAATTCATACGAAACGTCGAGAAGACGCTCGGTGGCAAATATTCACTTGGCATAACTGACAACAGAGAGCTTCGTCAGGCAGCGCTCAGGATCTTCGACAAGAGCTTTGCCCTCACGTATACCATAGAACTGATCGCGATCGTAATTTCACTTATCGGCGTGGTGAACGCGCTTCTCATCCTCGTCTTCGAAAAGAAACGCGAGATCTCTGTATTGCGGTATCTTGGCGCGACCTGGCGTCATATCCGGCAGGTCATGGTTATATCGGCGGGCATTGTGGGCTTTACCGGGATCGCGCTGGGCTGCATCATGGGTTCCGCAATCAGCATCGTGATAACGCACGTGATCAACAAGATCTCTTTCGGATGGGAGGTGAGCTTGCGGATCCCGTTCCTCCCGATTTCCCTGCTCATGGCCTTCCTCTTTACCACGACGTTGCTGGCCGGCCTTGTGCCTTCCTACCTTGCACGGAAAATAGATCCTAAAGCATTCATCAGCTTTGAATGACGAGGCTCAGTCTGACTGGACAGCAGGTCATTCACGGGGGATAGTCGCTTTATGTGATCTTTTTTTCTGCTGCGCGATTCCGGCTACCGGCCGGGGATCGTAAAGAACAGGCGCATCTTGGCCGACTACGCGAAAGAATGGAAGATGGGCCGCTTCGTTTTTTGATGCAAACTGCGCGGCAGTTTCAGCACTTCGCTGTGTTTAGTTTGCGGACTTCTGGCAGCGGTAGGATTTGAAAAATGCCATTCTCCCTTTCCGGCAGAATCCTTTTGTCTTTCCACTTGCGGGTGCCCGCAGCTAATTCACCTTCACCATGAAATCAAAGAGAAGGACCTTGTCCTGGTGTTTCACCTGACAAAAGATCTTGTATACCCCCTTTACAGGAAAGACGATGAAGGCATCTATTTCCGGGCCGTACAGTTCTGAGGGCTTCACATGCATTTGCTCCGCATGCATATGAGAGTCGCCGGGAGTGACCCCGTGGGCGTGGATGAACTGCGTGAGGTCGGTGCGCACGACAGCAAGGTGCATGGGAGCGCCCAGGAAGGGCCCGAGGTCCGTAACGGGTCTTCCATTTTTTGTAATAAGAAATCGTAGCAGCGTCTCCGGGCCGGCCTCGATGCTCTTCGAGGACGTCATCAGGGAAACATGATATTCTCCGAAGCCCTTCTCTCTTGAGGTATCGACCATCGGCGCTCTCATCGTCGGCTGACCCGCGACGCTGAGAGAAGCCGATTTGCTGTAAAGCCCGTCTGGTAACGCAAAGTCGAGTCCGACGAGATACGCTCCCGCCTTCGGAAACGTGAAATGCAGCGGGAATGTTGCCGTGCTCACCATCTCCTCGGTGACGGGGCCCAGGTCCTCGGGATGTATATGCGCAAAGACATTCAGGTCTTCGCCGATGATGATGGCATGGAGTATGCGCTCATGGTGGACCGTCAATCCTTCGACGGGCCTGCCTTGCTGGTCTTCAAGGTGAACTATCATCGACACCGGGGTCCCGGCGGTGATATGGACGGGATTTGTCTCAAGGCGTAAGACAGGCGCAGGTCCAGTGCCGGGATGATGAGACATGTGCTCATCGTGCTCATGGCCCGCAAGTTGGCCTGCGCCATGCATATGTTCGAGATGTAAAAAATGTCGTGCGGGGATCTCATGCTGAAGCAGGGCGGCACAAAACAGGATTACCACAACGAGCAATGCCTCAATCCTTACGCTTCGCACGAACCGTATGGCAAGCGGGCGGCCTTTCAGATCTCGTGTGAGGGATAGGAGAATGGGCGCGACGAGGCGACTGATGATCCCCGGGCTCGTTGCAGGAATGCCTGCCCATTCCTGCAAACGTGGCACGCTAATATAACGATTGAACGCGCCGAGACCAAGAAGCAGGAAAAACAAAACGGTTTTTGCGATTACCGTCCGACCATAGGGTGATTTCAACACAGCCTCAATGCTGCCCGCATTAATCCATGCCTGATAAATTGCGGTACAGGCAATGATCCAGACTGCAATGCCTGCGATTCTTGAAAATCTGGCCGCAACACCTGCTATGGACTGCGCAGCATGATCATCCTGTTTCACCATGTGAGGAAGAATCACAACGGTAAGCGCAATGAGGCCGCCACCCCAGACCAAAGCGCCAAGGAGGTGGAGCCAGTCCATGATTTCGGCGACGCTGAAATCTCCCTTGTCAGCGGCATGCCCTGAAGCGCTCTCTGTAAAGGCAATGATCGTGCCGAGGCAGAACAGGATGATGAGGACAAGACGTGTGTCACGGATCTTTCTGATCTTTCCGGCAACAAGCATGAGAACGAGGCAGACGATGCGGATGAGCCAGACGTGGCCCGAGTGAGTTTTAAACAACACGGTCGGCACCATAGGAAAAGAAGAAATGACTGTCTCCCCGCTCATCTCCCCGACGCGCAGGAAGAGATTGATGACGCTTCCGGCCATTGCTGCTGCCACGGAGACGAAAAAGAAGAGCCATAATCGGTTTTGCGGACGGGGATCGGGGTTTTCTGCTTCAGAAAGGACGTAGAGGAAAAAAACGAGAATTCCTGTGCACAAGGCTATGGAGATGAGTTCGAGCCAAAGAGGCATGCTGTGGCTTAAGATGTCCATGGACAGCCGATCTCCTTTCTCACTTGATGGTGAATGTGAAGTTGCCCGAGGTCCGGTGTCCATCCCTCGCTACTACGCTCCACATGACGATATAAGAACCTGGCGGCAGGGGAGGCACGCTCACCTCCAGGAGCGTGGGATCGGACGGATCCACGCGGCCGTCGCCCTTATCGACCATCGTGTTGTCCTTCGCAGCATGCACCATGATCGAGGAAAAAATTGGCTCCAGATCACTGTCGAACCAGATGCGGACAAGAGAGGGAGGGGTTGAAACCGTGGACCCTACTTTCGGATCGGCATGGTCAGGGTATGCATGGGCGAAGGAATCTGTCGGTACCATGCACAGGCATATTACAGAGAAGAGCGCAGCCATGATGCAGCGCCCTGGATGCCGGCTCATTGCATTCATGGGAATATCGGCCGCCCTATGCTCTTCGGGAAAAGGTCGTCGATAAGAGATGAAAAAGGGCGAAGACCCCCGTCCCCGCTCCCGAACGCGGGTTCATGGGGATCTCCGCGGCAATGCCCAGCTCCGTGTATCTGCCGATCCAGGTTATCCCCGGGTTTACGGTCCCAGTCGTCTGATTCTTACAGTCCGCGTTCAGGCAGGTTTCCATGGGAAATTCAACCACAAAAACCATGCGGTTGAAGGGCTGACCGAGGCCGATGTCCTTTACGACGGACTGGAGATACATCAGGCTATACTGGACAGTGAACGCCCAGGTCAGTGTCGTAGGGTTCTTAACGTCGTCCGTGGTCTCCTGTGTAGGGATGTTCGGGCCGATGACGCCGGTGACGGCAAGGGGCCTCAGAAAGCTCGTTGGCTCAAACAGGTCGCCGAACCCTTTGCCGAAATAGAAGGCCGGAGATATTGTCGAGAACTGATTGGACACGTTATGATTTCCGGTGTTGCCGATCTCATCCGAAACGCCGACGGAAAGGATCGTTTCATGCTCGGCGCTCGTATAGAACTGATACTTTACATTCACTACCAGATTACCGTAACCGCTAACCGTGCCGTCCCCCTCCGTGTGGAGGCGTTGGTAAGATTCGTCGGCTTCTACCCCGAAGTTGGGTATGATACGTTTCGAATATCCTACATCAAGTGACGAGTTCTGGATGCGCGGCCCTCCAGCCTCGTCGTTCATCTTTATGGAATTGTAGAGCACGGAGAACTCATCGGAAATGAACGGATCATCAACGGCAAAGGTGGTAGGGAAAAACCGCTGTCCCGCAACCCCATGTGCCCATGAGGACGGGGGTATCGCCAGAACAAAAGCCAGAGCCGCACCGAATGCTGCCATGGTCATCCTGCAGGGGCGGCGTTGAGAGATGATCATATGCCTCCTTATTCCCATTACTAAATGTTCCTTCCAGGGTGTTTTATGGGGACAAATCATTTGTCTAATTCTATTAGCGAATCAGAACGGGGTCAAGCAACAGCGGACATTTTTGTGGCTCGCACGAGATCGTTTAATTGAGCCGACCATCAGAGTCACGTCTCAAAACATCATCGTATGAGCCCTGCCTTACTCTCCTGCCATGAGATCACATTAAAGAGGAATGCCTTGCTTCTTAATGTCGTGACACAGGCTGCTCATCGCAGACCCCGGGCTGTTTTTTTTCAGAGAGCCTTATCATCCCACTATGAACAATTCCTTACCTTGACATCCTGCCTTCGTACGTTATCATAATAAATAAGGATTGTCCCTACCCAGAGGACAAGACAGATTACTTGACATCGAATGGAGGAAAAACCATGAAAGCCATCAGGATTTCAAGCTATGGTAACGCTGATATGCTGAAGCTGACGGACGCTGAGCCGAAGCCGACGCCTGCGACGGGGCAGGTCCTCGTGAAAATTCACGCGGCAGGCGTAAACTTCGTGGATATTTACCAGCGAAGAGGAATCTACCCGGTGAAACTTCCCTTCATCCCCGGGTTGGAGGCATCTGGCATTGTAGAAGCAGTTGGTGAAAAGGTCTCCGAATTCCGCCATGGAGACCGGGTCTCCTATACAGGGCACATAGGGAGCTACAGCGAGTACACGGCAATCGATGCCGGAAGGCTGATCACCCTGCCGAAAGATCTGTCATTTGAACAGGGGGCGGCCTTCCCTTTGCAGGGAATGACGGCGCACTACCTTATTCATGATTTCCATGAACCGAAGCCAGGAGACACGGTCCTGGTTCACGCAGCAGCAGGGGGAGTGGGGCTCCAGCTGGTACAGTGGGCGAAACATCTCGGCGCGAGGGTCATCGGAACGGTCTCAACCGAGGAAAAGGCGCGCGCGGCGAAAGAGGCAGGCGCCGATCATGTCATCCTGTACACAAAGCAGGATTTCGTGAGCGAAACGAAGCGATTGACCGACGGGCACGGTGCTGATCTCATCCTTGACGGCGTGGCGAAAACCACGTTCCCGGGCGATCTCGAGGCAGCTGCAACCCATGGCCATGTAGTTATCTTTGGTTCAGCAAGCGGTCCCGCTGACCCCATTGTGCCTAATTCCCTCATGGCGAAGTCGATTTCCGTTTCCGGAGGAAGCCTGGTCAACTTTACGGCCACGCGCGAAGATCTGCTTCGTCGGTCAAAGGATGTCCTAAGCGCTATTAAAGAGGGTTGGTTAAAATTGCGTATCAGCCAGGTTCTGTCGCTGTCTGAGGCGGAGAGGGCGCATCGATTGCTTGAGGGCCGACAGTCCATGGGCAAGATCGTTCTGAAGGTGGTCGACTGAACGAAGAGGTGAGAATTGATAAAAAATTTACAGCGTAGATGCGAAAATTGCGGAGTGATCAGAAGTTTAGATCAGATATCAATTCTACGGGTTAAAAAAAACAGCCCGCTGAAAGGATTCTATTTTACCTGCTTGCTGTACTGAATGCTGACTTCGTAGGCGATACTGGCATGACCGAGGCGGAGGTTCTCGCTTTTCCCGTTACAAACGATCTTCCCCTTTATTGATTTCTTGCGGTTCTTAACCAGACTGGTAACCACCGGGGTCAAGTCAAAACCGCCATTGATACATTCTTCCCGCATGCAATCCATGCGAAAACAGGCATAATCGGTGGGAAAGAAATTGACTACGCGCTTCATCAGGATGGGGTCTGCCGTTCTCTGGTAATAGATCATGTGCAACACAATGCATGAAACTCCGGGCAAGCGTTCTGAAACCAGTCCAGCGGCGAGCATGGTGTTCTTCTTCAGTTCCATTTTTTCGAGATAATTTTGTTTGTGCGTCATTTTTCCCTTTTCAGGACAAAAGTGTCCTTAATAAAAATGCCACAAAGACACTCGTCTTTGCGGCCTTGCCAGTTTCAGTCCTTGCAAAAACTCTCAAATATAATCGCACTTTTTGTACCCAAAGTCAACAGGTGATTTGGTCTCCCTTGGGGCAGGCGGACCCTGTTAGAGATATCGGGCTCAGCGTGAGAGTATGCGCAAGAACAGAAATATATGAAATATCAGTAATAAAATTGATGAGATTAAATCCTTCATCCAGAACGTGATGAATGCAGTGCAACTTTTTTTCGACGCGATTATTGCTTCTTTAGTTTTATAACTATTAACTGGAATCTTCCCAATCTTGCCATTTCACCTGTTCCGCGCTATCTTTAAAAAGTAATCATTTCCATCTCAGCATGTATGATGCCGTGACATTGCAAGCGAAGAAGTTTAGTCCGTCCTGGAGAGCCGCCGACTTCTGTTAGTACCGTACGTTATGTAGAGGTGATGGTGGCGGAAAGCTGCCATCTAGAGCCGCCAGACAACTTTGTTCTCTAACTGAATTAACTTTGCAGATCTTGTCTCCCATGAGCATCTTTCCTTAGAATAAGGTAAACTGGATAATCATATCAGATCCGGTTATCTATCCTGGTGAGGAGGGCAGCATGAAGAAAGATGATGAGAAAAAAGAAGAGAACGGACAGGACAACGTTTCCTCTCACGGGATGACACGACGCGGATTCCTGACGACGATGGGAACTGGTGCCATGACCATCGCGGTATCAAGCAAGCTCTCCGCCCAATCCGCGGCGGAAGCGGAGATGACCGAGCGCGGCGAGATGACCAAAGTCACGCTCCAGATCAACGACCGTAAATATCGACTTCTCGTTGAGCCACGCTGGTCCTTACTCTATGTGCTGCGCGAACGGCTGGGTCTGACGGGCACCAAGGTCGGCTGCGAGCGGGGCGAGTGCGGCTCCTGTACCGTGCTCATCGATGGCGTTCCTCGTTACGCCTGCATGACCCTGGCAATCGAGGCGGAAGGAGCAATGATCACGACGCTCGAGGGACTCATGAAGGGCGAGGAACTCGGACCGGTGCAGCAGGCGTTCGTCGAGCATGACGCCTTCCAGTGCGGCTACTGTGCCCCTGGTCAGATCATGGCGGTCGAGGGGCTGCTGCGGGCAAAGCCGAACCCATCGCTCGATGAGATCCGCAGGGGCGTGAGTGGCAACCTCTGCCGCTGCGGCGCATACAAGCACATATTCAATGCCGCAAAGCGTGCAGCGGAGCTCAAAAAACCATCGTGACCTTTACCTGAGAAAACGCTGGGGAGAGCCTTGATTATCATCTGCGTCGTAAAACCCCGTCTCTTCAGGGCGGGGATATAAGGCGCTGGTTGCGAAACAACCAGAGTCGTGCTGACCTCAATAAGTAGTGGACAAACGTTCACTTTTTTGATATATTTAAAATAATGACCGAAACTGTTAAAGAGCCCGATCTGCAAACCATGACCACTGTTGGCAAAGTATTGGTAACTGATGACAGCACCGTTCTTGTGCTTGGCCTGCTGGGGTATTCCGCGACAAAGCTCTGGAACACCGCTGTGTGGCATGCCAAAGAAGCCTGGAAAACCACCGGCAAGATCCCTTCCTATGCAAAGATGGATGTTTCTATGAAGCAAGAGCATCCTCTCTGGTACCGCAAGCTACACTCGCAAAGCGCCCAGGCCGTCCTGGAAGAGCTTTGGCAGTCCTGATTCGGGAATCCCCGGCCTTCAGGCCGGGGAGGATGTCAAGATGAGCGTTTCGATGATAACGTGAGGTGGACCATGAAAAAGGACCCAAAAGAACTCTACTTTGCGCAGAACATACCCATACCCGAAACTCCGGTGCCCACCGGAGACGTAAAGCCCTGGCAACAGACGAACGTCATCGGCAAAGCGGTGCCCCGTGTCGATGCCTATGAGCGGGTGAGCGGCAAGGCGGTCTATCCCTCGGACGTGGTCTTGGCTGACATGCTGTACTGCGCCATCCTTCGCTGCCCGCATCCTCATGCCCTTGTCAAGGATGTGGACGTGAAAGAGGCCGAAAAGATGACCGGCGTTCGCGCCATTCTTACCGGCGCAAACAAAGAAGCCGATGTCCTGTGGCCCTGGTCAACGGACGTAAAAACGAAGATTTTCGATCCCCACTGCCGCTTCGAGGGCGAGGTTGTCGCTGCCGTTGCTGCGGAGACCTTGTATCAGGCATGGGACGCTGTCCGGGCCATCAAGGTGAAGTACGATGTGCTCCCTTTTATTTCCGATGAGCGCAAGGCGCTTGAGCGCGAGGCTGCGCTGGTGCATGAGAACGGGAACAAGGTCAAAACGGACAAATATGAGCGGGGCGACATGGCAAAGGGGTTTGCCGAGGCCGATGTGGTGCTCGAACATACGTACCGGAACGAGTGCGAGATCCAGACGCCCCAGGAACTGCACGGCGGTGTGGCAAAGTGGGACGGCGACAGCCTCACGATCTGGGAATCAACCCAGGGGGTGTTTGCGGTCCAGGCGCGGGTCGCGGAAGTGCTGCGTCTGCCGCTTGCGAAGGTTCGCGTGATCGGGCATTACATGGGAGGCGGATTTGGCAGCAAGCTGCAGGCTGACAAAGCCACCATCATCGCAGCGCTGCTCGCCAGGAAGACCGCGCGTCCGGTCAAGATGGTCTTCTCCCGTGAAGAGACCCTTCTCGCCGCCGGGAACCGGCCTCCGGGCACGATGAAACTGAAAGCAGGGGTGAAGAAGGACGGCACGCTCACGGCGCTCGAATTCACGGGCACCGGAGCGAGCGGCGCCTATCCTGCGGGCGGCACGGCGCTCATGGATTGGCTGGTGCGCGATCTCTACCTCTGTCCCAACGTGCGCACCGAGACCACGGACGTGTATATCAACGCGGGGCCTGCGCGTCCTTTCCGCGCTCCCGGCCACCCGCAGGGCGCTTGGGCGCTCGAGCAGATGCTCGACAGCTTGGCCGAGGCCATCAAGATGGACCCTGTTGACCTGCGGCTGAAGAATATCCCGACCTACAGCCAGGCGAGGCCCGGCAATCCTCCCTACACCACAACAGGGCTCAGGGAGTGCCTGGAGAAGGGGGCCGAGGCATTCGGATGGAAAGAGGCGCTCAAAAAGATGGCCGAGGCTCCCAGGGCCGGGCATATTCAGAGGGGGGTGGGCGTGGCAAGCTGCCTCTGGTTCGCCGGCGGCGGCAATCCTCCGTCCACGGTGATCGTGAAGCTCTTTTCCGATGGAAGCGCTAATCTCAATATGGGCGCGAGCGACATCGGCACCGGCACCAAGACCGTGATGGCCATGGTCGTGGCCGAGGAGCTGGGAGTAAAACCCGAGGCGCTCCAGATCGAGAATGCAGACACGGGCACGACTCAGTACGCCACGCCGAGCGGCGGCAGCAAGACCGTGCCGACGGAAGCACCGGCAGTCCGCGCTGCGGCGATCAGCGTCAAGAAGCAGCTCTTTGAGCTGGCGGCTCAGGATTTGAAGACCGATGCAGGGGACCTGGAGCTTACCGACGCAGAGCTTGTATCCGTGAAGGACCCGTCGAAGAAGATCAAATTAACGAATGTTACGGGCCTGAAGAAGCGTGGGGTACTCGTGGGGGTGGGATACCGGGGGCCGAACCCCGAGGGCAAGGTGGTGAACCCGTTTGCCGCCCAGTTTTGCGAAGTAGAGGTAAATATGAAAACCGGTGAGGCCAGGATCATCCGCTTCCTGGCCACCCATGACAGCGGCCGGGTGATGGACCGGCTTACCTTCGATAACCAGGTCTTCGGCGGAATTGTCATGGGGATCGGGTTCGCCATGACCGAGGCTCGTATCCTCGACAAGAACCAGACCGGCAAGATGGTGAACAAAAGCTGGCATGAATATAAGGTGCCTACTGCCCTTGATGTTCCTGCGGACATGGTTTCCCTTCCCGTGGAGATCGTGGACACAGAAGCGAATACCACGGGAGCCAAAGGTCTAGGCGAGCCGGTCACGATTCCCACGGCAGCGGCCCTTGCGAACGCGATCTTCCACGCCACGAGAGCTCGCGTTACCGAAACGCCTATGAGCCCCATGGTGCTGAGCAAACTATTCGCGCAAACGAAGCATTAACATCCTCCCCGGCCTCGGGGCCGAGGATTCCCGAATCAGGCTCTGCATCTCCTGAGAGTCAAGACTGATTCTGTTTGCAGATGCGGCAGAGATGTTTGCCGCGTCCCCGGTTCATGGACTGATGCAGATGTCCTGGTTTTTCTCCGGGCGAACCGGTTGACTGCAGGCTGTGCCAAGCAGCCACACCTCCAAAAACCACCTGTTGGTTTCGGGAGATGCCTTTTATACAGAGGCGCTAATTATGACGCCACAGATTTTTGCTAAACCGTTGTTCTCAAGGTTTCCAACATTGGTCGTTGGGTACCGCGAGCATATGCATCGCGAACTGTAGATTTAGCGAAACGCATGGTCTGGCGTCATAGTTATTTCCTTGACGGCAGAAGTTTTACCCGGCAACCTTCTTGCCGGAACCGCATACTTACGGTTTCAAAGAACAAAACAGGGTTGGTTTCCCTACAGTGCGACTACCTCAAATGTATCTGATGATTTATTATTCGTCAAACAGAAAGGAGTGGCCTAACAATGCATCCAACCATGTTAGGTCGGCGCCTTATATCCGGCCCTCAAGAGACGGGGTTTACGGCGTGAAAGGATAATAATACAGCACCTTGGAACCGCGAAGACGAAAGGGATGCAAAGTTTTTCTATGAACTAAAAAAAATGAAACCATTGGCTCTCTTCGTGCTCTACGCGTCTTAGAGGTAAAAATACAGCGTTATTTTTTGTGCAAAGTGGAGGGGCTCCCCATGCTGACCAACTTTTCCTACATCCGTCCGAAATCGCTGAAAGAAGCCGTGAAACAGCTCTCCTCCGAAGGGGCGGGGCTTTCTGCCGGGGGAACGGACCTGCTCGGATGCCTTCGGGACCATGTTTTCGATATTAAAAAAATGGTGAGCATCAGCGGTCTCAACGACCTGCGGGGCATCAAAAAGAACGCCGACGGAAGCCTCCGCATCGGCGCATTGACCACGATAGCCGAAGTGGCAGAGAATCCGCTCGTGAAGGAGAATTACCCTGCCCTGGCGCAGAGCGCCCTCGAGGTGGCAAGTCCGCAACTCCGGAACCAGGGCACGATCGGCGGCAACCTCTGTCAGAAGCCGCGGTGCTGGTACTACCGGGGTGAATTCCATTGTATTCGAAAAGGAGGACAAAAGTGTTTTGCCGTGACGGGCGAAAACCAGTACCACTGCATCCTCGGCGGTGGCCCGTGCTTCATCGTCCACCCCTCGGACACGGCGCCTGCCCTTGCGGCCTTTGAAGCATCTGTCCGCATCGTAGGTCCCAAGGGCACGAGGACAGTGACCGTAGAGAATTTCCATGTCCTGCCGAGAATTGATGTGCACAGAGAAACCGTGCTCGGCCCCGGTGAGATCGTCACGGAAATCATGCTGCCGGCTGCGCAGGGATTAAGGAGCTCCTACCGCAAGGTCCGCGCCCGAGCCTCCTGGGATTTTGCCCTGGCAAGCATGGCCCTCGCGATTCAGTTCAACAACGATGTGGTCGCGAAAGCTCGTGTGGTATTGGGCGCTGCAGCCCCTGTGCCATGGCGTTCAAGGGAAACAGAAAATGAAATCCTTGGCCGGCAGCTTGACGCGGATACCGTATCAAAGGCCGCAGAGGCTGCAGTCAGACAGGCGCAGCCACTTCAGTACAATGATTACAAGATTCCACTCTTTCGCGGCATGATCGAGGAGGAACTTTTTGCGATCAGGAAAACATGATAAATCCCTTGATTTATGATCATCGAAGGCGAAGTAGTCTGATAGCAGCACCCCATTGTATGCTCAGCTTTCTGGAGGACGATAATGAAAAACACTTCTTTTCTCCTCGCGTCATCGCTCGTGGCCGTTTCACTCCTGTGCGCCACGGTACCCTTCGCGGAGACACAAACGCCGGTACAACTATTGAAGCCGCAAGTGGACGGGGGGAGACCACTCATGCAGGCACTGAAGGACAGAGGTTCTTCCCGTTCATTCAGTACTGAAAAGCTGCCTCTCCAGGTGCTTTCGAATCTTTTGTGGGCGGCATTCGGGATAAATCGGCCTGACTCGGGAAAGCGGACCGCGCCCTCAGCAGTGAATTGGCAGGAGACCGATATCTATGTTGCTACTGCCGACGGTCTTTACCTCTATGATGCTAAGGCGCAGCAGTTACAGCCAATTCTTTCTGAAGATATCAGGGCCATGACCGGTACTCAGCCATTCGTGAAAGAAGCGCCGGTCAACCTCATCTATGTGGCGGATTTTTCGCGCATGGGTACGGCGTCAAAGGAAGACAAAGATCTTTATTCAGCTGCTGATACCGGCTTTATTAGCGAAAATGTTTACCTGTTCTGTGCTTCCGAGGGGCTGTCGACCGTTGTGCGCGGGTCTATAGACAAGTCATCGCTTGCCAAGGTGATGAAACTTCGACCTGACCAAAAGATCATTCTCGCTCAAACTGTCGGATACCCGAAGAAGTAGAGACAGGTCTTGTGCGCGATGAACAGGCGTGAGTTCTTGATCACCGTTGCTGCAAGCATGGTCTCGGCCGCGGCAGGGCGAGGAGGAGAGGAGGCAGTGGCTGGGAAGGCACAGAGAAACCCTCAGCGCGGAAAAGCAAAAGTTTCTCTCGTCAGGACATCTGAGAGGGCGGCGGGGATCAAAAGGGCAATCGATCTCCTGGGGATAAACCCCGTGAAGGGACAGGACGTGCTGCTCAAACCGAACTTCAACACCGCAGATCCGTTCCCGGGCTCAACCCACAACGACACCCTAACGCATCTGATACTCCATCTCCATGCTAGGGGCGCAAAGAGCATTACCCTCGGAGAACGAAGCGGCCCCCCTAACACAGCAGACGTCCTGAAGGAAAAGGGGATCTATGATCTGTGTAGGAATCTCAGCGTGGGCCTCATCAATTTTGAAGAACTCCCTCCAGAGGATTGGGTTCGGATAAATCCGGAACAGAGCCACTGGATGAACGGTTTTGATGTGGCCAAGACCGTGCTCCATTCAAAGTGCATCGTCACCACCTGCTGCCTCAAGACTCACGGCTACGGAGGAGTCTTTACCATGTCCCTGAAGCTCTCTGTGGGATTCACCCGCAAGAGGAACATGACTGAACTCCATACGTCGTTTCTGAGCATGCGGAAGATGATCGCCGAGGTAAACCAGGCCTACACGCCGTCACTGATACTCCTGGACGGTATTGAGGCTTTCGTGGATGGGGGCCCCGGGAAGGGCACGAGAAAGAGGGGCGATGTCATCATCGCAGGGAGTGACCGGATCGCTATCGATGGGGTGGGGCTAGCCGTCTTAAAAGAGTTGGGCAGCAACAAAGCTATCATGGAGAAAAGGATTTTTGAGCAGGAGCAGATTGCGCGCGCCGTTGAACTGGGCCTGGGCGTATCCCGGCCCGAGGACATTGAAATTGTAACGGACGATGTTGACGGCAGGCGGTATGCGGAGCGTTTGAGGAAGATCCTGGGACAAGGCTGAAGTAGGCGTCCTGCAGCACGAGGATCATGTAGCCCCGATCATGAGCCTGAAGATAATTGGCCTTAAAACCATCAGCATCTTACTCATGAGCGTCGCATTCGGACCATACCGGAGACAAATTCCCAGGCAGGATTCAGCAGAGGTCATCCATGGCAATAATCAGAAAGATCCAAAAAGTGATCAAGAGCAAACCCACACTCGAAGGTGCAGGCGTGCACTTGAAGCGCGTTTTCGGATACAGCGAGGTCCCGTTGTTCGACCCCTTCCTTCTGCTTGACGATTTCCGTTCGGACAATCCCGAACACTATATCAAAGGATTCCCCTGGCACCCTCATCGCGGGATCGAGACGATCACCTATGTCCTCAAGGGCGACGTGAAGCACGGCGACAGCATGGGGAACAAGGGGGTCATTTCCTCTGGCGACACGCAGTGGATGACGGCGGGCAGCGGCATCATACATCAGGAAATGCCCAAGGGAGACGCTGGCGGAGTCATGGAAGGCTTTCAACTCTGGGCTAATCTCCCGAAATCCCAAAAGATGATGGACCCCCGCTACCGGGACGTAAAGAGCGAACAGGTCCCTGAGGTGGAGCTGGAGAATGGTACGAAAATTAAAATTATCTGCGGCACGGTGGATGGCAAGCAGGGTCCGGTCCGGGACATCGTGATCGACCCGGAATACCTCGATGTGTCGGTTCCTGCCAGGTCCGAATTGATTCACAGGACTAAGCGGGGGCATATGGTGTTTGCCTACGTCATAGGGGGGAAGGGCCTCTTCTGCAACGAGAAGGACCCCTACGCTTACGATGTAGGGGGAGTAAACTATTTCGACATGCAAAGAGAACCCTTCGTGCAGAACGGGATGCTCGTTCTCTTTGGCGACGGCGACCAGGTGACGGTGACGACGCAGAGCGATGCCGTACGCTTCCTGCTCATATCGGGAAAGCCGATTAAAGAGCCCGTAGCCTGGTACGGCCCGATCGTCATGAATACAGAAGAAGAGCTGCGGATCGCTTTTGAAGAATATCAAACCGGCTCGTTTATCAAGCACCGTTGAACGTAAAATTTAAGGAAAAGAGCTTCACCCCGTTAGGGGAAACGAGTTCAAATAATCTATCCTCCACACCATGCCGACCTTCACCCCGTCATTCAATCGTCCCTGTGCCTTTCCATCATACCGCCTCTTCCATAGCCGTGTTCAGGACCACCACGCTCTCCCCGGTCGTGACCCTCGCTGTAGCCTCTTCCCCTTTCATGCCTGTCCCAGTATTTTTCGCGCTCCCATGTTCGCCAATTTGCCCTGACCGTACTGTAGGGCATGCGTCCGTATCCGGGAGGGACGCGCCGGTAATAGGGCGGTAATCCACGAAGACCAGGAGGGACCTTCCCAACGGCGACAGTACCCCACGGTCCGTTATATCCGGCGGATATGAACCACTGTCCTCGGTAAGGGCGATACCAGTACCCGTGATAAAAGAAAATATCCACGCCCACATCAGGTGGATAATACACATAGGTACCAGGAATCACGATCATGGCAGGCGGTGCCGATATGACCAGCCCGGGCAGGGGGATCGTGACGTTTACATTTACCCCGGCATTGCTTTTCAACGGGGAAAGAAGACTGAACACCAAGAGCATGCTACTCACACCTATTGCAGTGAATATCTGTTTCTTCATCATGCCACCTCCTCGAACTCGTAAAACAATAGATTTTTTTCGCAATTCTGAGATCTATGACTGCATTCTGATATTTTGACACCTACGCAGAAATTTCGTTGAATCAGACAACCGGGCAGGATTTCAAACACTGGAAGACAAACGCCTTTATTTTTTTTGATATGATTCCAGGTGTATCCTTTTAAATTAAGGTACACTTCCCTTGGAAGCAGCGAATAGTGAGCGTATAAGGTCAGTAATACTTTTTCCCGAGTCACGTGATCAGGCCCACGAATCGAACCATAAATTTGCGCTATGATCTACATAGTAAAGGAGATCGTCATGACTGACGAGGCTTTAATGCGCATATTAACGATCAACAGCGGGTCTTCCAGCATCAAATTCTCGCTCTACCGCATGGGCAGCATTGAAACGCAGATGCTTTCAGGAAGCGCGATAGGCATAGGCCTCGCTTCTGGCCTCTTCCACACCACGGATGCTGAAGGAAAGACGGAGATCGAAAGAAAACTCAGGCTGCGGGACCATGGTGCGGCTTTGCATGAGATAATCAACTGCTTGCAAAGCAACGCGGTTGACCGTGATGTGGATGCTGTGGGCCACCGCCTGGTGCATGGTGGGAGCGCATACGCTGAACCGCATCTGATTACCGCCGGAGTGTTGACCGCGCTCGAGGGGCTGGTTCCTTTTGCGCCTGACCATCTCCCGCATGAGATCGGTGCCATAAAAGAATTCACCCGTTCCTATCCGGGCCTGAAGCAGGTCGCCTGCTTTGACACCGCCTTTCACCGGACCATGCCTGAGGTAGCACAGCAGTACGCACTTCCCCGTGAGATCCGGCAGCATGGAGTTTTGCGGTATGGTTTCCATGGCCTGTCCTATGAATACATCCTGAGTGAACTCCGGAAAAAAGAAGGACGGGAAGCAACGGACGGCAGGGTGATCATTGCCCACCTTGGAAACGGGGCGAGCATGGGCGCTTTCCGACACGGTAAAAGCGTGGACACAACTATGGGGTTCACCCCTGCCGGGGGGCTAGCGATGAGCACGCGTTCGGGCGATCTGGACCCGGGAGTTATCGTTTACCTTCTCAAGGACAAAGGCATGGACGCCGCCGCTGTAAACCGCATGGTAAACAACCAGGCCGGACTCCTGGGCGTATCGGGCATAAGCTCGGACATGAAAGTGCTGCTGGATGAGGAAACAAGAAATCCGCATGCAGCTGAAGCCGTGGAGCTGTTTTGTTACCAAGCCAGGAAGTTCCTGGGCGCCCTCTGCGCTGTGTTAGGCGGGCTGGATACGCTGATCTTTACCGGTGGCATCGGAGAAAACGCGCCGCCAATTCGTGAGCGCATCTGTAAGGACACGGAGTATCTGGGCATCCGTTTCGATAAAGATCTCAATCGGGGAAATGCCTCCATAATATCCCGGAACGGGAGCTCAGCCGTCGTTCGCGTAATGAAAACCAACGAAGAACTTATGATTGCCCGTCACACTTATGATCACATCAAGAATACAACAGATGCCGCAGTCCTTAAGCAGAAGATACAATAAGCCGTACGTCCATTGCAAACACGGGCAACCGCATGACGTACACAAGTCAAGGCATCCATACAGGAGGTCCCTATGCCTGACGCTCTCTCCCCGGAACAGCTCAAAACCATGAACGCTTACTGGCGTGCGGCAAACTACCTTTCGATCGGACAGATCTATCTCTATGATAATCCGCTCCTCAAGGAGCCCTTGAAGTTGGAGCACATAAAACCCAGGCTTCTGGGACACTGGGGCACCACACCCGGGCTCAACTTCATCTACGTGCACCTTAACCGCATGATCAAGACTCATGACCTCAATGTCATTTTCATCTGCGGGCCTGGTCATGGAGGTCCCGGCTTGGTCGCCAACACGTATCTCGAGGGCACGTACAGCGAATTTTATCCCCACATATCCCGTGATGCCGAGGGTATGAAGGAGCTCTTCAAACAGTTCTCGTTTCCCGGCGGCATTCCGAGCCATGCCGCCCCGGAGACGCCCGGGTCCATCAACGAAGGAGGAGAGCTCGGGTATTCGGTCTCCCATGCGTTCGGGGCTGTCTTCGACAATCCCGATCTCATTGCAGCCTGCGTGATAGGCGACGGTGAGGCCGAGACCGGCCCCCTTGCCGCCGCATGGCATTCTAACAAGTTCCTGAACCCCATCACCGACGGGGCAGTGCTTCCCATCCTGCATCTCAATGGTTTCAAAATCGCCAATCCGACCGTGCTTGCACGGATCAGTCATGAAGAATTGCACGGACTGTTCACCGGCTACGGTTACCAACCCTTCCTTGTCGAGGGATCGGATCCCGAACTTATGCACCAGAAGATGGCTGAAACTCTGAACATGGCCATTGCCGAGATAAGATCAATCCAGAAAGAAGCACGAAGCAGCGGGGTCGCGAAACGTCCCCTCTGGCCGATGATCATCCTTCGAACTCCCAAGGGCTGGACAGGTCCGAAGGAGGTCGACGGCAAGAAAACAGAGTGCTTCTGGCGGTCTCATCAGGTCCCCCTTACCGATATGGCAACGAAGCCGGAGCATGTAAAATTGCTTGAAGCGTGGATGAAGAGCTACAAGCCGGAAGAGCTCTTTGACGAACACGGAAAGCTCGTTCCGGAACTGGTTGAATTGGCCCCCCGGGGGGATCGGCGCATGGGCGCCAATCCCCATGCCAACGGCGGCCTGCTGCTGAAAGAACTGACGATGCCGGACTTCCAGCATTATGCGGTTGACGTGCCTCAACCCGGTCAGGCTTCGGCCGAGGCCACCAGAATACTCGGCACTTTTTTACGGGATGTCATGAAGCTCAACAGGGAGAACAGGAATTTCCGGGTCATGGGCCCTGATGAAACCTCTTCGAACCGGCTCGATGCCCTCTTTGAAGTGACGGACAGGGTATGGATGGCAGACACGATCCCCGAGGATGAAAACCTCTCGCCTGAAGGCCGTGTGATGGAGATCCTGAGCGAGCATACCTGCCAAGGCTGGCTTGAAGGATATCTCCTCGCGGGGAGGCATGGGTTCTTCTCCTGCTATGAGGCCTTTATCCACATCGTCGATTCCATGTTCAATCAACACGCCAAGTGGCTTAAGGTGGCCAACAAAGAAATTCCCTGGCGGAGACCCATCGCCTCCCTCAACTACCTTCTGACGTCCCATGTCTGGCGGCAGGACCATAACGGATTCAGCCACCAGGACCCGGGATTTATCGATCATGTGGTTAATAAAAAAGCGGATATCGTCCGGGTATACTTGCCGCCCGATGCCAATACCCTTCTCTCCGTAGCTGACCACTGCCTGCGGAGCTGCAACAAGATAAACGTGATCGTGGCAGGCAAGCAGCTTGAACCGCAATGGCTCGACATGGACGCAGCCATCAAGCACTGCACGTCGGGGATTGGCATCTGGGAGTGGGCGAGCAATGACAAAGGGATGGAGCCGGATGTGGTCATGGCATGCGCCGGGGACGTGCCAACGCTCGAAACCCTTGCCGCCGTTGAGTCGCTCCGCCACTATGCTCCGGACCTGAAAATACGGGTGATCAACGTGGTGGACCTTATGACGCTGCAGCCCCAGGAAGAGCATCCCCACGGCCTTTCCACCAGGGAGTTCGACACGCTCTTCACGGTCGATAAGCCGATTATCTTCGCCTATCATGGCTATCCCTGGCTGATCCATCGCTTGACCTACAGGCGCACGAACCACAAAAATCTCCACGTCCGCGGGTATAAAGAGGAGGGGACCACCACCACTCCCTTTGACATGGTCGTTCGCAACGATCTGGACCGCTTCCACCTCGTGGCCGATGTGGTCGACCGCGTACCGGAACTGGGCCTTATAACTGCCTACGTCAAGCAGGCCATCCGCGATAAGCTGGTCGAACACCGGGAGTATATTGCGAAGTATGGTCAGGATATGCCCGAGATCAGGGGATGGACATGGAACGGAACGATCTCACCGCTATCAGGAAGGACGTGAAGGAGACGGTTGGCGAACCACCTCTCATGCGGCCTATATATAGTCTTCCCGTCTTACCACGCCGACAGGGATTTCTCCTTTCAGGAAATGCTTTATATTTTCGGCAGCCCGCATGGTCCCTTCGTCTGTTATGCCGGGGACCATCGCTGAATTATGCGGTGAACCTAGGACATTCGGCAGCGTCAAAAAGGGATAATTCGTGCAAAACTCACCGGAGCGGAACGGTTCGATCCACCAGGCGTCTATCCCCGCCAGGAACTCAGGATGGATGGAAAGATGAGCATAGAGAGCCCCCTCGTCGATAATATCTCCCCGCGCCACGTTGATGAGAATCGCATTTGGCTTCATCCATTCGAGCTCGCGCTTTCCGATCAGACCTCGCGTCGCCTTGGTCAGCGGCAGAGAAATGACCACCACGTCCGACGAGGAGATGACCCGCTGAAGATCGTTCAGAGTGCCGATGAACTCAACGGGTTCTTCTGTCCTGCCGCTGGTGTTCACGGCATAGATCCGAGCCCCAAGGGCGCGCATCAGGCGGGCTGTGGCGCGACCGATGCCACCAAACCCGAGGATCCCACATACGCACCCGCGCAGCCTGCGATTGAGTCTGGACTGGTTGAACTCACCCCGTGCCATGCCTTGATGTCCCCTGGAAAGGTTCTTTGCGAGGGCCAGCGTCATGGCGAGGACATGCTCTGCCATGGGGTCCGCGTACGCCCCCACGTTGCTTGCGATGACAATGCCCGGGGGCAGCCCGGTAAAAGGCACATGGTCGGCACCGGCGGAGAGGAGCTGGATCATCCGCACGTTTGTGAGCCAGCCGAGTTCGCCGGGTCCCAGTTCCTTCGGCAGATTCCACGACAGGAGCACACTTGCACCAACGAGTGTTTGTTCCCGCAGCCCGGAAGGCATATCAGCGAGAAAGGAAAGCCTCACCTCCTCGCCGAAGATCTCTTTGAGCAATGCGCGCTTTGCTTCGCTAATGGTATAGGTTACGACAAGGTGATGTCTTTCCATACTCTCTCCTTAAATAAACATCATACTTAGGTCGAGTTTCATTTTTTTGGTCTCTCTTTAAAAGGTAGCACCGGGCCTGACATTGTCAACTCCATGAGAGAAAAAACGTCCCCGTCTATTTTTCAGGTGACTTTTCTCAGTCCTGGCACAAACTGAACAGCTCCTGTCAGGGGAAGGACGCTCCTCCGACACTTTTGCTATATACTAGTGAACAGAAAAAAATGATTGTTATTCTCCTGTAGATATGAGATATGATATGCTGGAACTGCCCGATATCCTCGTCTACATAGAAGCGCTGGAGAGGCGCATTCTTAATCAGCGTCTGTTCTATGCGCGAATCGCCCATCCCTTTCTTCTTCGTACTGCAGAGCCGCCGGTGTCGGCAGCAGAGAACAAGCGGGTGCTTGAACTTCGCCCCATCGGCAAGCGTATTGCCATTGGTCTTGAGGACGAGTTATGGCTCCTCGTTCACCTAATGATCATGGGACGGATGCATTGGCGGAAGCCCGGTGCCGTTCTGAGGGGCAAGGGGGACCTCGCAGCCTTTGACTTCCCGAACGGGAGCCTGGTGCTCTCCGAGTCCGGAACGAAGAAACAGGCTTCGCTCCATATCGTTCAGGGTCATACAGATCTTCACACTTTTGACCCGGGCGGCATCGATGTCCTTCAATCCGACCTTGAAACGTTCTCCGCGACGCTCACGCGGACTAACCACACATTGAAGCGTGCTTTGAACGATCCACACCTCTTCAGCGGTATCGGCAACGCCTATTCCGACGAGATCCTGTTCCGGGCAAGACTGTCGCCTGTGGCCCTGGCCCGGCGCCTCACGCCCGAGGAGATCAAGGGCCTGTATTACGCATCACGGGACACGATACTGGAATGGATCGATCGACTGCGGCGTGAAATGAGAGACGGATTCCCGGAAAAGGTCACCGCCTTTCGCAAGGACATGGCAGTCCATGGCCGGTATGGTCAGCCCTGTCCGGCGTGCGGCTCGCCGGTGCAGAGAATACGCTATGCAGCGAACGAGTCGAACTACTGTGCGCGATGCCAGACCGGTGGCAGACTCCTGGCCGATCGAGCGCTTTCCCGGCTATTGAAGCATGACTGGCCGCGGACCATTGACGATCTCGAGAAGCGCCATGGCCATTGAACGAAGATCCTTTTTACTCACGTCCGCCCCCCACGAGAATCTCATGGCTTATAGTACATGAGCTGCCGAGCAGAAGGCGATACGTCACGGATGAGTTTCCGCATTTCCTCGTCCGTCATGGGCTCGAAGGAGCGGGCAAACTTGACATTCTCCTCGAGCTGGAGGACGTCATCACAGCCGATGACGATATTCGTGACCGGCTGGGAAAGCGCGAAGCGCAGGAAGGGCTCCATGCTCTTGTACCAGGGCAGCCGCTCCGCAAGGCCTCGGAAATAAACCTTCATTCCGATGATTCCCATGTTCTTCTGCCGTGCATGAGGGAGCACATGCTCAAGGAAGCTCCTGTACTCCGGTTCTCCCGGGTTGGCAGGCAGGAGCACGGTATCGAAGTCGAAGAACGCGATGCATTTGTTGATAATGAAGGGATCGTGGTGCCCGGTAATGCCGATGAATCTCGTCAAGCCCTTTTCCTTCGCCTCCAGAAAGGCCTCGATGGCGCCCCCGGGGCGGAATACCTGCTCGACGTCGTCAGTGGTCCTCACATCATGCACCTGCCAGAGGTCCAAGTGATCGGTTCCAAGGTTCCTTAAGGTTTCCTCGAGGTGATTGAGCGCGCCTCTCTTGTCTCGTGCGTGCGATTTGCTTGACAAGAATATACCCTTCCTTCGCTCCTTCAATGCTTTCCCGTAATACGATTCACTTCCCGAATATGCCCGCGCTGATTCGCAGTAGTTGATCCCCAGATCCAATGCGCGGTTGATGAGGGCATACGCTTCCTTATCATGATCGTAAGTCCTTAGGACCCCCTCGCCGCCCAGGCCGAGGATGGTCACGTCGACGCCGGTTTTACCGAGTATTCTCTTTGGAATGTTCATAGGAAAAGTATATCACAGGACGCGAGCAGGTCGCCACGACGACAGCCTCTCTTCCCTTTACATTCTGCTCACGATATGCTAAAAATTCGACATGAGGTTATTAAGTCCAGCGGCGGTTCTGCTCTGCATGCTGATGTTTTCGTCGACTGCCTTTCCCGCCGCTTCCGGATTTTCCGGCCTTCCTGTGACCGCGATCGTGATCAAGAATGACCTCGGCAACCCTTGGCCTCATCCCGAACAGGTCCTGCCGCTGATCGAGGTAAAACCCGGCGACCATTTTTCCAGCCAGGCCATCAGGGACGGCATCGGTTATCTCTATCTCAAAGGCCTGTTCAGAGACATCCGCGTGGACGGGTTTCCCGACGGTGACGGCGTGCGGCTCGAGTACACACTGTTCCCCATCACCGTGGTGGACAATATCGTGATCAACGGCAATCACGCCTTGTCCAGGGGCAAGATACTGGAAGTGCTCACCGGCGTTGAAGGGAAGGAATTGCGCGAGGAAAAGCTGCCCGGGTACAAGGCTAATATTATAGCGCTTTATCAGTCCGAGGGATTCTATAACGCCCTCGTCAGTTTTCAAGCCAGACCGCTGAAGGATCCCCATCACGTGGCACTGCTTGTTAATATCCAGCAGGAGGGTAAACCGACGATCCTCGAGGAGGTCCACTTCACCGGGAATACGGTATTCAAGGAGAAAGACCTGCTCAAGATCATGAAAAGCAAAATGGGCGACCGACTCCGGACCGACCTGCTCCTGGATACCGACGTCGAGGCCATACGTCAGAAATATGCTAAAGCCGGCTATCCGGCGGCCAAGCCCGGCCCGGTGAACGTGAGCTTCCGGGACGGGAAGGCATACGTCACCATCCAGGTAAGCGAAGGCCCGAAAGTGACGGTGAAGTTTACAGGGAACCACGCATTCAGCTCAAGCAAGCTCAGGGATGCTCTCCTGATCTGGTCGGAGCACGACGTGTCCGATGCCATTATCGCAAGCAGCACAGACAAGATCAGAAGCCTTTATTATGATGATGGATACGCAAACGTCAGCGTGGGCGTTATGAAAACCGAGGCACCCGGTTCGCTCGACCTGGAGTTCTCGATCCAAGAAGGGCTGCGGGAGACGGTCCTGAAGATCGACGTCCGCGGCAACACCTACTTCCCGACCAAGCAGATCAAGGGAGAGATGTCCCTCCGTGAGTCCGGCTGGTTCACGTCGACCCCCTACCGCGAGGACCTCCTGGACAGGGACATGGATTACATACACGACCGCTACGTGGACGCGGGGTTCCTCGCGGTGAGCGTGAAGAAAACGGTCACCTTTGTCGAGGACGGGAAGGCCGTGGTCGAGATCGACATCGATGAGGGACCGCAGACGAGGACGGGGACCGTGACCTTCGAAGGGGATACGGCTTTCACCGCAGCTGAACTTCTCGGTATTGTGAGCCTCAAGCCAGGAGCGCCATACAACGAACGGCTCGTGGATGAGGACCGCTACCGCATCCTGTCAGCCTATTCCAACAAGGGCTATCTCTACGCCAAGGTGGACGTGGAGAAAAAAACTGCTGACGGCACCGTTGACATCAAATATAAAATATCCGAAGATCTTCAGGTGAAGATCGGCAGGATCATCCTGCGGGGGAATGAGAAAACCAAAGATAGCGTGATCATGCGTGAGCTCCTCGTAAAACCTGGGGGGCCCTATGACTACGGGGCTGTCCTCAAGAGCCAGCAGCGGATATACCGCTACGGTTATTTCGGCCTGGCGCGGTTTGAGCCACTGCACCCGGAAGAAAAAGATTATGTCAAGGACCTGCTGTTATCACTCGAAGAGCGGCCTGCCGGCTCCGTGGAGTTCGGCGTGGGATATGGTGACCTTGACCACTTCAGGAGTTCCGTTGAGGTCGCGTACCGGAACCTCTGGAACAGCGCCCACTACGCGGGCATAAGGTTCGAGGAGAGCACCATCCTGTCGCGGGTGGTCCTGAACTATCAGCAGCCCTGGGCCTTCGGGTACAACCTGCAGGGGAAGTTCGCCCTGCTCTGGTCTGATCAGAAAAATATCAACTCGGATACGCGAGAAATTTACTACGAGACCCGCAGTAACTCGGCGTCCTACGGTGTGGAGAAGGCCCTGGACCATGTCAAAGCTTCGCTCACCTATCAATACGAAAATGTGGATAACTACAACGTCGAACCGGGGGCTATCCTTTCGCCTGAGGATGTGGGCTTTGTATTTATCAGCAGCATCAGCCCTTCACTGATCTGGGACCTACGCGACAACATCTTCAATCCCCGCACGGGTGCCTTGTACGGCGTCGTCATCAAAGAGGCATTGAAGCAGTTAGGTTCTGAGGCAGACTTTACCAAGGTGTCCGTCCAGAGCAGCTGGTATATCCCTTCGGGAGCAGACTCCGTGGTGGCACTGTCTGCACGCGTTGGGATGGCATGGCCGCATCGCGATACGATCGAGGTGCCGATCCATGAACGGTTCTATCTCGGAGGCAGCACGACGGTGCGCGGATATACCCAGGATTCCGTGGGACCTCAAGCCGGCAGTCCCCTCGTCCCGACCGGCGGCGACAGTATGCTGCTGTTCAATGCGGAGTACCGTTGGAACGTGACCAAGAGCTTTGGGCTTGTCCTGTTCTCGGATGCCGGCAATGTCTGGATTGGCCAGGATCTGCATATCGACGACCTCCGTGCCTCGTACGGTGCGGGAATCCGCTATGGAACTCCCATCGGGCCGCTCCGGATAGACTACGGCCAGAAGATCCACCGTCGGCCCGGGGAAAGCCCGGGAGAGATCCATTTTAATATCGGGCACACGTTCTGACAGGGTGTAATGCTGCCCAAACCGAGAAAGCACGGAGCGCAAAGTGCATCGTGTCTCTTGTGCTGTGAGCTCTGAGCTCATGCCCAAGGCGCCGTCCCGCTGGACGGCACGGCCCGTTGGTGGTATTATTAAACTGTCTTTACGGCATGCACGTGAAATATGTTGTCTGCTGTTGCTGTGAACGGTGAAGGCGAAGGAAGAAGCATTATATGAAAATACACAGAAGACTTATCCTCCTGGTCGGCCTTGGGATGCTGCTGATCCTCTTGATCACGGTCCTGTCGCTCGAGGACATCAGCGGGGCTTTTTCCCGCACCACGAGAGAACTTGCGCAGAGCTCGCTCGAGTATGAAAAGATATGGGACATCGAAAAGTCGATCGCCGACGTGTCTCTTGCCATGCACAACTTCGTCGAGACCGGTAATGAGTCCTACCAAAGGACGTACGCGGCCGCGCTCAAGGAGTTACGTCAGACGCTAAATGATATATCCGTCATCGATCTCAACCAGAAGGAGACGGCGATCATTGCACCCCTCATTGTTGATACCCGGGAAATGGAGAAAAAAGCCGACCGCATCCTCTCCCTGCGGTCGCCGGCAGAGGAGAATCGGGCGCTTGCACAGAACCTCCTGGCCGGCCTCGACAGCCTGTTCATGCGGCTGGAGAAGGACATTGTACGGTACCAGAATGAACATGCTGCCCAGATGGGCATGATCATGAGGCAGATACGCGATAATAAGGTGAGGACCAACCTCCTGTTCATCATGATCCTTTGCACGTCCGCGGGATTTCTCCTTGCATTCGGCATGTATATCCACCGGAAGGTGTCCGCCCCCCTGAGCGACATGTGGATGGGGACCGAGGAGATCAGCCGGGGCAACCTCGACTACCAGATGAAGCTGCGCGGCGACGGCGATATCGCCAGACTGGGGGAACGCTTCAATCAGATGGCCCAGAAGCTCCAAGGGTCCTATGCAGATCTTGAACGGAAACTTCTCGACCGTACCCGCGAGCTCGCGGCGCTCGATTCAGTTGCCCTTGCGCTGAGCCATGCCGAGAACCTCAAGGATGTGCTCAATAAGTCTCTGCTCAAGATCCTGGACAGCCTGTCCGACATAGAGCCAAAGGGAGGGGTTTTCCTGTGCGATCCGGCCGGGGATGTCATGCGCCTTACGGCCCAGAAGGGGCTTGATCCGGAGTTCGTACAGCGCGAGGAAACGATCAAGATGGGAGAATGTCTCTGCGGCATGGTAGCGCAGACCGGGGAGATGATGTTCACGGAACAGGGATGCTCCGATCCGCGCCATACGCGCCTCCTCGGTGAAAAATGGCATTCTCATATCATCATTCCCATGAAATCGCGGGGGGTCGTGCTGGGGGTCATATTCCTGTACCCCAAAAAGGGATTCGCGCTGAAGCCTTCAGATGTCCAGATGCTCGAGGCCATCGGTGTGCAGCTCGGCATGGCCGTTGAGAATTTAAGGCTCTATGCAGAAGTGAAGGAGTCGAGCGAAAAATACTGGGACCTCTTCGAAAACGCCCGGGACATTCTCTTTACCATGGATACCGAAGGCAGGCTCACCGCAGTCAACAAGGCCGCCGAAAAATTCTCCGGATATTCGAAGGTCGAACTCGCCGGGGAGAGTGTCCTCGATTTTCTCACGCCCGAGGGGGCTGACGCCGCAAAGCGGGTGCTTGCCGGCGAGCACAGGAGCACGAACCGGATGATCGAGTTCGAGGTCGTGAAGAAGGATGGCAGCCACGCATTCATTGAGGTAAGCGCACGGAAGATGTTCAGGGGGCGGCAGGCGGCGGGCTTCCAGGTTTCGGCGAGAGACGTAACGGAGCGGAAAAATCTCAGGGAATTGCTCGTCAAGGCCGAGCGTCTCGGCGCCATCGGTCAGGTAGGGATCGCGGTCCGGCACGAAATCAACAACCCCCTCACCACGGTCATCGGCAACACCGAACTGCTGATCGAGCGCTATGAGAATACAGATCCCGATCTCAAGGCGCGGCTTGATATTATCTTGAACAATGCGCTCAGAATAGCGGAGATTGTGAAGCGGCTCGAAGGCATCAGACAGGACAAGGTCGTGGAATATCTCAGGGGCGTCACGATGACGGACCTGAAGCAGGGATAGCGGGGATATTGAGAATTGCTCATGTCAAAATCCAAATTTCAAATATTCGATTTCCAATCTATAGTCAAGCTCGCCATATGGTTGTGTCGTGTGTCGATTACACCAGTGGCTCTCCTAGTGCTCGTCCTCCCCTGCGCAGCATACGCCGAGCTCATTGACCGCATAGTCGCGGCCGTGAATTACGAGGTGATCACTTGGAGCGACCTTGAACAGGCAGTCCGTTTCAATGCCGCGCTTTCCGGCGGCAGCCGCGAAGGGGAACGGTTGCGGACAGAGACCCTCGAGGGGTTGATCAACAGGCAGCTGCTCATCCAGGAGGCAGGCAGACTCCGGTTCGTGGAGGTATCGGCCCAGGATATAAGCGCGGAAGACGAAAAGCTCCGGAAGCGGTTCGGGTCAGACAAGGAGTTCTCGGATTTTCTTGCCGGGCTGGACATGACCAGGGGACAATTGGACCGCATGCTGGGCCAGCGGCTCCTCGCGGAGCGGTTCGTGGAGAAAAAAATCGGGATCTTCGTCCGGGTGAGCCGTGAAGAGTCACAGCATTATTATGAAGCCCATCCTTTGGAGTTCAAGGGGAAGCGGTTCGAGGATGTCCAGAGGCAAATTACGGCACTGCTCTACCAGGACAAGTTCGGACGGCAGGTGGAGCAGTACCTCGTCGAGCTCCGCGGCAAGGCTGATGTGCGGATAAATTCGTGACGAAAGACGAGAAGGCACTTCTTCGTGAGCAGATTGAACGACCGTTGCTGATCATACATATCGTACAAGGAGCGTAACGATGAAAAAATTTATGTTTGCTGTTCTCGCATCCCTCCTTCTTCCCGCGCTCTCCGGCTGTGCTTTCATCAAGGTCTCTCTTGCGCCGGAGGTCCAGCCGCTCGAGGAGCACGTGCTTTCGGGAGAAGGCAAGGATAAGATTGTGCTTATGGATATTACGGGCGTGATCACGAGCGAGGAAGGCATCTCGGCTATCGGTGGCACCAAGAAACCAGGCATGCTCGCCGAAATGCGGGAAGGATTTGACCGTGCGCGCAAGGACCGGAACGTCAAGGCCGTCGTGCTCAGGATCAACAGCCCCGGCGGCGGAGTGACCGCCTCTGACACGCTCTACCACGAGATCAAAAAATTTAAGATGGAAACGGGGGTGAAGGTCATCGCTCACTTCCTCGACGCGGGCACCTCCGGTGCGTACTACGCGGCGCTCGCTTCGGACAGGATAACGGCGCAGCCTACGAGCATTACCGGCAGTATTGGCGTAATCATGCTCCGTATAGACGCTACCGGTCTAATGCAGAAGATAGGGGTGCAGACGCTCGAAATATCCTCCGGAGAGCAGAAGGGCATGGGCTCGCCGTTCCGTCCCGTCTCCGCCGAGGAGAAGAAGATATTCCAAGCGATGATCGACAGCCTCTATGGCAGGTTCGTAGGTGTTGTCGCCGACGAACGAAAAATGTCCCCCGAGCGTGTGCGGCAGTTGGCCGATGGCCGCGTCTACACGAGCCAGGAGGCAAAGGATGCGGGACTCATCGACGACATCGGCTACCTTGACGATGCGATCGTGCAGGCAAGGAAGCTGGCGAACCTTGAGCGCGCGACGGTCGTTACCTATCTGAGGCCTGGAGATTATCGGCCCAACATCTATTCCATGAACGTGATCAACATCAACTTTGGCGATCTTGCCGGACCAGGGGTCAGGCTCGCCTATCTGTGGTGGCCTTAGAAATACCGCGTAACGCATGCCGCGTAGTGAGTTGCGAGAAGCAAGAGATGATGTTCCGTCATGCGGGAGGAGTGTATCGGAAGGCCCGCGAATATCGAGTGATCAGCGCCGGGCGTAGAAAGATATCCGACATCCTGACATGCAGGACAGAGGGCCTTTTATGAAAAAAACGCTTCTGCTCCTTTGCGCTCAGTGCTCACCCGTGTACTTCTGCAAAGATTGACGTTCGGAGCAAGGGGGGGCATGCTCAGAGACAATATCGTGGTCCATTATCTGGAAGCGGGCCAGGGTTCGGCGCTCGTCCTTCTCTACGGGCTCGGCCTTTCTTCCGCCGTCTGGAGACGATATCGGTATTCTCGCCAAGACGTACGGGGGAATCGCACCCCACCTTCCGGCTTACGGAAAATCAGACGTACCGCGGGCCGATTATTCCATCGATTACCATGCAGCCATGCTCAAGGAGTTTATCGATGCCCTGGACAAGAGCAAGGTAGCCATCGCCGGAAAGACGGCCTGACAGAGGTTCTGTCTTCACTGCGGGCTACTTGCTCTCGGCTTGTACCCTTAAGGATTCTATCTGATTAAGAGCCTAACGTGCGTGATCTGCTGGACGTCTGCCTATCATGTCAGAAAGATAATCCTTGAATCCTTCCCGTTGTTTGTGGTAAATTTGCTACACTGCGGTTTTGCGGGGGGAGCGTGGTATGGGCAAAAGCCTCTGGATTTCCATCCTCATTATACTACTGCCATACGGACTGTCACATGCCTCCAATTTACAGACACCCGAACAGAAATACCGTATTGCGGACAAGCTGTTCGCCGCGGCCCGGTATAAGGAAGCCATCCCCTTGTACCAGCTGCTCCTCACCTCACCTCCCGAGCGGGTCCCCCTCAGCGATATTTACACCCGGATCGGTGACAGTTATTTCCGCCTCGGGGAGTATAAGAACGCGCTTCCGGCATACCGTTCCGCCCTCGGCAGCCAGAAAACTTCTGAGCGGCCCGCGACGCAGTACTGGGTTGCATTTTGCTGCTTGCTGATGGGCAATGACGCCGAAGCAGTGACCGAATTCCTGAAGATTCCCGAACTCTATCCCTCCTCGGGCATGTGGGTCGGTACGGCATATTATTGGGCAGGCAGGGCATCCGAGCGCAGGGGTAAGACAGAGGACGCTGCAAAGTACTACCGGGAGGCTGGAGGGAACGGCCGCTCCAACCAAGGGCGGTTTGCTCTTGAGAAAGCCGCGGCAGTGCAGGGGAAATAGAGAGACGAAAGAAAAAGAACCATAAATGCTTAAAGAACTTAACATCAGAAATTTTGCAATCATCGACCAGCTCCGCGTGGAGTTTGCGCCCGGACTGAACGTGTTCACCGGTGAGACCGGGGCAGGCAAGTCCATCGTTGTCGACGCGCTTAATCTCGCTTTGGGTGAGCGTGCAAGCACTGACCTCATCCGCACCGGTTGCCAGGAGGCAGTGGTGGAGGCTGCTTTTGAGCTGAACGGCCGAGGCACAGCTGAAATCACCTCGTTGCTTTCCGAGCAGGGCATAGAGGTAAACCCGGGAGAAGATCTGATCGTGCGCCGGGTGCTTTCGTCATCGGGAAAGAACAGGGTATATATCAACGGGAGCCTGACGAATCTCAATACGCTTACAGCACTCGGCGCGTGTCTCGCCGACATCCACGGCCAGCACGAGCACCAATCGCTCCTATCACTTGAGCGCCAAATGGATCTGCTCGATTCCTTCGGGGGGCTGTCCGAGTTCCGCGAAGTCCTGTCAGATGCTTATCACCGGTTGCAGGGTGTCAGGAAGGAGCTGGCTCTGCTCGAAGCAGGCGAGCGCGACCGGGCGCAGCGCGAGGACATGCTCCGGTTCCAGAAGAATGAGATAGAGGCGGCGATGCTCAAGCCGGGCGAGGATCGGGGTCTGGCGGACGAGCAGAAGCTTCTGTCCAATTCAGAAAAGATTGCCGGACTGTCGCATGCCGCTGACGAGGCGCTTTATTCATCGGAGAACTCGGTCCTCACCGGTCTTAAGAAAGCCATGAACAACCTTCGGGATATCGCAGCCATCGACAGTCGGTTGGCGCCGGTGGTCGAGCTCTGCGAAGCAGGCCGGGCACAGATTGAAGAGGCTTCCCGTGAGGTTTCCGCCTATGCCGACCGCGTGGAATTCGATCCTGATCGGCTCGAACAGATCGGCGATAGGCTCGACTTGCTCCAGAAGCTGAAAAGGAAGTATGGGAGCACCATCGATGAGATCATCGAGTTCGGAAAGAGAGCCTCGGCCGAGCTTGAGCGCATTGAGCGGAGCACCGACGAAATCGAAGGGCTGAGGAAAGAGATCCAGTTGATCAAATACGGGCTTACCACGAAAGCGCAGGAGCTCACAAAGAAGCGCGGCGCGGCATCGCGGGTGCTTGAAAAAAAGATCGAGGCCGAGCTATCTCATCTCGGCATGAAGAAGACGACCTTTAACGTGACAATCACTCAGGAGCCGGGGCAGGATACGCTCGACGGCCATAAGCTCGGCCCGCGCGGCGCAGACCGTGTGGAATTCCTCATTTCTCCAAACCCTGGTGAGGAGCCCAAGCCGCTCGTGAAGATCGCCTCGGGCGGCGAACTGTCGCGCATCATGCTTGCGCTCAAGACCGTACTGGTGGAGGGCGATAGCATCCCCACGCTCGTCTTCGATGAAGTGGACGCCGGCATCGGTGGCGCGGTTGCCGAAGAGGTCGGCAAAAAGCTCAAGAGCGTGGCAACGAAGCGGCAGGTTTTCTGCATCACCCACCTGCCGCAGATAGCGAGCATGGCGACAAGCCATTACGGTGTATCCAAGTCCGTGAAGAAGGACCGGACGAACACAGAGGTCCGGCTGCTCGATAAGAGGGAGCGTGTGGATGAAATCGCACGCATGCTCGGCGGCAAGATCATCACCGAGGCGACGCTTAAGCACGCTGAAGAGATGATCGAGAGAGGAAGCGCCTAGTTCATCCCGTAAGATAGAGGAAGGGTTTTCAATCCGTTTGATTGACGTATTTTCACGATTTTGTATTTATGCTGGTAACGTTTTGCTGCGGACCATTTTTGACATCGGGGAATCGCGGATTTCAGCGTGCGGCATGCCCCTTACCGCGAACCTCTCCCCCGCAGATAGGCGCGGAAGAGAAAAGCGTCCTCGCCCCGTGCGGCGTTGATTCAGGGGAGGGGAACATCATCTCGAGGGGAAGAAACGGAGCGAATACATGGGGAAGGTCGTTATCAACACAAAATACTGCAAGGGATGCGCGCTCTGCACCAGCGCATGTGTGAAAGAGCTGCTGAAGATCGGTTCGGCCTTTAACAAGAGCGGCTACTATACCGTCGAGTTCTGCGGAGAGGAGGGCGCGTGCACCGGCTGCGCGCTTTGTGCCGAGATGTGTCCTGATGTGGCGATCGAGGTCTGGAAATAATAATTCAGAACTTCTGCCCCTGAGACAGGGAGACACAGAAGAGGAAGCACTAAATTCGGAACATTAATCTTCAAGGAAGATCGAACGGTTTGATGATTTACTCTTGCATTTTTGAATTTGCCTGACGTCAGGATTAAGATTTTCTCGTGACCTCTGTGCCTCTGTTGCAAAAACTAAAAGATCAAGGAACGATATATGCCAAAAGTGCTTATCACCGGAAATGAAGCTTTGGCTGAAGCAGCGGTACGAGCCGGCTGCAGACGCTATTTCGGATATCCCATTACGCCGCAGAACGAGATCCCGGAATACCTGTCGCGCCGCCTACGGGAATTGGGCGGGACCTTTGTACAGGCCGAGAGTGAGATAGCGGCCATCAATATGGTCTACGGTGCCGCAGCTGTTGGCGAGCGCGCCATGACCTCGTCGTCCAGTCCCGGCATCAGTCTGATGCAGGAGGCGCTCTCGTTCATGGCCGCTTCGGAGCTGCCAGCCGTGATTGTGAACATGCAGCGCGGCGGACCGGGACTCGGGAACATCGGGCCATCCCAGGCCGATTACTTCCAGGCAGTGAAAGGCGGCGGGCATGGAGATTACAGGCTGCTCGTTTACGCGCCGTCAAACCTTCAGGAGATTGTGGATCTCACGGTCCGCGCATTTGACAAGGCCGACGAGTATCGCAATCCCGTCATGATCCTGGGCGATGGTGTGCTCGGCCAGATGATGGAGCCGGTCGAACTTCCGGAAATCAAGCCGAAACAGATTGAAAAACCGTGGTCGCTGACGGGTGCCAAGGGCAGGCCGGGCAAGGTCATCCGCTCGCTCTACATGTTGCCGGGAGAGGAGGGGGGTCTCGAGCGGCAGAATTATAAACTGAAGGCAAAGTACGAACGTATGGCAGAGCGCGAGGTAATGTGCGAGACTGTGTTGACCGATGACGCCGAGATCGTTGTGGTCGCCTTTGGCACCTCTGCGCGTATCGCCAAGACTGCGGTAAATCTCGCGCGGACCGAAGGGATCAAGGCCGGGCTCATCCGGCCGGTAACGCTTTTTCCCTTCCCGGAGAAGATCATTGCGCAGGTCGCGGGACGCGTGGAAAGCTTCCTTGTCGTGGAAATGAACATGGGCCAGATGGTCGAGGATGTCCGGCTGGCGGTGAACGGAAAGGTGCCGGTTTCGTTCTACGGCAGGCCGGGCGGCGCCGTGCTTTCGGTCGAGGAGATACTAAGCACCATACAGAGCAGCTCGGGCAGGGGCACAGATCGGGTTAAGACACAGACTGTTCCCAAGTGAGCAAAATAAAAGCAGGGAGGAACCTTTGATGCCGAACATAAAAAGCATACTTGACCTGATTGGGAATACGCCGATGCTGAGACTCAGCCG